>Ga0299913_10001551_pt1 | contig 17187 bp, 18 predicted proteins | sample RVTome_9_FD_201360 | JGI IMG/M metagenome (GOLD analysis project Ga0299913, IMG submission 201360) | Soil microbial communities from uranium-contaminated site in the Upper Colorado River Basin, Wyoming, United States - RVT155D38 (version 2) ... | reverse complement strand
CTGCCCTTCTGCCAGACGGCGAGATGGTTCATCGCCGGCATCGCGTAAAGGCGTACGCGAGTCATTCCGGAATCGCCCGCAAAACGGTCCAGATCGCTGATGCCACGAATGCCCATCGAGGCTTTACGCTGACGCAGCGAAGCATCGAACCGCGCATTGCTTTCACTGGTGAACTCACCGTCGAAGTTGAACGGTCCGTAAAGGCAGAATCTGCCCCCGACCGGCAGGATTCCGCCGACCAGGGCGTACATGCGCTGTACGGCCCGGATGCTCATGATATGCGCGGTGTTCGCCGAAAACACGGCATCGAAGACCATTGTCGAAGGGGCTTCGTCCTCGACGTCGAGCGAGAGCGGCGGCTTGACTCGCGAAGTCGCATCCCGGGCAAGCCGCGCACGGATGGCATCGTGATTCTCCGGGAGGTCGCTGGTTTGCCAGGTCAGATGCGGCATTTCCTCCGCGAAAAACACGGCGTGCTGGCCCGTTCCCGTACCGATCTCCAAAACGTTTCGCGCGTCCTGCAACTCCACGCGCAGCACTTCGAGGATCGGCCACTTGTTCCGCTCCGATGCGGGTGAATCCGTCAGCATCTGCATTCAGTCGCCTTGTAGCGCCTGCGGTGCGAACAGCGTTTCGCGATAGTGCCGAAGCTCTGCTATCGAGTCCCGGATATCCTGCAGGGCGCGGTGTGTCGCCTCCTTGGTGAAGCCTCGGGCCACGGCAGGCGCCCAGAGCTGGGCGAGGATCTTCAGGCTGCTGACGTCCAGGTTGCGATAGTGAAAAAAGGCCTCGAGTAGCGGCATCTGCCTCGCCAGGAACCGCCGATCCTGGCAAATACTGTTGCCGCACATAGGCGAAGCACCCTGTGCGACATGCTGTCTCAGAAACTCGAGCGTTTGTTCCTCTGCATCCGAGAGTCTCAGCTGGCTTCCCAGCACGCGATCTATGAGTCCGGATTCACTGTGTTGCTTCGTGTTCCATGCGTCCATGTCGTCAATCACGGATTGGGGCTGATATATTGCAAGTACCGGTCCCTCCGCAACTTCGTTGAGATTACGGTCGGTGACGACGGTTGCGATTTCGATTATCTCGTCGGATGTCGTGTCCAGGCCCGTCATCTCGAGGTCGATCCAGATCAGGTTCGACGTGAGGGGCGACACCTCGGTTACACTCATGACACGCTGCTCATTGCTGCTTACCCATCCTCACTCGCATTGCCGGCGTTGCAGGCGAACCGGTCCTGTGCCAAGTTTAACCCGCATCCGTCACCGATTCGCGGGTTGACGGCCGGCAGAGGTGCGGCAGCGCCGGCGTGCCGGCATACTCCCACCATGTGCATACTTGTCCCAACCGCATGAGCCGGACGATCGTTCGAACCGCGCTTGTGGTCGCCACCTACGGACGCAGGCTGGGACTGCGACTGGATGACGGGAGCGCTGGTGCCGGCCGTATCAAGGGCAAGACCATTCAGCCGGTGTGCGGCGACAAAGTCGAGGTGCAGCCCATAGCCAATGAACCCGACTGGCTGATTACGAAAATATTGCCCCGGGTCAATCAGCTGACACGGCCGAACCAGCGCGGCAAAATCGAGGTCCTCGCCGCCAATCTCGACGCGATTGTGATCGTTGTAGCCGATTCGCCGGTTCCGGACTGGTTTATCGTCGACCGCTACATCTGCGCTGGTGAGTTGATGGGCGCCACATCCGCGGTCGTATTCAACAAGGCCGATCTCGGGCAGATTGAAGAGTCGTCCGCCAATGCCCTTGCCGGCTACGCGCGCATTGGCTACGTGACCCTTCGCTGCAGCGCGATGCAGGGACGGAATCTCGAACCTCTGCTCGACTTCCTGGCCGCGCGTACGGCCATCATCGTCGGTCAGTCCGGTGTCGGTAAATCCAGTATTATCAACAAGTTGACTGGATATGCCGCCCGTTCCGTCGCACCCCTGTCGGTCGTCAGCGGCGAAGGCCGTCACACCACCGTCAACTCCGTGCTCCTGTCACTGACGAACGAAGGCGCCGTGATCGATTCGCCCGGCGTGCGCGACTATGCTCCGGCGATCGACAGGCCGACTGACGTGGCGCACGGCTTTCGCGAGATCCTCAAATCGAGTCGCCTGTGTAAATTCAGCAATTGTCGCCATCTCAAGGAACCCGCATGCAACGTCAAAGCCGATGTCGCGGCCGGCAAGATTGATGAAAGGCGCTACGAAAGCTACCGGCGCCTGTTGTTCGCCGCCGAGCGGCTTGCCGAACGCTTCCGGTAGCGGTCATTTGGCGAGCGCTGCGACGCGGATCGCCCGCAAGGCGGGCACCTCAAGCCAACGAATAGGCCAATTCGCAGACTTGAGGTGCCCGCCTTGCGGGCGATTTACCTAAACGAAGTACCATCATTCATTCGTGAATAATGCCGGCACCTATCAGCCAGGCGGCCAGCGCAGGGAACGGCCTCCCAGAACGTGAAGGTGAATATGGAACACCGACTGCCCGGCTCCTTCCATGCAGTTCATGACCACCCGATAACCCTTCTCCTCGAGACTCTCCTGCTTCGCCACCGCCTTTGCGGCAAGAAACAGGCTTCCAACCTCGGCGACGTTGCCTTCGGTCAGATCGTTGATGGTCGCCACGTGGTTGCGCGGCACGATGAGTACGTGCGTCGGCGCCTGGGGATTGATATCGCGGAACGCGACTACGTCGTCGTCCTGATAAACGATATCCGCGTCGATCTCGCCGGCGACGATCTTGCAGAAGAGACAATCCGCATTGCTTGCCATGGTACTTTCTCCTCGCGTATGACGAATCAGTCGACCACGCGGCGCCCGAAGAACGCATGTGACAATGTGCCGCCGTCCACATACTCGAGTTCGCCGCCCAGAGGAACGCCGTGCGCGATCCGGCTTGCGGGAACGTTGTGCCTGCCGGCCATATCGGCCAGGTAATGTGCCGTCGCGTCACCTTCGACTGTCGGATTGGTGGCGATAATCAGCTCGTGCACGTCCTCGCTTGCCAGACGCTCCTCCAGCGTCTTTAGACCGAGTTCCTCCGGGCCGATGCCATCGAGCGGCGACAGATGCCCCATCAGCACGAAATAGTGGCCTTTGTATCCGGTTGCATCCTCTACCGCCATCACGTCCGCCGGCGACTCGACGACGCACAGGAGTCCTTCATCCCGGCCCGCCGCACTGCAGATGCCGCACAGCTCGTCTTCCGAGAACATGCGACAGCGGCCGCAGTGACCGATACCCGCAACGGCCGCGGCGAGCGCCTGGGATAGTTGCGTCGCACCTTCCCGATCCCGCTCGAGCAAATGAAAAGCGATACGCTGTGCCGACTTGCGACCGACACCCGGCATGCAACGCAATGCGTCGATCATCCGGACCAGCAACGGAGAGAATGACACCCGCGCCTCGTACATTAGAAGGGCAGCTTCATTCCGGGAGGCAGATTGAAACCGGAAGCCATTCCGGAGAACCTTTCCTTGATGGTCGTGTCGACCTTTCGCAACGCGTCATTGAACGCAGCCACGATGAGGTCCTCCAGCATTTCCTTGTCGTCGCCCATCAATGAGGTATCTATGTCGAGCGCCTGCACGTCATGTTTGCAGGTCATAGTGAGCTTGACCATGCCTCCACCGGATTCACCCGTAACCATGATGCGCGCCATCTCTTCCTGCGCCTTCTGCATCTCCGCCTGCATTTGCTGGGCCTGCTTCATCAGCTGGCCGATGCCGCCTTTCATGCTTTTACTCCAGGGTTGCGGGGCGCGATTTGTCTTCGCGCTCACGGTCATTGGCATTGCCATCTAAGGGTTCGACGGAGTCGGGGTTCAGCTTCGCCCCGAACATGTCGCGAAGTGCCTGGACATTCGGGTCGGCTTCAAGCGACTCCCGAGCCGCTTCCCGCTTTTCGTCAGTGCGTCTTGCCTGCTCCTGTATCGGAGTCTCGGCTGCGGACGGTGCCACCGCTATCTCGACCTTGAGCGCCTGCCCGAACTTCGCCGACAGGGCTTCCGCAATTGCCTGCTGCCGCGATCTTGTGAGGAGAGATTCGGACCGCCGGTCCAGCCCGAGGTAAATCGTATCGTCGTCCGTGCGCAGCCAGGCGCAGTTTGCGGCGAGAAGCTTGCTTGCCCCCGTGAGGCCCAGCTCCTGAATGACATCGCCCCAGTCGGACGGCTGCCGCAGCTCGGAGAGCGCCGACCTGTCCTGCGGCGGCTCGATCGCCTTGAGCTTCCCCGGGGCGGCCGGAGGTTTCCGAAGCGTCGGCGTTGTTGCGCCGGAAGCTCGGGGCTCGGCAGCGTCGGTGCTTCGGCCCGGCTGAAACGTCAACATCCTGAGCAGGGTCATTTCGACTCCGCTCCTCGGGTCGGGCGCCAGGTCCAGGTCGCGGCGACCGATCAGCGCCGTCTGATAAAAAAGCTGCACATCCTCGGCAGCGATGCGCTTTGCGAAATCAGCAATCTCGCTTTCTGCCAGGTCGTCGTCGCTGTCCGTCGCGCCGACTGCCTGGTAGATGGCGACGCGCTGCAGTAGCCGCGCCAGATCGTCCAGAAGGCGCCCGTAATCCGGGAACTGCTCATCGATCGTGGCAACGGCCCTGATCAGGCCCGCCGCATCGCCGTTGCTCAACAGTTCGAGCAGGGAATTCACGTGTCCGCGGTCGATCGTACCAAGCATCGTTGCGACTGCGGCCTGCTGCAGCTCTCCTCCGCAATACGCAACCGCCTGATCCAGCAAGCTCAATGCGTCCCGCAGGCTGCCGTCCGCAGCTCGCGCGATCAACGCCAACGATGCCGCATCGGCGGCAATTCCTTCTTCGCCACAGATGTGCTGCAGACGATCCTTGATCAGTCGTAGCGTCAGGCGCTTCAGGCTGAACTGCAGGCATCGCGACAATACCGTCGCAGGCAGCTTCTGCGGGTCGGTTGTCGCCAGCAAAAACTTGACGTGCGGCGGCGGCTCCTCGAGCGTCTTCAACAAGGCATTGAACGAACTCCGCGACAACATATGCACTTCGTCAATCAGGTAGATCTTGAAACGGCCGCGGGCGGGCGAGTACTGAACGTTGTCCAGCAGTTCGCGGGTATCGTCAACCTTGGTTTTCGACGCGGCATCCACCTCTATCAGGTCAACGAAGCGGCCTTCGTCGATCTCGCGGCAGGCACTGCACGTGCCGCAGGGGTCTGCAGTGATGCCGTTTTCCTCGCAGTTGAGCGACTTGGCCAGGATGCGTGCGATCGTCGTCTTGCCGACGCCGCGCGTGCCGGTAAAGAGATAGGCGTGATGCAGACGCCCGGATTCGAGCGCATTCGTCAGCGCCTTGAGGACATGCTCCTGTCCTACCGTTTCGCGAAAATTTTTCGGTCGCCACTTGCGGGCGAGAACGAGATAGCTCATAAGAGGCAACGGCAACAAATCGGGGACACACAGTGTATCGGACGCCCCGACCGGACGGAAAAGAAATGGCCCGCGCCAGCCCCTCCCCGGCACCCGGTATCACCGCTGCCGCTGCTCCCTTCCGGGCCTGACGGGGTTCACGGCTGACCGTCGCGGGGAAACCGACGCGGACCGGGCGCGATTATGGCCTCGGCGCCGCCGAGACTCAATGGACGGACGATGCGGCGCGGCGAAACAACGAGTTGCGCCCGGCATGCCCTGTGACGACGGAGAAAAGCCGATTAGAGCTTGCTATGCTTCCGCTCTGTCCTGAAGCGCCGCCGGACGCGTTCCTGCCGCGCCACAACTAGTACCCTGTCAAGGTGATATTGATGAGCGAACTGGCTCGATTCGCGACGCTCGATCCGTTTGCAGGCATGACCGGCTCTAATCCCGGCGCGGTACAGAATCTGCTCTCCGGAACGTGGATGAGCGGCAGCGTCCTCCGCGACGATATCAATGATCCCATGAATGGCGACGGCTATCTGGAAGTGCCCGATACCCGTGACTACGATGGCTATCTGCAGAGCCTGCGCCGTTGCCCCAAGACCGGTCTGCATAATCCGCTCAAGAATCCCGGACGCTACGTGATGCTTGGCAGCGTCTGCGCGAAGGCGGCAGCGCTCATTGCGCAGAAAGAGATCGAGGATTACTTCACTAAGCTGATTCAGCGAGTCATGCCGAAGAGCTGGCAGCAGTGTCGGGGTGAGGTCGTCGTTACCCGGGTGTTCTTGCAGAATTTCGCCGGCGACGGCGTCCGTTTTCTTGCCAGGGGATTTTCCAATCCCGGTGACCACACAGGTCAGGAATCGCGAGGGTATCGCTGGCCATTCGGCCCGGTTGCGATCATAGCTCCGTTCAACTTTCCGCTGGAGATTCCCGCGCTGCAGGTGCTTGGCGCATTGTTCATGGGCAACAAGCCGCTGGTCAAGGTGGATTCCAAGGTCAGCGCCGTTTTCGAACAGTTCCTGCGTATGTTGATTCATTGCGGGTTGCCGGCAGGCGATGTCGACCTGATTCACTGCCGGGGAAGCGAAATGGGCAAGCTCCTGTCGGCGGCGCGGGACGATCTGAAACTGGTTCAGTTCACCGGATCGAGCCAGGTGGCCGAGCGAATAGCGAATCAGTTCAACGGTGCGGTGAGACTCGAGGACGCCGGCTTCGACTGGAAAATGATCGGCCCGGACTTCAGTTCCGGATGGCTCGACTACGTTGCCTGGCAATGCGATCAGGACGCGTACAATGCGACGGGCCAGAAATGCTCGGCTCAAAGTATCCTGTTCGTGCATCGCAACTGGTCCGGAGAATTGCTGCCCAGGCTCGAACGACTGGCGGGGCGCCGCAAACTGGAAGATCTCACGCTCGGTCCGGTGCTCAGCTGGACCACGAAGCAGATGCTTTCGCATGTCGACGCCGTGAAAGCAATTGCCGGTGCGAAATTGCTGTTCGGCGGCAAACCGCTGGAAAACCATTCGATACCGGAGCGTTACGGCGCGATGTTGCCGACCGCCGTGCGCGTTCCGCTGGATGCGCTGTGCGGAGAGCATTTCGACCTGGTGACGACCGAGCTGTTCGGACCTTTCCAGGTCGTAGTCGAGTACGGCGACGACGACCTCGAGAAGGTACTCGCGGTTCTCGAGCGAATGTCACAACATCTGACCGCCGCGGTCGTCAGCGCGGATGTCGCATTCCAGAACAAGGTGCTGGGAGCGTCGATCAACGGCACGACTTACTGCGGGATGCGCGCGCGGACGACGGGAGCACCGCAGAACCACTGGTTCGGACCCTGCGGAGACCCGCGGGCCGCCGGCATCGGCACGCCAGAGGCCATCGTCAACACATGGAGTGGACACCGCGAAATCATTCACGACCAGGGACCGTTGCCGGAAGCTTGGGCCATACCCCCGTCGGCCTGACGTCCCGCCCATGCCCGCACCGGAAACCGTGAAAAGCAAGCTGCCCCGCGTCGGCACCACGATTTTCACCGTCATGAGTCAGCTCGCTGCCGACTGTGGCGCCATCAATCTGTCGCAAGGATTCCCGAGTTTCGATCCCGATCCGGAGCTCATACGGCTGATCGATCATCATTTGCGAGCCGGTGCCAACCAGTATGCGCCCATGCCCGGCGTGCCGTCGCTGCGGCGCGAAATAGCCGCCAAAGTATCGCTGCTCTATGACAGGACCGTCGATGAGAATGCCGAAGTCACGGTCTGTACGGGTGCGACCGAAGGGCTGTTCAGTACAATCCAGGCGATGGTCCGGCCCGGCGACGAGGCTGTCGTTTTCGATCCGGCATACGATTCCTACGAACCGGCAGTGACCCTTGCCGGTGGACGCACGCGTCATGTGCCGCTGGCGGAGGTCGACGGAGAATTCCGCATCGACTGGCAGCGCCTGCACGACGCGATCAGCGAAAAAACGCGCATCATCATCCTGAACTTTCCGCAGAATCCCACAGGCGCGGTACTCACCGAAGCCGACCTTGCGACGTTGGCCGAGATGCTCCGCGATACGCCGATTTTCCTGGTCTCCGACGAAGTCTACGAGCACATCATTTTCGATGGCGTCGCGCACCAGAGTCTGCTGCGACATGAGGAGTTGTGGCAACGTGCATTCGTCATCTCATCGTTCGGCAAGACTTACCATGCGACCGGATGGAAGGTTGGCTACTGCATTGCTCCTGCGATTCTGACCAATGAGTTTCGCAAGGTACACCAGTTCACCACGTTCGCCGTCGTTACGCCGATCCAGCACGCAATCGCGGACTATATGGCTCGGACTCCGGAGCACTACGAGATATTGCCTTCGTTCTACGAAGCCAAGCGGGACCGCTTCTGTGCGCTCGTGCAGAATTCGCGTTTCCGCTTTCGTCCAGCGCATGGAACTTTTTTTCAGCTCCTCGACTATTCGGCGATCACAGACGAGCCTGATGTGGAGTACGCCAGGCGCCTCACGAAAGAAATCGGCGTCGCCTCGATTCCGGTTTCGGTGTTCTGCGAGGAACCGCCGCCCGGGCGGAAGCTGCGCTTCTGCTTTGCGAAGGACGACGCGACGCTCGAGCAGGCGGCGGAAAAACTATGTCGGCTCTGAGGGTTTCGATCGTTCAGTCCGAACTGTACTGGCATGATCCGGCGAGCAACCTCGCGCATTTTTCGAAGACACTCCGGCATCTTGGGCACGCGACCGACCTGGTCGTGCTTCCCGAGATGTTTTCCACGGGCTTCACCATGCATGCGGAGGCTCACGCGGAACGCATGGACGGGCGCTCGGTGGCGTGGATGGCGGAAACGGCGTTGACGCTTGGCGCCGCGATCTGCGGCAGCCTGATCATCGAGGAAGACGGCCAATACTTTAACCGTTTCCTGCTGATGCGTCCGGACGGCAACGTGGAATATTACGACAAGCGGCATCTGTTCAGGCTGGCAGGCGAGCACGAGCATTATGCAGCGGGCACCACCCTGCGAACATTCTCCCTGAACGAGTGGCGGATTCGCCCGATGGTCTGTTACGACTTGCGCTTTCCGGTGTGGAGCCGAAACCGCGGCGACTACGATCTGGTCGTTTACGTGGCAAACTGGCCGGATCGGCGCCATCAGGCATGGGAAACGCTGATACGCGCACGGGCCATAGAGAACCTGGCGTTCGTCGCCGGCGTGAACCGCATCGGCACCGACGGCAACGGCATTCGCTACGTCGGAGGAAGTGCCATCATCGATTACCTCGGCAACTACCTGGCCGCCCCTGGCGAGAAACCGGACGTGGCGACAGCTTCACTCGACCTGCCGGGTTTGAGGACGTTTCGACAGAAGTTTCCGTTTCATGTGGACGCGGATGAGTTCTCGTTGCAGGTGCGTTGAGTGAGCGCAGTTCCTCATGCGGGTCTCGCCCGCAACGGCGGGCTCCTACACCGCACCACCCGTCCAAACCGTGCGCTGTAGGAGCCCGCCATTGCGGGCGACATCCAGCCCGGATATCTCACCGATTGCGCCGGCTCTCGCTTGCCCTGCCCGAGATTCCCGCGAATTGGTGACATATCCGGGCTAGTCTTCATTTGTCAAATAATGACTCGAAGACGAAGCCTATCCCCTGCAACTCCCCATCGGTACTGAACCGATACGAGAGCCCCAATCGGTCGAAACTGAAGCGCCAAAGTTTGATGCGATCTTCCGCCTTGCTGACCGCGAACCCGAATTCCCACTGATCGGTGATCGGCTCCGTCGTACGATCGCGCTGCAGGACGTCCAGGTCTTCCTGAAAGAAGGTATAACCGCCGTGCCAGTGCAAGATCAACTGCCGGTCGTCATGCCGCAGACTGCCGAGCGGCGTCGCCATCTCGACGGCCGTCATGACCGGCCAGAAGTTCGTCGAAGATCCGTGGTTGGGCGTGTAGCCGACGAAGCCGACAGAATTTATGAATGCAACATCGACATTCGCCACTGAAACGGCATACCGGCTGCGCACACCGGTCCAGTAAGTCCACGCTGACTCCTCTCCGTTCAGTACAGTACCCCAGCCTGCCGCGACAAACGGAAGAAGGGTCCAGCGCTCACTCATCGGGATCTCGAAGTAGATGCTCGGCGTTACGCTGACATTGGCCAGATTCTCAGGGTTCACGGAGCCGGTCAGATCGTCCAGGGGGAAGTGATCCAGGCCGACGGTCACAGGGATCCGCATTTCGATGCCGATGTTGCGGGTCCCGTCATCGTTGATGGACGCCTCGCGTAGCGCCTTTCGTGGTGCGTAGCGTATTGAGAACGCATTCCGGTCGTCCCCTATCCGGTACCAGCCCGTGCCAAAGAAGGTGGAGTATGCCCACGGAAGCGTGCTGACGTTCTCGGCCTGTGCGAATGCCAGCGAGGGCAACGCGAGAACGGCGCAGACCGGAAACAGCCGTAACAGATTCGTGGACATCGAGCGACCAAGGGAGATTTAGTTAAACGAAGAAGCGAAAGCCCTGAAGACGGGGGCGCCGTCAGGCCTTCAGACCTGTATTCTAGCCCGCATCGTTCACCGATTGTGCGGGCTCCGGACCGCGCGGGCTTTCCGGACCCGATGTGGCGGTCGGCTGCCCGGCTGCTGCATGCTAGAATTGTCCACCTCACTGCGTCCTTGACGTCACAGTCGCTTGACCCGAACACGTCGGCCCGACGTTCCGTTCCGCCCGGCTGAACTGCAGAATCCACCGACCGACGCTATCAGTGAGGGGCAAGAAAGTGCGCAGACGATGCGCCGGTTTTTTACAGGAGAACTCGTATGGACACAGGCTGGATTCAGGTTTTCGTACTGACATTGGCCGAGTGCATCGCGCCGGCCGGCAAGAGCGTATGTCAGGAGCAACAGGTGCAGTATCAGTTTGTCGACCGGCAGGAATGCGAGGCGGCACTGCAACACCTCCTCGACTACAGCGCCGGTTCCGAAAACGTAATCGTGAACGACCGGCGATCAAGCTGCCGGCCAACGGTCGTTCAGCAAACCGTGTTCGCGTCGCTCGACGAAGCGAAAGAAAACCTTGCGGACGCGGAAGGCTGGGAAACCCTGAACGCCCGACGCCCGGAGGGTGACGGCGGACCGGCCGAGCGCAGTCAGACCGAGGCGGCACACCAGCAACGGCTTGCAAGCCTGCCCGAGTGCGAGGACGTCGCCCGCAGGCCTCCTTGCAAAGTCGGGCAGATTATCGTGGAAGCGGAAAGCGGCCAGCAAATGGAGGTCTGGAAAAGAGATTAGAACGCGCCGGTGTCGCGATAGCGGAGGCTTCGATCGATCAATCCGCGGCTTCGCGCCGCAGTAGAACCGGCTTGACTACCGAGGTCCAGATTTCGTAGCCCATCTCGTTCATGTGCAGCTCATCGGCCTCGAAAATGTCGGGCCTCGGCCGCCCCTCGGCATCCAGCATGGGTGAGGCGACGTCAAGGAAATGGAGCTGCGGGCGACTGTCACAGTAGGACCGGATGAGTTCATTGGCGCGCCGCATCTCGGGCCATACGCCCCACCGCAGGACGCTGGGCTTGACGGCCAGGAAATAGATTCGCGCTTCTGGGAACTCGGCGTGAACGCGGGAAACGAACTGCTTGAAGCCCTCGAGCAACTCGTCCGGCGCGCTGCCGTGGTCTCCGATGTCATTATCTCCCTCGTATAGAACGACCGCGCGCGGCCGGTACTTCAAGACTGTTTCGTCAATCCAGTAAAGAGCGTCGGGCATCGTACTGCCGCCAAACCCCCGGTTGATGACCGTGAGCGGAGCCATGTCTTCCTGCAGTGTCTTCCATAGCGCGATGCTCGAGCTGCCGGTGAACACGACCGCGTTTTCGGGTGGCGGCGATATGACATCCTCGTCCGTGAATGCGAGCATCGCTTCCGTCCATTGCACGGGGTCAGGGACCCGGGAGGCCGGTTCGGCCGCCAACGCGAGCGGCCCGATGAAAACCAGAACCGCCAGCGCTGCGCCAGCGAACGTTCGTGGCGGCGCAACAGGCGTTTTGATCATTTTCCCGAGATCGTTCACTACCATTCCATATCATCGCGTCATTCGATGCAGAAGACTGGGGGCATACGCGCGGAAGCGCAGCCAGGTGGAGCTTGGTGAGCGTTGCGCGCCTGGCGGAATGGAGGTTCTGGCATGGGCAAAAAGCTGGGTAGTGAAGCGATTGCCTTTATCGATGTGGCGGAGAGGGCGGGATTCGAACCCGCGGTACGGCGTTACCGTACACTTGCTTTCCAAGCAAGCGCCTTCGACCGCTCGGCCACCTCTCCGTTAATGCAATTCTATCCGACTTGCAGTCTACCCGGGCACCGCGTGGGATAAACCTGCCCGCATCATTCGATTTTGAATCTAGCATCTTATGATCGTCAGCGCTTCCTTCGCAGGTCGTCGCCCGCAGTGACCGGTGCCTGCAGGGTCGCTATTCGCCGACACTGAAAGTCGGAGGCATTTCCAGACAGGGGGCGCCCGCAGGGCGAGGATCGCGTGGCGAGGCGTCCGGGATGGACATTTCGCGGTCCGGCTGCAGGGGGCTGAGTCCTTCCGGGACCTCGATGCGCTTGCCCAGCTGGCTTTGCTGATAAAGCTTCGGTTTCTCACAGACGGATGCCGCGCCGCCACACGCGCCCAGCAGCAAGGCCGCCATTACCGGCACGACCATTTTCTGGAGTTTCATCATCCCTGCCCCGCTGCGATCCCTGCATGCTTCATTGCATCTCTCATTTGTTGGTGAAACCTGTCGGAAAAAGACGTCAGCGGCAAGCGAATGCCGGTTGAAATCATCCCCATTTCGGCGAGTGCCCATTTGACCGGTATGGGATTCGACTCCAGAAACATCGCCGTGTTCAAAGGCTGAAGCTTCTCGTCGAGTATCAACGCGGCATCGCTGTCGTTCGCCGCCTGAGCCCTGCACATATCCGCCATCAGGCGCGGCGCGACGTTTCCGGTCACGGTAATGACTCCGTGTCCGCCGAGCTCGATGAACTCGCGGGTGGTGAAGTCGTCTCCGCTGTAGAGCGCGAAACTGTCCGGAACCAGCGCCTTTATGTCTTTCAGTCGTTGCATGTCGCCGGTCGCTTCCTTGATGCCCCGAATCTTCGGGTGTGTCGCCAGGCGGGCCACCGTCTCCGGCAGAGTATCTGAAACGGTACGTCCAGGAACGTTGTACAGAATGACGGGTTTCTCCACCGCATCGGCCACCGCCGCAAAATGCCGATAAATGCCCTCCTGCACCGGTTTGTTGTAGTACGGCGTCACCAGCAGGTAACCATCGATCTTCGACTTCGCGACCGCCAGTGATAGATCGATCGTCTGGCGGGTGGAATTCGAGCCGGTTCCGGCAATCACCGGCAGGCGACCCGCGACTATCTCCACTGTTCGGGCGATCAGCTCGGCGTGCTCGTTCCGCTCGAGCGTTGCCGATTCGCCGGTCGTACCGGCTATGACCAGCCCGTCGGTGCCCTCCGCAACGTGAAACTCCACGAGGCGCTCGACGGCCGCATAGTCTATGCGGTCGTTCGCGTCGAACGGTGTCACCAACGCCACCAGGCTGCCCGTGAGCACAAGATCTCCTCGCCACAAATAAGGCGGCGATGTTACTGTTCACATCCTGGACTGGCAAGGAAGTACGCCGAACGTCGTCTTGACACTTAATGCTTTCCGCAATCGCGGGAATGCGGTAGATGTGCGGACCGCGATCCGGTTTCATAATAACGTAGTATCTAGATAAATGAAGCAACTTATTGTTTTATCAGCGGTCGGAAACGACCGGCACGGCGTCGTCAATGACATCAGCAAGGTCATTCTGGACTGCGGCGGGAACATCGAGGAAAGCCGCATGAGCGCCCTCGGGAACGAGTTCGCCATGCTGCTCCTGATCTCCGGAAACTGGCACACGCTGGCGAAGCTCGAGTCCGAACTCGACAAACTGACAAAAGAGCACGCACTGACGGTGACCATCCGCAAGACCGGCGAACGGCGCGACAAGACCGACTGCATTCCGTATGGCGTCGACGTCGTCGCACTCGACCAGCCAGGCATTGTGTTCAGTCTCGCCAGTTTCTTTTCCAGCAGGGGTATCGATATTGCGGAGCTAGCGACGCGTCGGTATGCGGCGGCGCATACCGGCGCTTCGATGTTCTCCGCGCAAATGACCGTGAACATTCCATCGACGGTGCATCTTGCACAGCTGCGCGACGAGTTCCTGGAACTGTGCGATCAGCTCAATCTCGACTCCATTCTGGAGCCGGTAAAATCCTGATCCGGGCCGGGCCGGACCGGACAGGCGTCTTTTCAAACGAAGGTCGATTCGACAATTAGCTGTATGGGAGGAATCCGATGAGCGCCCCAGCCCTGAACAGGACAATCGCCGACTTCACCTGCCCTGCCACAGGAGGCAAGTCGGTCCAGCTCAAATCGCTGCGCGGCAAGAAGGTCGTCCTGTATTTCTATCCGAAAGACAGCACACCAGGGTGCACGACGGAAGGCCAGGACTTTCGCGATCTTCATGCCAGGTTCAAACGAGCTGGAGCCGTGATCCTTGGAGCCTCCCGGGACAGCCTGGCCTCGCACGAGAAATTCAAGGAGAAGCTGAAGCTCCCGTTCGACCTTTTGTCCGACCCGGACGAAAAACTCTGCAGACAATTCGACGTCATCCGCGAAAAGTCGCTGTACGGCCGTAAGTTCATGGGGGTCGAGCGCAGTACTTTCCTGATCGATGAAAAAGGCAAGCTCAGGGAGGAGTGGCGCAAGGTGAAGGTGAAAGGACACGCACAGGAAGTGCTCGAGTCCGTCAAGAATCTTTAGGCCGCTACCCTGCCGGGCAGCGCTTCGTCAAAGGCCGTTATATTTCCGCTACTTACAGAATCCCGAAAGTGAGAAGGGCGGCTGCCCCCCACCCGGGCTGGTAGTATGATGGGAACGCAACGGGCCGGGCGAAGTCGGAGCAGGTAGTCGTTTCATTATGGGCGCTTGGGTGAACATACGCTTACTGGACCATTGGCTCTGCGTCATGGCATGCGCCGGTCTCCTGCTTGCGCCCGTCGCGCCGGCAGCCGAGATCAACCTGCCTGACATAGGCAGTCCGGCCGACGCGATTCTGTCCAAATCCGAAGAGGCGCGAATAGGACAGGCGATCATGCGCAGCATTCGCGCCAGCGGCAAGCTGGTCGAAGACCCGCAGATCACCGAATACGTCAACGAAATCGGCCACCGGGTCGCGGCATACGCGAATGACGGCGAATACTCGTTTACGTTCTTCGTTGTCGAAGACCCGAATATCAACGCATTCGCGCTGCCCGGCGGCTACATCGGCGTGCACACGGGGCTGCTCGAGGCGACACGGACCGAACACGAACTCGCCGGCGTGCTGGCTCACGAAATCGCGCATGTCACGCAACGTCACATCGCCCGTGCCGTGCATGCCAACCAGCGCCAGAGCCTTCTGAGCACGGCGATCATGCTCGGCGCCATCCTGGCCGGCGCCGCCGGTGGAAGCAGCGACGCCATGCAGGGCGCCATCGCCGTCGCGCAGGGCTCGGCGGCACAGCAGCAAATCAACTTTACGCGCAGCAACGAGTACGAAGCAGATCGAGTCGGTATTGCCGCACTCTCGGATGCGGGATTCGATCCGCAAGGCATGGCATCTTTTTTCGAGGTGATCTCGCGGGAGACCCGACCGGTCGAATCCCGAATACCGGAGTTCCTGAGAACTCATCCCGTCAGCAGCGCGCGTATCGCGGAGGCTCGCGGTCGCGCGCGCGCCTTCGACGTAAAAGCAGCGCCGGACTCCACGAACTACGGTATTGCACAGGCACGTCTTCAGGTTTCGAGGCAAAGTACCGCGGAGGCGGCGGTAAGCCACTTTGAACGTGAAAGCTACGAACGGCAGACGGACACGGAACGCTATGGCCGCGCGGTGGCCTACATGCGCGCCGGACGCCACGACGAGGCGAATCGTATCTTCGAAGAGCTGACCAACAAGGACCAGAAGGTCATCCCCTACCACATCGGCCTGGCCCAATCTCAGTTCGCCCTCGAGCGAATCGATGCCGCACGAGCGACCTTTGAACGCGCCAGGGAACTGTTTCCGCGCAACGTACCGTTGATCGTTCATTATGCCGAAGCGCTGCTGCAACTCGGCGAGCCGAAGCTGGCACACCAGATCCTTCTGGATCTCTTCAACAACGTTGCGCCGACACCCGAGCAGGTCCGCCTGATCGCGCGCGCTGCAATCGATGCCGGAGACACGGCGGAAGCCCACTATTACATGGCCGAATACAGCCTTATGATTGGCGACCTGGTGCAGGGAGTTCATTTTCTGCGGCAGGCGTTGCAGGTTCCTGAGCTGCAGGAAATTCAGCGGATCCGCTTCGAAGCCCGCATCGATTTCATCCGCGAATACATGACCGAGGAACAATTGCAGCAAATGCAGAGAAGTCGACGATCTTGAATTCTCGCGGAGAGTATTTGCGCCTCTGTTTCTGACCTTCCTGTCCCACAAACAAAGAAAAATCTTCCATGTTGGAAAAGTCCGCCTTGCGCCTCCCGGCCCTCAGCATACTGCTGGCAGTATTCGCTCTCGGAGGTTGTGCCTCCAATTCCACTGCCGGCAGCGAAAAAGGGGAGGACTCTGTCCAGAGTAGCGTCGACCCCTGGGAATCCATGAACCGCCGGATTTTCCGCTTCAATCGCGACGTCGATCGCGCAACCCTGAAGCCTGTGGCTACTGCTTATGAAAAGGTGATTCCATCGTTCATGCGAAAGGGTGTTCGGAATTTCATGGCAAATCTTCGTGGCCCCAGGAACATCCTCAATAACTTCCTGCAGGGAAAGGGCATCGCCGGCGTCAGCGAAACCAGCAGGCTGTTGGTAAACAGCACGCTCGGCGTGCTCGGCCTTGTGGACGTCGCATCCGGGATGGGACTGGGACAGCATCGCGAGGATTTCGGGCAGACGCTTGCCGTCTGGGGCGTGCCCGACGGTCCCTATGTCATGGTCCCGTTTGCCGGTCCGCAGACTCTGCGGGACGTTTTCGCCTTTCCTGTGGACGTGCTGGTGGATCCCGTCTGGTACCACGAGCATGATTCGGTTCGCTATCCGCTTTACGCTTTACGCTTCACAGACATCCGGGCGTCGTTCCTTTCAACCGACGATCTGCTGGACGAGTCGTTCGATCCGTACGTCAGGCTTAGGGAAGCCTATCTGCAGAACCGGCGCTATGCCGTGTATGACGGTGATCCCCCGGTCGACGACGACTTTTACGACGATATCTACGA
>Ga0299913_10001550_pt1 | contig 17190 bp, 13 predicted proteins | sample RVTome_9_FD_201360 | JGI IMG/M metagenome (GOLD analysis project Ga0299913, IMG submission 201360) | Soil microbial communities from uranium-contaminated site in the Upper Colorado River Basin, Wyoming, United States - RVT155D38 (version 2) ... | reverse complement strand
TGGCCGCTCCCAAGCTCAAGCCGAGGGCCGTCCCGAGCGACCACCTCCACGGTGCCGCGGCGCGCGGCCACAGGAGCCGCAGCAGCAGGACTCCCAGGCCCGCGGAGACCAGCAGGGAAAAGACGAGTCGGACGATCATGGGCCCGAGCGCCGGTAGAGGACCAGACCGGCGCCGAAGTCGCGCTCCAGGCGGAAGCCGGGCGGCGGCGGAGCGACTCGACCGGGATCGAAGTTGCCGACGACGAACTCCGGCTCGGTGCTCTTGACCAGGACCACGGGCGCAAGAGCATACTGCGCCAGCAGGTAGCGCCGGAAGTGCTGGAGAGCCGCTGTGTTGGAATCGCGAGCGGTGGCTCCGCCCAGCGCCGGATCACCCATATATCCGACCCGGCCTTGAGCCGGCAACTCCGGGCGTAGCCTCTCGAACCGGCGATCGTTGGCCGAAATCTCGTCCCGCAGAGGGCCGGCGGGCCACCGGGCCGCATCATGCAGCCAACGTGCGGTCGAGGCGCCGGCAAACAAGAAGATCAGAACAAGCGCGATGCGCACGCGGCCGGAGGTCCGGGAACCCGGCGCGGGGGTCATCGTGCGCCCACTCCGGTGGACGCGGAGGAGCCGCCCGCGGACCGCGCCGCGGGGCGATCGAACCGCCGGTCGCGCCGGGCCCGCAACGCCCCGTACCAGAAGAGATAGTCGATGGCCAGGGTGTAGTATTTATCGAGGCGCGCCGGCTCCTGCCGTTCCAGCCACTCGACGACCTCGACGACCCATTCCGGCACTCGGTCCGTCACACGCCCCAGGCCCAGAAGCAACCCGCGCAGCGCCCGCCATCTCCAGTCTCCCCGACGGTACTCGGAGAGCGCGAGCCGGTCCGCGACGGCCGGGTGCTTGTCGGCGAACAGCACAGCCGTGCGGCCCCGGGCGATGCCGTCCCCGGCGAAATCCCGAAAGGTCTTGTCGTAGTGCTGGTGGGCCAGAGCGCCGGCGCTGTAGGTCAGCTCGGCCCCGGCGTCCTGGAGCCGCAGCGCCAGCTCGTAATCCTCGTGCCCGTAGACCCGGAACGCCTCGTCGAACCCGCCGATGCCGAGCAGCACGTCCCGCCGGCAGGAGAGATTGCCGGTGTAAGCGTCCCGAAAGCCGAGCCTGAACCCGGGCTGGCCGAGACGCTCGAGCCGGGCCTCGAAGCCGGCGGCCATGTACCGCATGAACGGAGGCGAATCGGAGGAGACGACGATCGGTGCGGCGCCGATCACCACCCACGTCCCCGGTTTCTCGTGCGCAAGCCCGTGCGACTCGAGAAAGGCGAGCGCGGGCTCCATGTCGTCGTCCAGCAGGACGATCACGTCGCCGACTGCGGCGCGGATGCCGGCGTTGCGTGCCCGGGCGCGTCCGCGGCGCGGCTGCACCAGGACGGAGGAGGCATAGGGCGCAGCGTATCCGCGCACCGCTTCGGCGGTACCGTCCGTGGAGCCGTCTACGGACACGATGACCTCGTACGTTTCCGGCGCGACCGTCTGGCGGCGGAGCGACGCCAGGGTGCGCAGCAAGGACTCACGACGCTGATAGGTCGGAATGACCACGCTGAACCGCGGTGGCATCGTCACGAACTCGAGCCGTGCCGGAGAATTCCGTGCGTCCACCGCCCCAGCGCCCGCCCCGCACGCTCCCGTAGGCCGGTACCGGTCCGGACGCGGGTCTTGAAGTCCGAAAGGGACTCGTGACCGTAGACCGTGACCCGGTGGAGGGCCAGGAGGTCGTCGTCGGGTCCGGAAAGTCCGCGACGTGTGGAACAGCCGGTCGCGTAGCCCGTTTCCGCTGCCATCTCCCGCACGACGGCATTGCAATCTCCGAATGGATACGCCAGGTGCGCCACCGGCCGGCCCAGTTCATCCTCAAGCCGTCGTCGGGCCTCCGTCAACTCACTTCGGCACCCGGCCGCGTCGAGATCGGTCAGCCGCGGATGGGTCACGGTGTGCGCGCCGCACTGAAAACCGTCCGAGGCGAGATTCCTGGCCGTATCCCAGCTCATCAGCGGGAGCTCGGCTCCCACCTCGGGGCTCGTCCAGTTGCTGGTACCTCCCACCCGGCCGGTGACCAGATAGAACACCGCCGTGAAACCTCGCTCCCGGAGCACGGGCACCGCGTGCTCCGCGCACCCCTGGTAGCCGTCGTCGAAGGTGATCACGATCGGCCGTGTTGGGAGCTCCCCGGTGCCCCGGTGCGCGGCGACCAAGGCGTCCATGTCGATCGCCTCGTATCCCGAGCCGGCGAGCCACCGCATCTGCCGGGCGAACTGCCGCACGCTGACCGTGTACCGGCGGAACGCGGGGTGCGGATGCGGCGACACCTCGTGGTACATGAGGATGGGCACGGCGACGTCAGGCATCTCTCGCCTCCTTCACCGCACGCACGGTGATCAGCACCTCGTAATCCGGGTCGAAGTGCCTCAGCTCCTCCGGCCGCAGCTCGCTGTTCGACAGACCATACAGGAACGCGGTGGCGGCGAGGACGTTGCCATGCGCCTCGACCTGGACGTCGCCCCGCGGAAATACGCCCTCGAACAGCCGGCGGGCCGAGAGTGACGTGAAACGCCAGTAATCGCCCCACGCGTCCATGTCGTAGCGGATAATCTGGCTGATGCCCGGTACCGTCGCGAGCACGACTCCGCCGGGCCGCAGGATGCGGGCCAGCGTGCGCACCGCGGCCTGGACGTCCATAATGAACGGCAGGACCTGCGTCAGAATGATGCAGTCGAATGTGTCGTCGGGAATCTCGGGCGCATCGGTCAGGTCGGCGATGATCGTGGCTTCGGGGTTCCCCGGAAGCGGATGGAGGACGTCGGACCGCACGACCCGGTCGCCGCCGAACCTGCGGGTATAGGCGCCGTCCCGAGCTTCCAGCACGTGACCGGCGACGTCACCGGCATTCCGTTCGAGGAAGCTCTCGATGTAATGACGGTCGATCGGAAGCCCCCCCCGATCCCAGCCGAAGTTACGGCCGAACGGAGTCAGGCGCCGGAGACTCCCGAACCGGACTCTCGCCGCTCGTCGCCCCCCCGGGAGGTGCGCGGAGAGCCACGAGCGCAGGCCCGCCGGAAGGGTGGCGCGGGCGAGCCATCGCGCGCGCTCGATCGCCCGCCCCGTGAGGCTGAACGGCCGGAGCTCCACCCGCACCGCCCACCACACCGACCCACGCGTCCGCCCCTGCTCCGTGAGGTACTGGCGCAGCCACTTCAGAAAGGCGTGCCGGGCGACCTCCCGCGTGCCGGTCGCCTTGGCGATCGCATAGCAGGAGTCCTCGTGCTGGCGGTAGCGATGCCAGGTCTCGCCGGAGACGTAGGCCGGGTAGCGAAGGAGCAGCTTTGCGAACAGGGCCGTGTCCTCATAGACCCCGGTGAAGCGCGGTTCGGAACCACCGACACTCAGCGTTGCGTCCCGTCGCAGCAGGACGTCCGAGGGGCAAGGCGGGGGTGCTGTGCGTCGGAGAAACGGGAGCAACAGCGAGGGCGGGTCGTAAATCCGACCGTCGGGCAGCTTCAGGTCGATGACGTAGTCGCGCTTGTGGTCCTCCGGATGGGTGGTCCACCCGAACCAGTAGAGCGGCGCGCCGAACAGCAGCGCCGCGTGCGGATGCGCCTCGAGGAGGGCGACCTGGCGCTCCAGTTTCTCCGGTAGCCAGACGTCGTCCGAATCGAGCGGCGCGACGTACTTTCCGTTCGCGTGTTGCAGGCCCAGATTGCGGGATGCGCTCATTCCCAGATTGCGATGCTGCGGATGCTGCAGGTACCGAATGCGGTCCGGATCGCGCCCGGCGTAGCGACGGGCGATGGCGCTGCTGCCGTCGGAGGAACCATCGTCCACCAGTAGCAGCTCCCACCGCGGATAGGTCTGCGCGATCACGCTGCGGATAGCCTCAGCGAGAAAGCGCTCGGCATCCAGGAAGATCACGACGACCGACACCAGGGGTGTCGCCCCCGCGAGCTCAACACCGGGCATTGGAAGCGGGCGTCTCATGGCTTGGGAGCAGCAGCACGCGGATGGGCAGAAAGCATGCCAGAATACTCACCCCTGGATTGGTGGTAGATGCCATCGTCCTTCAAGAAAGAGTTGTAAGTTCCACCCGGAGGATCGCTTAGCTAGGCTCCCTGAAGTTCCTGCGTTGTCTGGAGGAATATACCACCGCCTCAAGGGTTAAGCCCCCAGCGCCCCGTGCGTCGCCAAGGTCCGTCGACGCTTCTGCGGTGTGGCGATGGAAAAGCGGCCGCCGCCCCCAAGCTTCAAACTCGCGTTGACTCCCGCGATGAAGCACGGGTATGTTGGCTTCCTTTCGGAGACCGTCGAGTCTCGATCCAGCTTCGGTTCACGGACGGCGTCCGCGTGTCGCCGCGAAGACGCCCGCTGCAGCTGTTGTTTCCGCGATACGGACTGGAACTCTCTGAAACGCGGTGGCGACCCGCAACGCGGCTTGGGGAAGAGCGAACATTGAGCCCGGCTAGCAGATTGGATGCGTCCGGCTCAACTAGGCATCGCTATGCACAGCTGCGCTATGTCCACGTGGCTGTGCCATTGATTGTCGTGTCAAGTCTGGTATCTGCCAACTTCATCTCGCCCTCATTCTATAGGAGACTGGTGGTCGAAGACGGCGCCGTGGAATACGCCACCGCAGGCGTCTATCTCATCGGTTTTATCTGGGGCCTTGGTCTGGCGAGAAGGCTAAATGTAAAGGGGAACTTTGCCTGGCTCGTTTTGTACGCTCTTATGTCATTTGGTTTCCTCTTCATCGCTCTGGAAGAGATCAGCTGGGGTCAGCGGATCTTTCGGTTTGGGACCCCCGAGTTCATCGAGGAAAGAAATATTCAAGGCGAGATCGGACTTCACAATCTATCCGGCATCCGTCTTCTGTTGCATCCCGCGTACATCGTCATGGGTTTTGGTGGAGCGTTCGGAAGCCTCATCCTCTCTCGGTTGGGCGTTTCGTCAGAGGTTCTCGGGCGGCTTCTCCCTCCGCCCCACCTCTTTCTCTATTTTGCGCCGTGCTTTGCTTTCTATCTTGCCGCTGAGATCATCAGTCCCTTTACGACCATACGCTACATAGGAGAATTGGGTGCACTGTATGGGGGGAAGTTGGATGATCCCCAAGGTGTCCTAGCTCTACCTGCTTACCTTCTCGACGTCGTCCGCGACTGGGTCCCGATGTGGAGCGCTACGGGCGGAAAGAACTTCACCTTCTGGCGTCACCAGGAACCGGTGGAATTATTGCTCTCCCTTGGATTCTTGTTCTTTGTCATTTCCCGTTGGGGAGAAGAATAAGAGCTCAGTCGTGAGTCGAGAGCACGGCCAAGCGGGGGAGTTCTTCTCGACGGGCAGGGAGGAGAGTGAAAGGCGAGGTAATCGCCCCGAGCCTGACGGAGGCACAGCGCCTAGGACGCGCTCATACCCAGGTTGCGATGCCCCGGATGCTCCAGGTACCGCACTGCCGTCGGAGGAGCCGTCGTCCACGGGCAGCAGCTCGCACCGCGGATAAGTTTGCGCGATCACGACCTGGGCTGGTGCCGGAAGCAACACTCCTCCCGGGTTTCCAGGGCTCCGTGCAACACTTTCCCAGGCGGGTAGAGTCGATGGACTCCCAGTATACTGGGGCGCCCGGAGGTGCGGTTCGTGCGACGGATCGATTTCGTTCTCGCAGCGGCGGTCGGCGCAGTCGTCCTCCTGACCTGGCTGCCCCGGCTGACGGGGCCCATCGACCTGCGCTGGGATGGCGGCGTCTACTATGTCCTCGGCACCACCCTCGCGGACGGCACGGGCTACCGTCTGCTCAACGAACCGGGAGAGATCGAGGCCAACCAGTACCCGCCATTGTTCCCTGCGATCATTGCACTGCATCAGAGGCTGGCCGGCACAAGCAACCCGACGTCGGTCGGGCAGCAGCTGCGCCTCACATTCCTGCTATTGTCGATCGCCCTGGGACTGGGGGCGTTCGCACTGTTCCGCTGCTATCTGGCGCCGGGGCCGGCGGTCGCGGCGGCCGCCGTCTGCATGCTGCACACGTCGGCCATCTTCGTGTCGGACATCGCGTTCGCAGAGCTTCCGTACACCCTCGTCACCGTCCTGTTCTTCATCGTCTCCAGGAAGGGTGTGCCGGCGTGGTCACGCGAAGCCTTTGCCGGACTTCTCGGGGTAGCGGCCTTCCTGCTGCGTACGTCCGGCATCGCACTGCTTGCCGCTTGGGTGGCCGGCGGCCTTCTCCAGCGACGTCTCCGGGTGGCGGCAGTCCGCTTTGCTCTCGTCTTTCCCTTTGTGCTGGGGTGGCAGATCTACGTGGCTGCCGTCGAACGTGGGCCCTCGTACATTGTGCCGAACTACACGTATCAAAGAGCCGACTACCTCTTCTATAACGTCAGCTATGCGCGCAATGTCACATTGCGGGACCCCGAGCGCCCCGACGCCGGGCGGCTATTGGTGGCCGGGCTGGCGGAGCGCCTGGCAAAGAACCTTTTGACCGCCCCCCGTCGCACAGGAGAGACGATCAGTGCCCAACGGGACTACTGGCGCAGGCCGATCGCACGCTTATCTCGAATCCCGGCCGTCGACGGGTTGTTCCGTCCCAGGCTCGTCGACATTGGCCTCGCTCTCCTGGGAATCGTGGTTCTGGGGGGGCTCGCCAGACAGTTCTTCGGTGGCGATTACGTGATGCCGTCGTATGTCTTCCTGTACATCGGCATTATCGGCCTCACTCCCTGGCTCTATTCCGATCGGTACTGGTTCCCGCTCGCGCCCATGATGATCGTCGGCCTGTCTCACCTCTGGGCGGGGATCCAGGAGGCACTCGAGGCGCGTGAATGGCATGGCGTGCGGCGGTGTGGACACCACATGGTCTTGGCGGGAATAGGGGTCATTCTGCTCGTGCAGGTGATGAGTCTCTTCGACTTCTTTCGCGTGCGGCACCAGCCGGTCGTCTACAGTGACTTGCAGGGCCAGACCGTCTCGTACCGCCTCTTTTACTATCGCGACACCTACCGGGCGCTCGACGCCGCAATCGACTGGCTGCGACAGGACGCTCCTCGTGGGGCGATCGTCGCGGCATCCATGCCGCACTGGGTATACCTTCGCAGCGACCTCAAGGCGGTTATGCCGCCGTTCGAGCGCGATCCCATGAAGGCGCTGCACCTCCTGGAGACGGTTCCGGTGAGCTACCTCCTGGTGGATGGCCGCACCGGCAGCTTCACGCGTGAGTTCGGCCTTCCGGCCGTCCGCTTGGCGCCGGATCGGTGGGAGTCGGTCTTCGCCGACGTCGAAGGAGAGGTCGAGATCTTTCGGCGCGTGACTCCCTGAGAGGGCCTTCCGCTGGCAGCGGCCATTTCCTTGGGACTCGGGCCCCGCGTATCACACGCATATATTGGAGGTTTCGCCCGCCGCGCCTCGGCCCGGCCATGAGTCTTCGCCCCTGCCGACGGTCATGAGCGAGATCCTTCTCGTCGCCCCGGTTCCGACGCATCCCAGTACCACCGGGGCCAGCGCGCGAGTTCGGTACATGGCCGAGAGCTTGCTGTCCCTCGGTCACGAAGTGCACTTCTTGCACGTCCAGCAAAAGCTCAGGACGCCTCGCCAGGACATGCAGCGGTATTGGAAGGATCGCCTGCACGAGTTCCGCGGTCTCTCGGTCGCCAGCTGTATCCATCGCGGCCGCCGGAAGCTGCTGAGGGTGGTGGCCAAGACGTTCCACCTCAACCCCCCGGTCGATAGCTATTTCGACCCGGCATTGTCCGTCTACGCGCGCGAGTTGCTCGAGCGCTGTGCTTTCGATGTGATCATAGTTTCCTATGTCTTCTACTCCCGGCTCTTGGAATCCATCACGTGCCCTGTGCTCAAGATCATCGATACGCACGACGTATTCTCCGACCGTTATCTCCTCTATCGAGAGCACGGCCAGCCGGGCGAGTTCTTCTCAACTGGGAGAGAGGGGGAGAGGCGGGGCCTCGAACGGGCCGATGTCGTGCTGGCCATCCAGGAACGGGATGCGAGTCACTTCCGATCGCTGAGCCGGACACCGGTGACCGTGGTTGGCCACCTGGCTCCGGTCGTCAACGCGACGGCCGGATGCGCGGCGTCGCAGGCTCCGGCCATGCTGTTCGTAGGTAGTGCGATGGGCATCAACGCCGTGGGGGTGGCCTGGTTCATCGAGCTAGTGCTTCCGGCCGTGCGCGAGCACCTGCCCGATGCCGAACTGTGGCTGGTCGGCGGCATTTGCCGCCGCATCCGCGGCGCGGCACCTGGCGTGCGTCACTTCGGGTTCGTGGACGGGGTGGAGGAGATGTACCGGCGCGCCACGGTTGTGGTCAACCCGCAGCCGTTCGGAACCGGACTCAGCATCAAGTCGGTCGACGCGCTGCGGCACGGTCGGCCGCTGGTTACGACTGCATCGGGTGCTCGAGGGTTGGAGGAGGCCTCGGGAGTTGCCTTCCTGCAGGCCGAGTCGGCCGAGGCGTTCGCCAGCCTCCTCGTGGAATTGCTGCGGGATCCGGATCGTCGCGCGTCGCTCGCCGACCGCGCCGCGGACTTCGCGCGTCGTTATCACGAGCGGAATCTTCAGGCCCTGGCGGAGGTGGTGAATCGTGCCGTCGCTCGGTGATGGGCCGCCGTGGCCGGCTTGTTCTCAGGACCGGACTTTTCAGCCCGTTGCCGGCCGGCGCCCCGCCCCGCTCGCTGAGTTGCAATCGTGACCGGTCGCGTGGTTCACTACGTGGACAGCGACATCTACGGAGGCAGTGAGGTGGCCGCGCTGCATCTGATCGCCTCGCTGGACCGTGCACGCTGGGAGCCGGTGTTGCTGCATCATCCCGACGCCGGGATTGTTCGCCTGGTGGACGGTGCGGCGCTCCTAGGCGTACGCACGAGCGCCGTGCCCCGCGTGGACCGCAGACGACCCTTCGTCGGGTTGTTCCGACTGTGGCGGGCTCTTTGCGCCGAGCGCCCTGCAATTCTCCACGCGCACCTGAGCTGGCCACTCGCCTGCAAGTACGGCGTCCTTGCCGCCTGGCTCGCGCGCGTGCCGGCCATCATCGCTACGGCACAACTCTACGTGGAGCTTCGCGACAATCGGCGTCCCCCTCTCACGCTTAGGCCGCTTCGGCGTATCATCGCCGTCTCGGACGAAGTGAAAGCGCGCTACGCTCAAGATCTCGCCGTGCCGATGCGAAAGCTCGTGGTGGTTCGAAACGGGATCCGGGTGCCGCCTTCCCCCCGCCCACCTGATCCGACCCTCCGCACCGAGCTGATCGGAGACCGGCCGGACTATCTCGTGCTCACGCTGGCGCGGCTCCACCGACAAAAGGGCCACGCGTACCTTCTGGCGGCGGCCGCTCAGGTGTCCGACGCGACCTTTGTCCTCGCTGGCGACGGCCCGCTCCGCGCCGAGCTCGAGGGGCAAGCGCGCGAATTGGGCGTCGCCGACCGGTGTATTTTCCTCGGCGATCGTTCGGACGTGCCCGATCTGCTGGCCGTGGCCGATCTCGTCGTACTGCCGTCGCTCTTCGAGGGCCTGCCGGTCTCGGTGCTCGAAGCCATGGCGGCCCAACGCCCGGTCGTCGCCACCGCGATCGGTGGCACCAGCGAAGCCGTCATCCACGAGGTGACTGGGCTTCTGGTCCCCCCGCGGGATCCCGCCGCACTCGGGTCGGCCATTCGCAGGATGCGGGCGGACCCTGAACTCGCGCATCGCCTCGCGGCTGCAGGCCGCGAGAGGGTGGAAGCCGAGTTCTCGTCCGTGATAACCGCGCGCGATGTGATGTGCATCTACGACGAGGTCATGGCTGATGCCGGGAGCACGCGTGTTGGCAACGCCTGAACTGCCGGAGGGGCAGCTCAACCTCCTGCGCCGCCGGACCGACTGGCGCTTCCTGCTTCCGACCCCGCGGCCGGGGCGCGTGCTCTGCCGGGCGAGCGAGACCCTGACGCACGCGGTGGCGAGCATCGCGGGCGAGGTCATCACGACCGGCCCCGCTGAGGACTGCGACCTGGTAGTGGCCGAAGACCCGGATCCCGATGCGCTGGACGAGCTTCGCAGTGCGCTCCGACCGGACGGCGCGTGCTACACGGAGTGGCGCCCGCGGGTCGGGGGTGCGCGCCGGGTTGAGCGCGCGCTCCGCGAAGCGAGGTTCGAAGCGGTGGCCTGCTATCGACCCTGGCCCGCCTCGGCCGCGCTGCCGGTCTACTGGATCCCTGTCGACTCGCCCGGCGCCACGGCTTATGTGCGTTCGCGGCGGCGACTTCGCGGGGGACGCGTGCGGCGGATCCTGGCGGGTGCTCGCCGGCGTGCGCTGGGCATGGCACGGGCCCAGTACGCGAGCCCGATCTGCGCCGTCGCCCGCCGTGCCGGAGGGCCTCGGTCGGGAGGGTTCGAACCGGAGGCGTGGCTCCGCGAGGGCTGGTTGGACTGGGGCCTGGGGCCGACGCCTTCGCGGCTGTCCACGCTTCTGGTTACGGGTGGACCGCGGAGCATTAGCAAGGTCGTGATGCTGGCCTTCGCCGAGCCGAGCCCGATCCCGCGAGTGGCGGTCAAAGCGCCGCGCGTGGAGAGGGCCGCGACCGGCATCCGCTCGGAGGGCGCCGTGCTCGCCAGTCTGGCTGGACGCTTGTCCGTTCCCGGCGTGCCCCGTCTGCTCTTCCGTCGGGAGATCGAAGGCGTGCCGCTGGTGGGGGAGACCGCCCTCGACGGTCGTCCTCTGGACAGCGTCCTCGCGCCCCGGAGCCTCGGGGCCTGGTCAAGGCAGGTCACCGACTGGCTGGCCGGGCTCGCGGGGGAGGCGCCCGCACGGCCCTCGGCCGATTGGCGCGCCATGGTCGTCGAGCCGATGGTCTCCCGATTCGTGGAGCGATTCGGAGGGGTCGTGGACCGCGGCCTTCTCCGAGAGGCCGAGGACCTGGTTCGCGAGATCGGCGATCTCCCACCGGTTCCGGAGCAGCGTGACCTCGGTCCGTGGAACGTGCTCGTGACGCCGGCGGGTGAGCTCGGCGTGCTGGATTGGGAGTCGGCCGAAGTGGACGGGTTGCCCGCCCTCGATTTGCTCTACTATCTAGCGTATGCCGGGTTCTACGTGGACCATGCCAGGGATCTCGAGAGCCGTGTCGCGAGCTATCGTCGGTCTCTCGACCCGTCGACGCCGACCGGCGCGGTCCGCCGTGAATGCCTCGCGCGGTACGTCGATGCCCTCGGTCTCGACACGGCGGATCTAGGACCGCTGCGGGTGCTGGTGTGGATGATCCACGCGCACTCGGATTATAGCCATGCCGCTGACGACATCGGGGAGCCGCCACCCCCGGCGGTTCTCGTGAGAAGCCTGCATCTTGCCCTGTGGGCTGAGGAGGTGCGCCACGTCGCCAGGGGGGCGACCGGCCACAGCGTCAGTCGCTATCCAGGAGCTCGAGCCGGCATGTGACCAGGCCGTCGTCACTTGCGGCCCGACCCAGGCCTGGCCCCGGCCGCGCGACGACCTCCAGCTCGAATGCAGCCGGCACGAAATCGTGGATGGTGCCGAGCGGACCCGCCAACCAGAACCCCATCACGTACATTCCCGGGTTGAGATGCAGCTCCGGTAAGTGGAGCGTGACCTCGTGTCGGCCAGGCTCCAGCCGCAACGTGCGCCCAAGCGCGATCGTATCGGCGTTGACTAGCTTTGTCCCCTGCATATCATAGAGGGTCACCGCCAGGCTGGCGACGGTGCACGCGGCCGCGGCCTCGATGGCCAGACTGATCGTTAGCGGCCCGTCCGGATAGGGCTGGCCCCCGGTTTGATCGAGATCGCTCCAGTACCGGGCTCCGACCGTGCGAGCGACAGCAGATCCCCTGCGCTCGACGCTCGACAGGTCGATCCAGGCGCCGGCCGAAGAAGGGGCCTTCGTCCGCGCCAGATATTGCGCGACGACGCTCGCGGTAGAGCCGATGGTGATGGGACGTCCGCGCTCGAGCAGGACGGCCCTCATGCAGAGTCGCTGCACCGCGTCCATGCTGTGGCTCACGAAGAGCACCGTCCGGCCGCCCTCTCGAGACACGTCCTGCATCCTTCCGAGGCATTTCTTCTGGAACTCTGCGTCACCCACCGCAAGCACCTCATCGACGATCAGCACCTCGGCCTCGAGATGCGCGGCCACCGCGAACGCGAGGCGGACCTGCATGCCGCTCGAATAGCGCTTGACCGGCGTGTCGAGAAAGGGTCCGACCTCGGCGAAGGCCACGATCTCATCGAACTTCCGATCGATCTCGGCTTTCCGCATCCCGAGGATCGCCCCGCTCATGTAGACGTTCTCGCGCCCGGTGAGCTCCGTATGGAAGCCGGTGCCCGCCTCGAGCAGCGAGCCCACCCGGCCTTGGATCTCGGCCCAGCCTTCGGTGGGCGCGACAATCCGCGAGAGGATCTTGAGCAGCGTGCTCTTGCCCGCGCCGTTGCTGCCGATGATGCCCACGACCTCGCCGCGCCGGACCTCGAGCGAAACATCGCGTAGCGCCCAAACGGTGTCCTCGTCCTCCATGGTACCCCGGCGGAACGGCGCGCGTACCAGGTCAACGAGATCCTCGCGCAGGGTCTGGGCCGCGCGCGCATGTCGGATCCGGTAGCGCTTGCCAAGGCGCTCGACCCGGATCGCGCACTCGTCCATCATTCAGACCACATCGGCGAAAGAGCGTTCCACCCGCCGGAAGTAATAGAGCCCGGCCGTAAGCAGAATGGCCACGGCGGCGACGGAGACAGCGAGCCTGGCGCTTGGCGCGGGGGCGTCGGCCACGACCATCCAGCGGAAGCCATCCACCACGCCGGCCATTGGATTGAGCCCGAAAAACGGGCGCCAGCGCTCGGGAACGAGGCTGCTGGAGTAGACGACCGGTGTCACGAACAGCCAGATCTGAACCAGAAAGGGTATCGCGTAGCGCACGTCACGGTAACGCACATTGAGCGCCGCCAACCAAATCCCGGGCGCGAACGCGGTGGCCATCGCGAGCAATCCGAAAGCGGGCGCCGCCAACAAACGGAACGACGGCGCGATACCGTAGCTGACGAGGGCCAGGAGCAGCAGGATGAAAGCGATCGCGAGATCGACAAGTCCCGAGATCACCGCCGCGAGCGGCAGGAGGAGCCTGGGGAAGTACACCTTCGTAAGCAGTTGATGTTGGTCCACGAGGCTGTTGCTGACCTGCGTGAGGGCGTTCGCGAAATACGTCCATGGGACCAGCGCGGCGAGCGCGAACACTGGATAGGGCAGTCCCTCTGAATCCAACCGGGCGAGCCGGCCGAACACGACCGTGAAGACGAACATTGCGAGCAGCGGTTGCAGGACCGCCCAGGCGGCGCCGAGCGCCGTCTGCCGATAGCGCAACTTGAGGCTGCGGAGCACAAGGAAGTAGAGAAGCTCGTGCGTGCCGGCGAACTCGCGCAGGTCGAGCGGCGCCCAGCCCTTCAGGGGGCGGATGACGACCACGGGCCTCGCGACGGGTCGGAGCATGTGCATAAACTATCCTGCCGTCGGGGTCATTCCCAACCGGTTCGGAAGGTTGCCGTCCTGCAGGACCGCCGCAGGCTCGACGGGATCGGCTGGACCGGAGAGCTCCCGCTGAGTACGGCGTGTACTATGGTTCTGATGCCGACCGGTGGACGACCGGTGATGCCTCGTGGAAGAAGGTATCACCGTCCGAGGGTCCGATATACAGCACTTCGGCGCTGGACGAAGGGAACACCTCGCGGCCAAGCAGCCGGGCGTGAGCCCGCAGCCACGCCTCTGGCGCGGCGGACCCGCCGAGATGATGGATCTTGACGAATGCCACCCGGCGGTGGCCGGCCAGGAGCCACTCGAGATCGACCGGCACTTCGCGAAGGCCGAGCTGGGCCACCCACGACGCCAGCCTGATATCGTCCCTCGAATAGCGTGCCATCCCGATGACCCCGGTGGGGATCGAGGTGACCAGCACCAGATCGTCGGGGTGCATCCAGGACTCCAGCCGGGCATTAACCTCCCGATACGGCTGCCATGGCCGAGGAACGCTCGCGATAGCGACTGCACGACTGCCCGGGAGCCAGGCGAGCAAGATCGCGCTCAAGAAGGCGAGATGGAGCTTCAGCGGAAGCTGGCTCATGCCGAGCGCGGCCAGCAGCATCGCGGCCGGGAGACCCGGAACGACGTAGCGCGGGATCTCGGTGGTGGTCGTGTGATGAAGGAGATCGAAGACGAGCGGGCCCCCGCACGCCGCGGCCAACCATCCCCAGATCAGGAGAGGGCGGTGCGAAAGCATGCGACGGACCGATCGCTGCCGGGCGATCCCGACAGCCAGCAGCAGAAAGAGCAGCATGATCAGGCGATCCGCCCGTCGCCATCCCCCTAGGAGGCTGCTGCCGGAAAGCAGGCTGCCGGCGAGGACGAGGGGTCGGCGCAAGGCCCTGGGCCAAGCGAGCTCGCCGGGGAGCCAGCCAGCGCTGATTCGCCAGCGCGCCAGGCTCGCCGGCACTTCGAGATACCACGGGAGCACCGCCAGGACCGTGAGGGCGGCAAGCACGGCCAGCCGACCACGAGGAGTACGTCCGACGAGCCAGAGCCATGCCAGACAGGCCAGCCACACGAAGGCGAAGAAGTAGTGGGTGAGGAGTCCCGCCACACCGGCCAGAACCCACAGCGGGGCAACCCACGGGCGGCCGCCCCCGCCCGAAAGCTTGAGGGTCGACCACGTCAAGCCCAGGGCCAGGCACCAGAGGAGCGAATACATGCGGCCCTCGGCCGAGTAGAAGATCGCCACGGGGGAGAAGGAGAACAGCAGACAAGCGGACCAGGCCACCCTCGACGGGCCCAGCTCCCGCCCCAGAAGCCAGAGAAGAGGAAGGGACAGGACGGCCCACCAGACGGAAAAGAGGCGCAGCGCGGAATCGCTCGTGCCGAACCCGCGAGTCCATCGGTTCAGGAGCAGGTAGTAGAGCGGTGGATTGGTGTCCGACAGAAGGACCGCACGCACCACGCGTCGGATCCCGACCGGGGGGTCCTCGTGTTCGGCGTAGCGGCGGAAGAAAGCGGGGGACTGGGGTTCGCGCGGTTCGACGAAATCGCCGAGCGAAGGGTTTGCATCGGCAGCCGGGTGCTCCAGGCTGTGCCCGGTTGCCATGGCCAGGGAGAAGATCTCGTCGGCCCACAGGCCGGGCCGGAGGGCCGCCGCGATCCGGCCCACTGTCGCTGCCAGCACCAGGGCCAGCACGATTAGCATTGGCCACGACCGGACGGGCCCGGTCACGCCGGGTCCTGGGGCCGGCTCATCGACATGGCCGAGATGAACAGCGACGAGAATAACGTGTTGCACCCCAGGATGACGAGGGTCGCTGCGAAGGAGACCCACTCGGGATGTGGCAGCGGCAGGAGGTCGGAGCGCAGCCACCGGGCCACGATGACGATCAGGATCGCCCCTCCCGCGAGGATGAAACCGGTGCCCAGCAGCAAGGCGGTCTCGAGTTTGAAGTGCCGGTAGAAGGCGGCGAGGAACCGATTGTCCAGGTCGAAGCGGCGGCTCCACGAGTAGGTCTTGGCGTGGAGCCCGAGACTTAGGATTTGGAAGCCGACGACGCTGAAGATCGTCGCGAATATCCCCGTCACCCCAGCTGCCGGCCGTCCACCGAAGTGCAGGACACCCAGCAGCACCGCGAGATGAACGAGGAAGCCGAGTGCGAGCAACGTGACACCCGGCGCCAGGAAAAGCTTGTTCGGCGAATACAGCAGCATCATACGGAGACTACGCCACCCATCGCGGAAGGTCCGCAGCTTCGACTCGCCCTTGCGCGGAGCCAGCACGATCGGGATCTCCTTCACCCGGAGACCGGCGAGACCGGCGTTGATCGCGAGCTCCAGGTTGAACTCCATCCCGGGACTCACCGGCCGGATGATCTCGTACGTCTCCCGGGAGAACGCCCGGAATCCGCAGTAGACGTCCGTGTACCGGGTGCCGAACACGAGGTTGAGAATCCTGGTGAGCGCCGGATTCCCGAAGTACCGATGCAGCGCCGTAATGTGTGTGTCGCCACCGCCGCCCAGAAACCGACTGCCGGTGACAAACTCGTAGCCGTCACGATCGAGCGCCGCGATGAACTTGGGAATCAGTGTGAAGTCGTATGTGTCGTCGGCGTCTCCCATGACGAGATAGTGCCCGCGCGCGCTCGCGAACCCCTTGAGATAGGCATATCCATATCCGCGCAGCGGCTGGTGCACGACCCGCGCTCCCATACGCTCGGCAATCGAGACCGAGGCGTCGGTCGAGCCGTTGTCGCACACCACGATCTCGCCGTCGATCGCGGCCTCGCTGAAGGTTCGGCGGATCTTCTCGATGCAGGGGCCAATCGCCCCTTCTTCGTTGAGGCAGGGCATGACGACCGACACCAGTGGGATCTGGCTCATTCCCAGCGGGGGCGGGTATCGGCCACCGCCGGGCCGAACCGCATCCAACGGAGGCCGCCCGCGACGACCCCCGCCGAGTAGGCCAGTCGCGCGGCCAGGACCGCCGGTGTCATCAGGAGGGGCTCGAGACTGCCCGCCTTGAGCCAGGAGTGCAGGATGTAGACCGTGCTTCCGAGCGCAAGCGGGAGGCTTGCGGCCACGAGCAGGGCGGGGTAGCGGTAGACTTGGGCGAAGCGTGCCGCGCCGGTCGAGGCCTTGCTCTCGATGGCGCTGTAGCCCCACCGGTAGTTTCGTCGCAGCAGGTTCCCGAATCCGGGACGGTTGTAGTGGAAGGCGACGGCGCGTGGCTCGAAGAAGATCCGTCCGCCGGCCTGACGCACCTCGGCCTGCCAGGCCAATTCCTCGTGAGCGTACGCCACCGGATGCTGCTCGGTGAAGCCGCCGGTACTTGCGAAGACCGCGCGACGCACGCTGAGGTTGCCGGGTGGGTGATTGGGAACCTCGCCGGCCGGCCGGCGGGAGTGGACGTGATACCAGCCGCAGTAGTAGTCGCAACGCGCCGTGACTGGCAGGCCGGGGGGGAGCTCGAGCGAGCCCCCTACCGCCACGGATCCCCTATCGTGAACGGCGAGCAGCGTCTGCAGCCAGGCCGGCCCTGGCTCGCAGTCGGCGTCGAGGAAGACGACCGGGTCGCCAGACGCGGCGCGCGCCCCGTGGTTGCGCGCAGCCGCGGAGTTGCCGCCCGCCGCGGAGCGCGGGAGGCGCAACACACGCGCCCCCG
>Ga0299913_10001549_pt1 | contig 17193 bp, 14 predicted proteins | sample RVTome_9_FD_201360 | JGI IMG/M metagenome (GOLD analysis project Ga0299913, IMG submission 201360) | Soil microbial communities from uranium-contaminated site in the Upper Colorado River Basin, Wyoming, United States - RVT155D38 (version 2) ... | reverse complement strand
ACAAGGGATTTTCCGATCGAGCGGAATACCCGAGTGTATTTCCGAGTGAGGAAAATTCGTTGTGCGGACAAAGGGCAAGCGAGAGCCCGCGAATCGGTGAGATATCCGGGCTGGGTCGGTCCGGCGGCGTTACGGGGCCGGTAGCGAGGCCAGGCCGCCCCGGCTCGCCGTTATGCGCCGACCGCCAGCGGCAGGGCAGGTGCGTCCTCATCGTATCCGCCGAGGGCCTGTTTCATGGCATTGATCAGCTGGCGCAGCGCGCTGCTGAGCAGGGCGAAATCGGCGTCGAGGCGCGCCAGCGGGTCCTCGTCGACCTCCTGTTCGTCGACGTCGATCCCTGAGAGCTTCAGTTTCGCGATGCCGCCGGTCCGGTCGATGGTGCAGGCGAGCAGATTGTTGAACTCGATGCCGAGGTGGGTCAGATGCATGCCGTCGGTGACGTGCTTGCGGACGGCCGCGTCGGTGAGATCCATGTCGGCGCAGCGGACGGTCGCTTTGGTGTCGGCGGGATCGCACATGCGACACTCGGCACCCACCGCGAATCCCTGGGCTGGGTTATTCAGGAATATGCGCGTCAGCAGGTCGCCGACGGGGCGTTTGAAGCCGAGCGGTGTGACGTCCAGGCCGGGAAGCGCTGCGCGCAGGTGTTCGAGAAAGCGCTCGGCGCGCGTCAGGGAAAGCGTGCCGACCGCGATCAGGCGCTGCGCGGGGATGACGAAGCCTGAGGTTCTTTCCGACTTGAGCAGCGCCTTCGGCAGCAGTTCGTCGCGCGTCTGCTCTTTCAGTTTGCGCTTCTCGTGGCGGCCCGGTTCTTCCTGCATTCGTTGGCGATACGCCTCCAGCCGATCTTCGAGCGCTTCGTTGATCGCAGCCGTCGGCAACAGGCGCGTCTGGGTGCGCAGGCGCAGGAGGTCGGCGCCCTCGACGCGGCGCGCGAACGGGCCCTCGGCATTGCCGCTCGGCGGCTCCCAGCCGGAACTCCGTTCCGCGTAGGGCCCGCAAGGCTTGAACGCCGCGCTTGCCAGCCGCTTCGAAAGCGCCTGCTCGGAGTCGGGCCACGGACTGTTCAATCGATAGAAGCGGACACTGCGAAGCATTCGGGCTCTCTGGTGGGTGCTTGGTGAAGGGGCGGGGAGTATCCGGATTCGGTGGCGCGATGTCACCCTTGCACTTGGCACGCCGGTCCGCTAAAGGAGCGGATTCAGCGGGGCCTTCCGTTGAGCTGCCGCCCGATACCCGTCGCGTTCAGCCGCCAGCGCACCAGTTCGACGCTCACCTTGAACCGGTCTGCCGTTTTGCGAACGTCGCGATAGCGCGCGAAACATGGCAACAGCCCGTCGCGCGGCAACAGCAGGGTGGCCGCGAGCCAGTCGGCTTCGTTTTCCTGTTCCCGGCCGTGGGTACTGAGCCAGAGATGTCCATCTTCGCTGACATCCACGCGCGAGGCCGAGTGACCGAGAATGATGTGCGCGAGCTCATGCACCACGCTGTTGGGGATGCGCCGCTCGTTCTGCGCGTTATTGACGACAACCACGTGCTTTCCGTCGAGCCTGACGGTTACGGCGGACCAGGCGCCGGCGTCTGTTACTGACAGCTGCCGCACGGTGTTTGCGTCGAGGCCGGGAACGTCGCTCGGCGTCCAGAGCACGACGTCGAGTTCGTCCGCCAGTTGTCCGTACGGCAGTGCTTCCTGCGGTGACACACCCAGTCGCTTGCGGTACCGCCCCGCCGTCTGCTCGCACCTGGCTTTGAAGCCCCGTTGCACCGGGGTTAATCCTGTTCCTGCGCTGCCAGGGCGCGCTGCACGTGGAGAATCATCTTCGCGAGCGCGGCGGCGGTTGCCGGAGATGTCGTCTTCGCTTTCCTGAAGTGCACGCTGGCGCGAATCTCCTCGTTGCGGGCGTCGTTCGAAGAACCAAACCCAAGTATCCGGTTCGGATCGACGTCCAGCCAATGGCAGATCAGCCGGAAGTTCTCCAGGTCCGGCAGGTGTCCGTTCTCCACTCGAGAAAGCGTGGACGGACTGATTCCAATTTCGCGCGCAGCGGCACGGACACCCGCTTCTCCCCTTTTTTTGAGAATCAGCGCACCCAGCGTGTCCAGAGATGGTTTTGGTTTCGGCATTAGTAAATCGATTGTCCTAAATATCGGACAACGTATCACATGTTGATCACATCATGTCAAGCTGTTAGTCTCTCTGCTCTGTACTTCCGCGCCGGGTCGGCTCCGGAGCTTACAGGGCCCATGCTCTTCGCTTGTGGCGGGCGCAACAACGGGAGAATCAGGACGATGCATCTGGAAACTACTGCCTTGTCGGCAGTGACGCCGTTCCGGCAACTGAAAGAAGACCCGGAGTTCTATATCCCGGACTACGTCACGGGAGCTCCCGACTCCGCCAGCACCGACCTCTACGCCGCAGCCGACGACCACGCCCGCGATCTCCGCAAGGCGGAAAAGCACCTGGACGATGCCTTCAACCTGGCCGGCGTCCTTCGCGCTTCATTGCAGGAAGCCGGCGACAGTCGCGCCATGCAGGCCGACACCGTCCTGAAAATCATCGAGAAGCTGCTGACCAGGGCGCACAGATGCATCGACAGGCACGATACGCGCTTCATGAATCTCTTCATGGCCTACTTCGACTCGAAGGATGACAGGTCGGCGCCGGGGGACGGTTGAGGCTGTGCCCGAGGTCACTTCGGCCGGCGCTTCGCGACTCCGTATGGAAAGAAATCCCCGAATCCCTCGCCTAAGGCCTTCGCGAGCTTGTTCAGGCTCAGCAACGCGATATTTCTTTCACCGCGCTCGATGCCGCCGATATAAGTCCGGTCCAGCCCGGCCTCATAGGCAAGGTCTTCCTGCGTCCAGCCGCGGGCTTCGCGGGCGGTGCGGACCCGCCTGCCGAATGCAACAAGGATCGCCTGCTCTTGCCGGGTGTAAGCCATCCCGGCAATTAACCGGGCGGATGACTATGGGTCCACGGACGATGAGTAGCATGATCGAAGGCCAGCCGAAGTTTGTCCCCAGGGGGACGGGCTACCGCCTTCGGGCCGGCCTGGCGTTGCAGGGAAAGAATCCGGAAAAGTTGTCCCCGAGGGCAAGGGACAACTTGTTGACGTTGACGATCGCGAGGTTGCGCTCGCCCCGTTCGATGCCGCCGATGTAGGTCCGGCTCAAGCCTGCATGCTCTGCGAGGACCTCCTGGGTCCAGCGCCGGGCCTTCCGCAACTTGCGGACGTAGGCGCCGAAAGCGCTGAGAATTGCCTGGTCTGGACGGGAGCGGGCCATGCCCGACAATCATCCGTTCAGATGACTATAAGTCTACGGACGATGAGTAGCATTCTGACAGTGCGCCTGATAGCGTTTCCGGTATGAACACCGGTTAATCAGGCGACCGAGGGACAGAACGACGCGTCCTTGCGGACGCTCCAACGGACGGGGAACGAACAATGCCGCGCCATCGAGATGACTGGTTCAAGGCTGCTTATCCGGACTTTCTCGAGCCCTTGTGCAAGTACCTGCGCCGCTTCGTTTCACCGGAGGCGGCCGAGGATCTTGCGCACGAAGCCTTCCTGCGCGTGTACACGGCGCCCGATTTCGAAAACATCCGCTCGCCGCGCCGTTACCTGTTTCGCACCGCGCGCAACCTCGCCCTGAATGCCACCAGCGAGCACGGCGTCAGTCGCACCGACGCCGTCGAGGAGGTGGCCAGCTTCCCCGACGAAGCGGCGTCCGTCGAACGCCAGGCGATGACGGATGAAGAGTTCGACATGCTGTGCGTCGCCATCGCAAGGCTCTCGCCGCAACGGCGAAAGGTGCTGACCTTGCGCACGTTTTATGAGTACTCTTGCCGGCAGATCGCCGACAAGCTGGACATCTCGCTGCGAACGGTGCACCGGGACCTGGCCGGCGCGCTGGAGGCTGTGCACGCCGCAAGAGCCTCGATCGAGACCGACCGTGGCTCGCTGTTCGCGAGAATCATCCGGCGCCGCAACGGGAGGCGCGAGCGTTGACGAAAGGGAACGACAGCGGGGAAAAGGCCGAACACCGGCAGGCCAGCGAATGGCTGGTCCTGCTGGACTCGGGCGACGCGACCGCGGACGACCGCAAGCGCTTCGAGGAATGGCTGCGGGAAAGCCCCGTGCACCGCGCCGAGTTTGCCGAGCTCAAGGAAACCTGGGGGCGGCTGACGACGATGGGCGAACGCGTTCGGGCGGGCGATTACGTCGAGGCCGACCCGGACGGTCTGCTGGAGCGCCTGGAGGGCATCGGCCGTGAGAAGCGCCGCCCGCGCACCGCGGCCTGGGCTGTCGCCGCCGCCGTGGTGGTGGCCGCGGTTCTGGGCGCGCTGCTCATTCTCCCCGATCCCGCCGAGCCGCCCGTGCCTTACACCACCGGCGTGGGCGAGCACCAGACCGTGTCGCTGCCGGACGGCTCGACGGTCGATCTGAACACCAGTACCGAGCTGCTCGTCGAATACACGGACCGACAGAGGCAGATCGCGATGCTGCAGGGCGAGGCCTTTTTCGACGTGGCCGGAAATGAGAGCCGGCCATTCGTCGTCGTCGCCGGCCACGGCGCGATTCGCGCGGTGGGTACGGGCTTCGCGGTGCGTCTGAAATCGCAGGACCTCGTCTCCGTGACCGTTACGGAAGGAATCGTCGAGGTGACGCACGCGGAAATTAGTCCCCCGGGTGCTTCGCAGGCGGCCGAGCCGCCGCCGACGTTGCGCGCCGGGCAGAGAGCGGAGTACGACCGGCAGGACACGCGCATCGAGGCCGTTGCAGAAGGCGAAGTCGAGCGCGCCCAGGCATGGCGACGCGGCCTGTTGATTTTCGAAAACTCTTCCCTCGCCGAAGTCATCGACGAAGTGCACCGCTACACGGAGACACGACTCATTCTTGCGGACCCCGAGCTCGGCGAACTGCGGCTCGGCGGTACGTTCCGGGCCGGCAGGGTGGAAGCGCTGCTCGAGGTACTGGAGAAGGGACTCGGTATCGAGGTAAACCGCGAGCAGCCGAACGTCGTGATGCTGCATGCATCGCACGATCCTTCTCCGCGCGACACTTCATAAGTCGATAGACTCCCCGCAAACGTTCGTTTCTTCCTCCCATCCCGCCGCATAAGGTCGATGCGGAAAAATCTTTTGTCACGTTTGCTGCTACTCGGCTGTCGTTAGGGTAAAGCAGCCTGCGGGCGGGGGGAGGACTATGCCTGATCGGATGGGGCGCGTTGGTGCGCTCGTGCACAACTGTAACTGCGCTACAGAAAAGATCTTTCGGTTCGGCTATTTCCTGTTGCGTCCCATCGTGATCGCAACCCTTGCAATCTCCACGGCCGGCGCCTTGGAAAGGGTGGCCTTCGACATCGAGGCCGGCTCCGCAGCGCGATCCCTCAACCAGTACGCTCGACAGTCCGGAGTCGATCTCGGATTCGCCGTTGAAACCATCGGCGACACCCGGACCAACGAGGTAAAGGGAAAGTACCATGCAGACAAAGCACTCGAACTCCTGCTCCGGGATACCGGGCTCGTCGCGATACATGAGGAACGGGGACTCATTATCTCCAAGGAGCCGACTCCCGGTGAACAAGTCGACCCCTCGATCATTCCTGACTCGGTGGCTAGCGAATCGGGCGATGAGCCCGACAGCGCGCCTTCGTCGACAACGGATGGGGTTCCGATAGAGGAGATTCTGGTTACCGGGTCCCGGATCAGAAACGCACAGAATGCTTCGCCAATTGTGACGATTACTCGCGACGAGATCGACCGTGCGGGCTATTCAACGGTAGGGGACGTGGTGGAAAGTCTTCCCCAGAACTTCGGCGCGGGAGCGACGCAAGACACACTTACCGACCGAGCCGCGGGCGGGGCTGTCGGCGGCTCCGTCGATAACATCACGGCCGGTCAGTCGGTAAATCTGCGGGGCTTGGGAACAGGTGCGACGCTCGTCTTGCTGAACGGTCGCAGAATGAGCCCGAGCGGCTTGAGTGCACGCTTCACGGACATCTCCCGAATCCCGCTCAGTGCGGTGGAGCGCGTCGACGTACTGACGGACGGTGCGTCCGCTGTGTACGGTTCCGACGCAATTGCCGGAGTGGTCAACTTCGTACTCCGAGACAACTACGAAGGCGCAGAAACCCGGATCAAATACGGTTCGGATACGTCGGACGATATCGCCGAGGTGATGATATCGCAGGCTTTCGGAAGCGCTTGGGAAACCGGAAGTATCCTGGCGTCCTTCGAATACTATGAACGTGACCACCTGGCAAATACTGACCGGTCGTTCTCAGCAACCGCGGATCTCAGGGGGCTTGGGGGCACAGACTGGCGTGGCCCCGGAGGGAACCCGGCAAACCTCGTCGCCGGGGGTCAAACATATGCCATTCCTCGCCAGCAGGATGGTACATCTCTGTCACCGGACGACTTTACAGCTGAAGCTCCGATCAACTTACACGACTTTCGCGCTGCTGAGGATCTTCTGCCCAGACAAGAACGACACAACGTGTTTCTGTACTTGCTGCAGGATGTCGGGTCGACCGAACTGTTTGCGCAAGTCTTGATGTCACGCCGCAAAAGCGCCTACAGAATCGATCAGGCGCTGCGCAGCTTCGACGTAAGCGATGCCAACCCCTTCTTCGTAGACCCGACCGGCGGCGGCCTGACCACCGTTCAAATAAGCAACTATTCGCTCACAGACGATCTCGGCCCGAGACTGACTGTCGGAGACACTAACTCGTATGGCGGTGCGGTCGGTGTGCAGTTGGACATATTCGACCGATGGACCGGCGAGCTCGTCGCAAACTGGTCGAGGGAGGAGGCGGTTCAGGATTCGCGGAACTCGCTTAACCAGGCCGCCTTTTCCCGAGCGCTAACTTCCACGGATCCCACCATGGCATTCAATCCGTTTGGGGACGGATCGCATACACACCCCAATGTCCTGGAGGGAATGCGCACAAATACGGGCGGCTTTACAGCCGAGCAAGATCTTAAGTCGGTCGAGTTCAACATCGGCGGCGAGGTACTAAAGCTGGCCAGAGGCCGCAGCGTGGATTTCGCCGGAGGAATCGAACTAAGACGAGAATCACTGGCGACAGAGCTCCGGCAAGGTGCCGAAATCGAAATGCCTACGATAGTTCCTGGCATAACTTCGAATCGGGACGTATTTGCCGGATACGCCGAACTCTTTTTTCCAATAGTTCAGAGATCAGATAACAAGACGAATCTCGAACTACTGGAACTTTCACTTGCTGCCCGCTACGAAAGATATAGCGACTTCGGCAGCACGGTCGATCCGAAAGTCGGAATTGTGTTGTCTCCGAGCCGGTCGCTGACGCTTCGGGGTACATACGGTACTTCGTACCGCGCGCCCGCCCTCTTTGATCTGGATACGACAGCGCCAGGGAACACCATCATATTTCTACCGCAAGTCTTTGTTGATTTGGGCCTTATCCCGTTCCCAACACTCGTTCTCCAAGGAGGCAACGAACACCTCAAACCCGAGGAAGCGACGACCTGGACCGCAGGCATCGAGTTTAGCCCGCCTTATCTCGACAAGGTCTCCTTGAGTGCCACCTACTTCGACATTGACTTCAGAAACCGTATCGATCGGCCATTCCTCAGTCTTCTCGACGGGTTCCAACCGCGATTTGCTTCACTTATAACCATGAATCCTGCGCTTAGCGAGGTGGCTGCGCTCGCCAGCGATTCAAGATACACCGAATCAGTATTCGGCACTACGACACCCGCCGCCGATCTGATATCCGGTGCTACGGAGGTAGGGGGAATACTCAACTCCCGCCGGAATAATCTGTCGAAGTCTATCGTAACCGGCATGGAGGTGTTGATCTCGTACCAGGCAGACACTCCTGTCGGAATGCTGAGTTTGGGACTTAATGGCAGCTACTTGTTCGATTTCGAGCGGGCCCTGCTTCCTACCGACGATCTCGCGGAGGAAGTCGATACAGTTGGACGACCGATCGATTTCAAGGCTCGCGGCAGTGCTACATGGACTTATCGGCCGTGGACTGTCGCTGGCTATATCAACTATTCGGATGGGTATACCGACACAAATAGCGAACCGAACCGTTCCGTAGCCTCGTGGACGACCGTGGACCTGACGCTTTCCTACCAGACAGGTATTTCCAATAAAAGGGGTTCCCTCCTCGACAACACTCGGGTCTCTCTGGTAGCACAGAATGTGCTTCAGCAAGATCCACCTTTTGTTGATGCCTTCGGTGCTCAGGGATACGACAGCTCCAACGCAACCGGCTTGGGCCGCTTTGTCTCTCTTCAGGTAGCAAAGGAATGGTGAAGATATAGCCGGCGACTTGCGAGCTTCTGCGGATGAGAAGCTGTCGTCGCTCTGGCGCTAAGAATGGATGCCGGCACGCCAAGGCGAGATTCGGAGCGGTTGCTATATTTCTACTTGCTCCTATGGCCTTTTGCTACGGCCAGGTGCCCTACGCGGACCCTCAATTAACCCGCAGCCACCCGACGCGCATCTCCTTCGTCACGAGCGAAGGAACATACATGAATGTGGATGTCTCACCGGACGGCCACACCGTGGCGTTCGATCTGTTAGGAGACATTTATCTACTACCTATCCAAGGCGGCACTCCGATGTCGCTGACCAGCGGTCCGGATTGGGACCAGGCACCCCTGTTTTCACCCGACGGGGCCGAAATCTACTTCGTCAGTGACCGGAACGGGGCAAAGAATATTTGGCGGACCAGCATCCACGATCGTGCGTTACAGCAGATTACGGCATCCACATCGGATGTTGTCGGGACCCTCAATTGGACCAGTGATCGACGACGGATCATAGCCGCGGTTGGCGATGTAGATGTGAGCAATGCGGAAACATCGCTCCATACAATCGATCCGGGGGTAGGAACAATCACTGAGCTTCAGAAAAAGGATGGCCCGTGGCTTGACCTGTCTACGTTTCAGCGACTCAGGAAACGGCTTCGCACCTTCTCCGGTGCTCAGTCTCGGGATGGAGCAACATACTACTCCGAGGCCACCTCCTTGAACGATCGCAATCGATTCACCGTTCGCCTTTACAAGCTTGATCAGAACACATCCTCAGGCTGGCCCGTGCGCACGTCAAACGCGTCTTACAATGAGTTCTCTCCACAAACCTCAAGTGACGGTAGGCTTCTGGCCTGGTTCCGTGAGCATCAGGATCGCCGCACAGAAATTCGAGTCCGAAACCTCGAAAAGGACACGGAGAGGGCAATCGTGACTCTCAAGGACTCAGATGATGCAGCATATGGGGCATCACATGCAGAACGACCGCGCTACACGTTCACTCCCGACGGCCAGTATCTAGTCTATTGGCATGCGGGAAAAATATGGCGCGCGCATGTTGAACGCGGGTCAGTCGCCCCAATCCCGTTTGAACTGGCGGTGGAACGTGAAGTGCAACCCCGGGCTACGGCCGAGTCGCCGGACCCGATCAGTGACCGATTCGCCAAAATTATCCGTTGGCCGACCATTTCGATGGACGGCCGTTGGCTAGCCTTTTCGGCATTCGGATACGTCTGGATCAAGGATCTCGAGTCACAAATCACCAGGCGGTTGACTTGTTCCAAAGACTTTGAGTTCATGCCTGCAATCTCTCCTGACGGCCGGTCAGTGGCTTATGTCGCATTTTCTGAGGATCGTCCTGAATACTTCTCTGCGCGGTTGATGATTGCAGATCGTGCCGCAGGCGCCGGCATCGAACTGCTTTCCGGAGAGAACGAGGCGTACCTGCTGCCCAGATGGTCGCCGAATGGGGAGATGATCGCGCTGATTCGGGAAGCCCAGATCGAAGGGAAGATCAAATCCGAGTTTGGCTGGACTTCCTCTACCATCGGGGCGTTCAACGGTGTAGCCAATGCCCCTCCTTCCGGGAGCCGTACCAGTTTATTCCTGGCTTCTCGATACGTAGGCTTCAACGATAAGGGAAACAGGCTTGTCTTCAGCTATCCGGAGTCTAAGGACACGAATGTTCTGGCAAGTAGTGATCTCACTGGAAAGCGTTCGAACATCCACGCGACTTCCCGTCAAGGACTTGGCGGCATAGCGCCTGCGCCCGACATGAACAAAGTGCTGATTACCGGTCAGAACTCTGACCTCTGGTTGCTGCCGCTTGAGCCCAGCTCGCGTACAGGAGAAATCTCGCTCACCGACCCTACCATTCGCCCGGTAACTCGGGAGGGAGGCTACTACGCAGCGTGGGCCACTTCCGAACGGTTCACCTACGCCATCGGAAAGCAGGTTTTTCACCACGGCGGTGACAAAAAGCGAACTCACACAGTCGACGTTTCCGTGGACCACGGCGACCGCTCGGAAACCGTTGTGCTTCACGGTGGGAGGATCATAACAATGTCAGGCAGCTCTGGCATCGGTCGAGTTATCGAAAATGGTGCTGTCGTTATTCAGGGAAGACATATTGCTGATGTTGCACCGATAAGCTCTGTCGAGATTCCTCCAGGTGCGCACATGATCGACACCGGCGAGCTAACCATCATGCCGGGCCTTGTTGAAGCGCACTACCATCGCATTGGGGGCAGTGAGGGTACGATTGGCTTGTCAGCTTTCAAGCTGCCGAACAGTTCCATGAATGATCCCAGTGCTATTCGATATGGGATTACCACCGCCTGGGAGCCTGGCGGCATAGTGGATGACGGTGCGCCGGCCACCGCAGATCTCCAAAGAGCAGGACGCATACTGGGCCCCCGATGGGAACACTCCGCATCGGGGGCGGTCGGTTACCCATGGAATCAACTGAAGACATATGATGATGCATTGCGCGCAGTCACCATGCAGAAGCAACTGGGGGCAACTGTACTTAAGGAATACGTCACTCCTTTTCGCCTGCAACGACAATGGCTATCGGCCGCCGCCCGGTCCGTCGGACTACACATCTATTCTCACCTGGACAGCTTCGACGGAGCCATGACCAATATCGTAGACGGCTATTCGGGCGGCGAGCACTCCTATCTTCCGGTGCCTTATTTCAGGGATGTCGAAGAGATGATGCGACAGAGTGGCTATGTATGGACCCCGAACATAGTCATCTCCAGTGGAAGTGTTGTTTCAGACAACTTTCCGCAAGCTCCCTCTAACCCAGAGAGCCGCAACAGCCACGAGAATCAAGGGAATAACAGCAATGACGCTGCATTGGATGGGTATGGACGTAGGCTGCAACAGGAATATCGCCTGCCCGTGCACCGTGCGAGCAGAGTTGCCAAGCAAGCGGCGTCGGCATCGAAACTAGGCATCAACGTGGGTGTCAGCGGCCACAGCATGCCTGGAGCAGGACTGCACGCTGAAATGTGGCATTTGTCGAAGGCTGGCATGCCAATCCCCGATGTTTTGAGGGCCACGACCATGGGCAATGCTGGCAAACTTGGTTTGGATAAATACATTGGCTCCCTGGAGCCGGGCAAGATCGCGGATATCCTGGTTTTGAAGCGCGATCCGTCTGTGGATATCCAGAATGCGAAGGCAGTAAAATTCACCATACAGAGTGGCAGAATCTTTGATGCTAAAACAGCCCAAGTTCTTCGAGGGGTCAATACAATGTATGCGAGCTCGTGCACGATGAGTCAGTAGTCAGGGATAGTCACTCAAATACGTGCGACTTGATGTCGCACTCGCGCTGCTGCGCATCCCACATGTCTCTGTAGGCCTTGGAATCGTCGAGAAGGCTTCGATGGTTCCCCTTTCCGATGACTTGCCCGTTACAGAGAACCAATATTTCGTCTGCATCAACTATCGCACTCAAGTTATGCGCTATGATCAGCTTGGATGTTTGTGACAGGCGTTCGCGGACTCGAGCAAGAATGTCCCTCTGCGTGCGCGGGTCCAGTGAGGACGTCGCCTCGTCGAACACTAGCAGGCGGGGCTTTCTTAAGACGGCGCGCGCGATCGCGACTCGTTGCCGCTCTCCCCCTGACAGCCGGAATCCACGTTCGCCAATAATCGTTTCATAAGCGGATGGCCAGGCCATAATCTCCGAATGGATGCCTGCTATTCTTGCGGCCTCCTCGATCTCCCGAGGGGAGCTTCCTGGACTGCCTATTGCGATATTTCCAGCTATCGTATCGTCGAACAACACGATCTCCTGAGGAACTACCGCTATCGCTTCTCGCAAGCTCTTCAGGCGTATTTCGGACACCGGAACCCGGTCGAGGGAAATTGAGCCACTGTCAGGTTCAAAGAATCTTACAAGTAGGCGAATCAGTGAAGACTTGCCAGAGCCGCTGGTTCCCACAATGGCGAGGGTTTTCCCGGGCGGTAGCTGAAAGCTTACCTCCCTCAACAGCGGCACCCGCGGAGAGTAGGAAAAACACACGCGGTCGAAAACTACTTCACCCGTGCCCGCAGGCAGTTGTAACGGGCATGCGGCGTCTTTCTCGGACTCAAGGCTCACCAGGCCCAGCATTTTCTCGATGAACGCGAATCCCTGGGCGATGTCCCTAAACGCGTACCCTAACAGCTCCAACGGCCGGAAGATCTGGATCATGTACGAATTCACAAGTATGAATTCGCCCACGGTCATATTACCCGCTTGTACACTTCGCGCAGCAACATAAACGGACAGCATCAGCGAAGAACCGAAGATGGTCGCGGTGGCTAAGCCACTACCGGCCTTCAGCAAGAAGAATCTCCGCCACTTTCTCTGTGTCCGCCGCAGTGCCGTTGTCATCCTTTCATCGATCACGGGTTCCGCGGCAAAGTACTTCACGGTCTCAAAGTTGTGTATGCTTTCGGTTAGTAGGGCACCACTGTCTATCTGGGCCGTGGAAACGGCGCGAGCAGCTTTCGTCAGGCCGATTGCACCCGTGATGAAAGCTGCGACATACAATGTCATTGAAAGCCCGATGATGCTGAGGAAAGCAGGATGGTCGAGGAGCATAAGTACGGCGCCGATCATCGCAAGCTCCATTAGAACCGGAAGAACCGAGACAGTGAGGTGTTGAATTACCAAACGGTACCCCACAAGTCCGTTAGCCAGAGTCTGACTTACAGCGCCGGCCTTTAATGCGAGACAGTAGCGTACTGGCAACCTAAGCACGCGGGACAGGAGGCGTGAGCTTAGACGACGGTATACTCGCTGATCCGTTCTACCGACTACTAGGCTGCGAAGCTCGGTGACAACCTTGATCAGCCATTGACTTCCGGCATATGCGGCGAGTAGCCCGCCGACAGCAACGTAGTCCTCGCCGCCCGCGTCGGCTGTCGATAGCAGATCGACAATCGACTTCAACAGCACGGGTGATAATGCGGCGACGGTAGATGAAATAAGGACCAATACGGCTGCGACCGTCAGTCCTGCCTTAGTGCGCCCGTCAGCCTCCTGCCAGAACAGTGAAAAGGCTGCACCCATCTGCTTGGGCAACATTTGCTCACGCTCCCGGCAAACCCAGGGCCGTCAGCCCTCGGCTCACAACGAGATACAGGTCACATGCGCCATGCGCGTAGCCACGACTCGGCACGGACGGCGTTGAGAATCGAGTGAAGCTCAACGCCTCTAATCAGGCTTCCCTCCGACAACTCTCTTTCCAGCGCCGCTCGGTCGAGCAAACCCTCCTCAACCAGACGTCCACCAAGCAACAAGCTCCGGACGGTCGCGATATTCTCTATCAGAAGGCGACTGAAGTAGTTCGTGGTCGCGCCCTTCGTCTTCCGATCCACGACTTCAGTTGGCAACCTGTCTCTGAACGCCTCGCGGACCAGCCCTCTACTGACCCCTCCGCGCGACATTATGTGTGATGGTATCTGTATGCAGCATTCAATTATCGGCTGTGAAATAAGCGGGTGGATTTGGTCTGCCCACGGGTAAGGGCGAAGGTAGAATAACTGGCAATCGACAAGGTCGAATACCAACTTCGTTTTACTCGCCGGTAATGTTTGGGCCGCTAGCACCAACGGGTGCACGTATGCGTCCGCGTTCACCGCAAGCCGGGCAGCCGTGGTCAGCATCGAAGGTGCCTCAAAGGCCGCGTAGGGATCAAAGTGCCGCCGAAGTAAACTGTACCGAATAGCGGACCTCAGGATGAACCACATCGACTCGTCAGATAGGCGGCTTGTTTCGGCAATAATGCGAAGTAGTGGAACGCATATTCCGTATTTGGCAAGGAACTCGGCGGCAACCAAAACGTTCTTGCCATGCTGAAACAGGTGGTCACCTCCTTGTCCCGAGAAGACAGCACCAGCGTCCCTGCTTATCAACAGGTCACGTTTCGTATCCTCAGATTCTGGAAGAAACCCGACGACTGAAGGAGAGGCCACGCATGTCTTACTCAACTGCAGCTCCAGTGAGCGCTGTGCAACCGTAACAGCGCACTCGACAAGTTCAAGCTTGTGCCTTTCAGCCACGGCACGCGCGTAAATCCGCTCGTCTCCCGTCGTCAGTTCGGTAAAATAATTTAAACAGGCGACCCGCAGATCAGCCTCGTTGTGGCAAAGGTTGACGGCCACTACGGAGGAGTCAAGACCTCCGGACAGTTCATGCACTATGCTCTGATAGCAAGAAGTCCATGCCGAGACACAGTAGCGAATTGCCTCTCGTAGCTGATGCATCGCCTGGACGGGATCTTCAATCGCTCTGGCCTCATAGATTCGGGCCGGGTGCCACTGGAACTTGATGTCATTGACTTTTTCCCCGCGGCAAACGTCGATCGCCACACACTGACCAGCGAGCACCTGAGATATGTTAGCAAGGCCGGTCGATTGGGATATCAGGCGGCTGTGCACGAAGAACGAGATTATGTGTTGCCAATCAACGGAGAACGGGCCCAGTTCGAGACGCAAGAAATCGCCAATGTCGGAAAGCAATATGTGAAGGCCGGACTTTCTCATCAGAAAGCATGGCAATCCGCCAGTGGGGTCTCGCAAAACGGACACCTTGCCGTCGTTATGGTCACGCAGAAACAGTACATAGTGGCCCCAGTAGCGTTCAGTCAGAAAACGCCCGCTGGTTTGAACTATCGAGGCTGCCTCTGAATGACCGAAGACGGGGTCAGAAGTATCTCCGTACTCGCCACCTCTTCGCGAGAAAACCCTTCCGACAAGAGCGCCCGAAACTCCGCTTAACATGTACCCGTGGAAGGCGCTGTTACGTGGTGTCATATCAAAGACTCTGAGCCCTGGAGCATCGAGCACGGATTGCCACTTCCCATCCTCTTCCACCAATCTCCTCGTAAGCTGATCGGCGGCCAGTGATTGCTCTGGATCGACGGCGTTCCACGCGAAAGCAACGAATCGGTACATCGAGCGGAAGCCGGCTAAATGCGCATTATCGGCGAGTAGCTAGTTACGTTGTCCGGGATATCGTTGACCAGGACATCGTTGATCTGCACCCAGCAGTGAGCTCCGAAAGGTGCAACCTTTACTCCAAACACCCAGTCTGGAAACAGCCCGAAACGAGAAAGGAAATGGACTAACGCCAATGAATCGAACAGACAAAGGTAAGGACGGGGGTAGTAGGGCCGCAGTCTCTGAAACACGGCGAACAACCTGGCGCATTCAGTGGCCGACGTGACAACATTTCCGCTCCGCTCCTTGCTGCGCTTGATCATCGCTACGGTTCTTCGCATTGAATAGGTCTTAAGCTGAAGAGACGCGAGCGCAGTAGCATGGAAGAAGCGCAAGACGTGGGCCAGACGTAGTCTATCGACGGAATTTGTTACATATTGCTGTAGGCCTTCATTGGAGAGGGGCGCAAGCGCCTTTGCTAACGCCTTGCCGTCAGTAGAGGTCATTGCCAGGAAGTTCCTCTGACGAAGTGCGCGAATGATAGCCGTCGGCCTCGGTGGCGGTGTTTGGGTCCGCCGGGCGGTGTCGGATGATGTGTAACCCAGATAAGTCAGAAGGGCGTGAGTATCATCTTTGCTGAGACAGCAGTAGGTGTCGTGCTCAAGGTCCATGAATACACAATGACCATCGGCCAGACACAAATGGATGTCGCTGCGCAGATAAAAGACTTGGTTTGGCACAATCGCAGCACCTCGTCCGACGTGAGGGAAGTTGCGCAGCCGCAAGGCTGCGCAACCTCTTGGAGTAACGAAGGCTGATAACGCTCAACCTATCGTCACCCAACGATCAGGGGCGCTTGTCCGGGTTCTGAAAGGATTCGTTTTCCGGTCCATCGTTGCCCTTCGTCTCTTCCGATACCTCACCGAGGTCGATCAGGATGTCTTCGTTCATGACGTTCTCCTTCGTTGCATGGGTGTTGCTGAAAGCCACGACATCGTGGCGTATCACAAGCTAGACGGCAGGTCATATACGGTCAAACATATCTATTCGTCGACATTCACCGCCCCGTCTCTCGCAAAAGTTGCGGCAAAAGACCGAACCGCTGCTCATGGTATGCGTGGATCGCGAGCACGAGTTCATCCCGCTTCCCCGAAAGGAACAGCTCGCAGAATCGCTTCAACTCCCCTTGAACGTCACCGACGTGTCGGCATTCCAGCGTTCGCATGAAAAACAGGTGATCGTTGGCGCGGTCGACCGTGAGCTGCACCACAGGGTTATCGATGAGCGCGGCCATCGCGGCGAAGATTTCGCCGGTATAGCGCGCCAGCGTGCCGACGTCGGTGATCGTGCGACGGTTCAGCCTGTTCACGATCTCGGCGATTGGCGCATAGTTGTGCATCTCGCGCAGCGCTTCGGGCGGCAGGTCTTCGAGACCGAGCGTCAGCAACAGCCGGGTCAAATCGTAGTAGCCGCGCAGCCGGGCCTCGGAGAGCGTCATAGCAAAGAATCCTTTGTTCTCCGCCTTGATCACCAGGTCACGCTCAGCCAGCCGGTTCATCGCCTCCCGCACGGGCGTGGTGCTGACGCCCAGGGTTTCCGCAATCGGCTCGAGGTAGATCCGCTCGCCCGGCGGGAACTCGTACGCGACCAGCCGGGCCTTGATGGCCTGGTAGACGCGGTCCCCCGCCGGTCTGTATGGCGGTCTGAAGTGCATTGTGTTCGTGATGCCTCTCGCGACGGCGCCTCCTTTCCTCGTGATCCGGGCCGCAAGCCACGGGAGCGGCCGCGGCGGTCCCGGGGCCTTCGAGTCTAGAAAACCCCGGGCGGGCGCGCGCCTACCCGATCGGGTAGGTTGGCGGTCTTCGGGCAGGCGACCGGTCTTTAGATTTATTTGCGCTGCTTGTCCCTCAGTTGCAGTATTAGATACAGCGGAATCCGTTTCT
>Ga0299913_10001548_pt1 | contig 17194 bp, 13 predicted proteins | sample RVTome_9_FD_201360 | JGI IMG/M metagenome (GOLD analysis project Ga0299913, IMG submission 201360) | Soil microbial communities from uranium-contaminated site in the Upper Colorado River Basin, Wyoming, United States - RVT155D38 (version 2) ... | reverse complement strand
AATCTACTTCATCTCCAGAGTGGTTTCTCTCCCGTGTGACATGCCTATGGCTGTTTCCCGATGAGTGCCCGCGCGGCCACAGCGGTGATGATGCCGAACGGCACATTGACCAGCAGGAGATACGCTGTGAACATCGGCCCACCTTGCCGCAGCCCGAAGTACCCCGCACCGCTCATTGGCAGGAAGATCAAAAACAGCGCCACCACTGGAGCCAGGAAGTAGAGAAGACCAAAGAGGTAACGTCTCTCCCAGACGGTTTTGATGAACAGCCCGAAGGGAATCCCCCACAGCCCGCCCCAGAAGAGCGGCCTGTAGATATCCGGCGACTGCAAGGAGGCAGGGCCCTTCACGCCAAGTGCGCCGCTAATCCCCAAACCAAAAAGGACGTGACTGAACAGGACCACGGCGAGAGCACCCAGCACCCCCCCCGCAAAGCAGATGGCCACCCGCTGCATCACGGTCAAACGACTTTCCGTCGTCTGTGCATATTCTGTCATCTCTCTGACCCCCTTTCTCTTGATGCGTGTCACCGCAACACCCGCGAGAAGGTCCTGCGGATGCAACCCGCTTCACGGCTCGCTCTCCAACACATCAGAAATGATTGCACCCCAGTCGCCGCCTTCACGTAGCGTGGATAGCCGAGGCGCTGCATAAGCACGTCCCAGGCGCGGCTGATGCGGTCGGGGCTCCAGCCGGTGCCCTTCGGCTTCTCGGAGAAGCCGAAGCCGGGCATCGACGGCAGTACGAGGTCGAACGCGTCTTGAGCTCGGCCGCCATACGCCGTGGGGTCGGTGAAGGGACCAATCGTCTTGAGCAGCGGCAGGGCGTGTGGATGGCTCGAGCGGATGTGGATGAAGTGGATGTCGAGGCCGTCGATGTTCGTGACGAACTGCGGCAAGGCATTGAGTTTCGCCTCGGCCTTCCGCCAGCCGTAGTCCGTCCCCCAGTAGCGCACGAGCGCCTGGATCTTCGCGAGCTGCACGCCCTGTGATCGATCCGTGACGGTCTCTTGGTTGGGCCAGCGTGTCGCCGTCAGGCGCTGACGGAGCGCGACGAGTGCCACTTCCGGCACGCGGATGTGGAAGGGGCGGACTGCAGGTGTGGCGGTGGACGGCAGCGTGTCATATTGGGTTATGATGGTCTCCTTGTGGGGTATGGTGGTCTCCGTACGCAAGGGACGGACGGTGTTGTCTTCGGCCGCTGCGCATAGCTTTGTGGGAAGCAGACTGCTGATGGGGGCCTCAGCACCGACGGCAGGAACGGTCTGGGCGGCGCTGAGGGGGGCGAGCAGGACGAGGCCAAAGACCCCCGCGGTGGCGGCGGTGGCAAGAAAGCTGCGCCAGGTGGCACTTGATCCCTTGACATGCCCATGCGCCGACTTGGCGTGGGGCATGAGGTCAATGCTGTCGGCGAGCCGCGCCTTGAGGATCGCCCTCATATCGGCTCGGGGGTGTGCCGGAAGAGCTTGCTTCGTCTGCTCCATGTGGGTATCCTCCCTGGACGCCATCCGCCTTATCATGGTCTGGGACTGGCACGACCTGGTCGGTCTCGAGCGCTTGGCGCACGCCTGTCGAAGCAGGTCTCTGCGGCATCCGTACGGCACGACGGGCGTCGCCACCCGCGGTGGAAGGTCGCTACGCCCCCTGCGGCGGCGTCAGCAGAGCGGCCCAGTGTAACGGGCCGCGTTCCCTGCCACTGCATGGGCAGAGGACGCCCAGCTTAACGGGCACCCTTCCCTGCGCCGACGCTGTTGCGCCAAGCGCTGATGCTGGACCCATAGAGTGCAGATTCTGTGCCAACGTCTTATCCAGCCTGGTGCCCGCCTACCATGGTGCGTTGTATCACGTCCCGGGCGGCAGGTGGCGCGCTCTGAGAGGGACCCCTCCCAGGACCCCACTGGCAGACGGTGACGACATATCGTCACCGGTGCCGACATGTCGGTACGGCAGAAGGTGCTTAAGGCCATGTGACACCATCTGCAGTCTCTCCAGAGCGATACTCGTACGCGGGTCTCACGGTTAGCACAGAAGGTGTAAGGCTCATATGGGGAGGGACAAGGGAGAGGGGATGGACGAGGCCTGAAGAGAGAGCGAGAGATAGGCAGCAAGACATGGTCATCAAAGCGATGCTCGGCGGCCTGCTCGGTACCCTGGGGCAGATGCTGCTCGTGTATGGGGTGCCCCTCTGATGGCAGGCCCGCCCTGGAGGTCTCGGCCCTGCGCGACTTCCCCTGTGCTCCGGGTCTGCTGACGCATCTCGTGCGTGGGAGCGTGCTCTTTCCTCTGGGGTTTCTGGCCCTGCCGGCTCATGACGTGCCGGATCCACCCATGCTGCGGGGCAGGCTCTGGGCCGTGTGCCTCTGGTTGGCCCTTGAGACCCTTGTCGCCCCACTGCTCGGTACTGACGGCGTCTTCAGTGCGGCCCCAGGCGGCTTCCCAGCCGCACTGCGGGCCCTGGCGGGGTCCCTGGTCTATGACGCCACGCTCGGCGGGCTCGGCGGTGTCCCAGCACCCACGGACCTGGAGATGGCACAATCCCGGAGAGCTGGCCCCAAGGAGGCCGACACAGACCACGCTCCCCCAGCTAGCGCACGATGCCCAGCTTCGCCATCCTGGAGGCCAGGGTGCTCCGTTTCATGCCCAAATGTGCCGCGGCGCCGTGGGGGCCGGCCACCACCCAGTTAGTGGCGTGCAGGGCGTCCAGAATATGCGCGCGCATCGCATCGTCCAGCGTCGCCGACCGCGGCGCGGCCGGTGCGGCACTGTGCGCCCCTGGGCTTCGCACCGGCACCTGCGGCCACAGGACGCCATGGGAGGACAGGATCACTGCACGCTCCATGACGTTTTGCAACTCGCGCACATTGCCCGGCCAGTCATAGTGAACTAGCGGTTCCATCGCTTCGGCGGGAATGGATGTGATGTGCTTGTTCAACTGGTGCGCGTACTGCTGGGCAAAGTGCCGCACCAACAATGGGATATCGTCGCGGCGCTGGCGCAGCGGTGGCACCGTGATTGGAAAAATTTGTAAACGATAGTAGAGATCCTCACGAAACGTGCGCTGCTGGACCATCGCGGCCAGATCGCGGTGGGTTGCCGCCACCAGGCGGACGTTGGTGCGCCGCGTGTGCGAGGAGCCCAAGCGCTCGAAGGTGTGCTCTTGTAGCACGCGCAAGAGCTTGGGTTGCAGCTCAAGCGGTAGGTCACCGATTTCGTCGAGGAAGAGAGTCCCCTCGTTGGCCAGTTCAAAGCGCCCAAGGCGCTGCGTGAACGCACCCGTGAACGCGCCTTTTTCGTGGCCAAAGAGTTCGCTTTCTAGCAGACCGGGTGGGATAGCGGCGCAATTGAGCGTCACAAAGGAGTGGGTCCGCCGCGCGCAGCGGTGGTGTAGCGCCCGTGCGATCAGTTCTTTGCCGGTCCCGGTCTCACCATAGATGAGCACGGTGGTATCGGTCGGGGCCACGATGGCTACTTCCTGCAGGACACCGCGCAGTGCCACACTGTGCCCCACGATCTCCGAGAAACGGCTGTCGAGTCCGTCTGCCGTGACGGGTGTCTCTGCGGTCGGCGTGTGCGTGCCTGGCGTCCTCTGGCGACTATGATGCATTGCCTGCGCGACGGCGTTGAGCAGGTCCTGGTCGCGGAACGGTTTTGTCAGGAAGTCGAGAGCCCCGGCTTTCATGGCACGCACCGTCATGGGGATGTCGCCGTGGCCAGTGATGAAAATAATGGGAATCGGCACCGCGTCCTTCACCAGCTTCTGCTGCAGTTCCAGCCCGTTCAGGCCTGGAAGCTGGACATCGAGCACCAGGCAGCTGGGGGCCTTAGGACGCTGGCTGATCAAAAACTCGTGTGCAGAGGCGAATGTCTGGACGTTGAGCCCCGCAGAGCGGAGAAGATTGCTCAGGCTTTCGCGCATGGTCCGGTCGTCGTCAACAACAAAGACGCATGAGTGGTCCTCAGGCATGGCTACACCTCCAGGCGAAGTCCGACCTTCTTTCTGAGTACTAACATGTCAAGCGCTGGGCATCACGACGGCGTGAGCGCCGTCTCGATCGCCGCGAGGAGGTCTTCCTCGCGGCAGGGTTTAGATAAAAAGGCTACCGCGCCAGCGGCCAGGGCACGCGCTCGCACGTCGTCATCGGCGTAGGCCGTGACGAAGATGATCGGGATACGCCGGTTCGCTGCCCCCAGTTGCCGCTGGAGCTCGAGTCCGTTCATGCCAGTCATTCGCACATCGAGAATGAGGCACGCCGTCTCGGGCGCGTGCGGCGACTGCAAGAATGCTTCCGCCGACGAGAAATCCTGCGCGCGAAATCCGACGGAGCGGAGCAGATTATCGAGCGAATTCCGCAGCGCGTCGTCATCGTCGACAATCGCAATGAGTGGAACTCTGGGCATGCCACTGTATCCCTCTTTTTTGAGTGTATCTGCCGGAAACTCGAACGTGCGCGTCTGCCAGGGAAGACTTTAACGTGTGCGGGAGAGTACTGCTATTAGACTTTAGTAAAGGCGAGTAGACTTTAGTAAAGGCAGCTATGCTTGCGGGGTGGGGATGCCGAGTCGATCCGCCATCCGGACTAGCTCGGCGAGAGACTTGGCTTCCATCTTTGCCATCACGTGCTGGCGATGCACTTTCACGGCGGCCTCGCTCGTGCCCAGCTCACCCGCGACCTGCTTGTTGAGCAGCCCGGTTACGACGAGCGCCATCACGTCCCGCTCGCGCGGTGTCAAAGCGCGATACCGGCGGTGCAGGTCTTCGCGCTGCGCCCGCTGCGTGCGCACATGGCGATCGCGAGCGAGCGCCTGGTGAATGGCGTCGAGCAAGTCTTGCTCACGGAAGGGCTTGGTCAAAAACTCCACGGCCCCGGCTTTCATCGCCTGGACGGTCATCGGGATATCGCCGTGGCCGGTGATGAAAATAATCGGTATGGCCATGTCGTCCGCCGCCAGCTGCTGCTGCAGCTCCAGCCCGCTGAGGCCCGGCAGCCGCACATCGAGCACCAGGCAGCTCGGCACCTCCGGGCGCGGGCTACGGAGGAACTCCTGCGCCGACGCGAAGGCCGCGACCTGGAGCTCCACCGACCGCAGGAGGTTCGTGAGAGACGCGCGTAGCGGCTCATCATCTTCGACGATGCAGACCAGGGCCTCAGTGTCCATCATGCCCCCCCTTCGCTCCCTATTGGCACCGTGAACTGCATGACGGCGCCGTGCGGCACATTGGCGCTCGTCCAGAGCCGACCGCCGTGCGCCTCGATAATCCGGCGGCTGATCGCCAGCCCCAGCCCCAGGCCGTGGGGCTTGGTCGTATAGAAAGCATCGAATAGCCGGTCGTGGTGCTGCGGCTCGAACCCCGGGCCCGAATCGCGCACCGCAATCACGACCTCCGTCGCGGCCCCGCGCTCCGAGCTGACCTCCAGCACGCGCGGCCCCGAGCTGACCCCACGCATGGCTTCGATGGCATTCATGAGCAGATTGAGAATCACTTGTTGCAACTGGATACGGTCTGCCAGAACAACCGGTACATGCGCCGAGAGCTGCGTCGCTAACACGACACCGTTTCGTTGTATCTCGCTGCGCACCAACGCCATGGCTTCATGTATTGTCTCGTTCACGTCGAGCCAGTCCTTTTGCGGGGGCGTTTTCTGGGCCAGCGCGCGTATACGGCCGATGATGTCTGCCGCGCGATGACCGTCGGCGATGACCAGCGCAGCCGACCGCCGCGCTTCCTCCAGCTTCTGCGCATCAAGCCAACGCACACACGCACTGGCGTTATTGACCACAGAAGCCAGCGGCTGATTCACTTCGTGAGCAATAGAGGCCACCAGCTCGCCCATCGTCATGACCCGTGCTAGATGAGCCAACTCTCCCTGCGACTGGCGCAAAGCCTCTTCTGCTTGCTTGCGTGCGGTGATGTCCATGATCGCGCCAACGTACTCGATGTTCCTAGATGCATCTCTTACGGCATGGGCCAGAATGTAGACATTCTTGACCGCTCCATCGGGCAGGAGCACTCGATGTTCAAAATCCAGAGCCGTCCCGTGCAGCGTGGCGCGATCGAGAGCCGCTTGGACAAGGACGCTGTCTTCCGGATGAATGCGTTGCAACATGAGTTCGAGGGTGGGCTTCGTCCCCCGATCATATGCCATGATGTGATACGTTTCCTCTGACCAGACGATGTCTCCGGTGGCAGGACGCCAGCCAAAGCTGCCGGTGTGGCTCAGGGTCTGCGCGGCGTTCAAGTACGCCTCCATGTGCCGCGCGTCTCGATACAAACGCGCGTTTTCCAGGGAGATCGCCGCTTGCGAAGCCAGTAGTTTGAGCACCGCTATCCGCGCCGGGGTAAAGACGTGAGGCGTCAGGTTGTTCTCCAGATAGAGCACGCCGATGAGTTTGGCCTGGTTCATCAACGGCAAGCAGAGTATGGAACGGGCGTGATGCTGACGGACATAGGTATCGGCGGAAAACGGGGTCTCGGCTGAGGCATCGTCCAGAATCACACTCTCCTGGGTGCGCACGACATAATGGACGATCGACTCCGGCAGCGCGGCCACGGCCACGCTCGCTACTCGCGGCCCCACGATGACCGTGTCGCCGCTGGTGGTGGCTTCTGCCGCGATGCGCAGCTCATCACCCCTCGGGAGCATCAACAGACCTCGCTCAGCACCCGCGTGCTCAATCGCGGTGCGCATGAGCGTGTCGATCAGGTTTTCCAACACCATCTCGCCCGAGACGGCCTGTGAAACTTTGATCACCGTGGCGAGATCCAGCTGTTCGACCGATGCCCCGATCGTGTTCGTCGGACCTGGCACTGGTTCTTGCTCTCTGAGGTGTGGATATAACTGATCGAGTTGCCGCACCTTGCCATCGGCCCCCCAGCGCTGATAGCCGTAACGGGCATTGCGCAGATACGCATGCGCAATGGTCTCGAAGCCGCGGGCGGCGTAGAATCGGGCGGCGAGCTCGTTGGCGAGGCCCTCGTTCTGGATGAACCCCTGCTCGCGCGCCAGCCAGATGGCCTGTTCGTACAGGTGCTCGGCGTCGAGCGTCCGGCCTTCGAGACGAGCGATTTCCGCGCCGATCAGTGCGGCGCGGGTTTCGAAGTTCTCCGGGCAATGCTCCGCCCAGCGTTCGAGCTGGTGGTGGTGGGCGGCTAGGGCCGCCACGTGCTGCTGGCGCTGGTCTAGCGCGGCAGTGTCGCAGACTGCGGCGCGGGACAGCGCGCCGTAAAAGTGATATTCTGCCGTTGCGAAATGTGACGGCGATGTCCAGAGCAGTCGTTCTACATTCAATGACGCCTCAATCGCGGAGGGATAGTCTCCCGCAAAGAAACGCACTTGTACCTTTCGGATCCAATACCAACACTCCGGCAGCGCCAAAACAGGGTCACTTGCCAAATGACGCTCGAACCGAAGCTCATCAAACTGTCCATCGTTAAAGGAGCCGAATGTCGGCGTCAACCCACGGAGCGTCCGGATCAGCGCGAGTTGCACGGTGATGACGTCAATGACGCGACCGTATTGAATCTTCCGGGCAAACTCGAGGCCATTCTCGGCTGCGCGTTGTACCTCGACGAGCGGATCGCCCGCTGCGAGCATGTTGTCGTTCAGATGGTTGCAGGTGTATGCCGCAAATGTGAGGTCGCCGAGCTTGTTCGCCGCCTCGAACGCGCGACCCACCAAATCACGGCCGGCCTTGATATGTCTGGTCCACGGCATGATGAAACTTCCGAAGACCATATAGGTTCTGGCCTGGAAGCGCTTAAAACCGCGCCTTTCAACCAAGTCATAGCCGAGCCGACCGAAGCGATATCCCGCCTGATAGTCGTCGAAGAGCGCGCCAGCGATCATGCCAAGCATTGCGTAGGCATAGCACGAGGCATCGCAGTTGCCGCGATCGAGGCTGAGATTGACCGCCCTGCAGACGGTCAGGGAGCGAAGGTTTATGTCCGTGTATAACGTAGGGGGCCCGAGCTTGGTCAGCACATCGAGGCTCGCCAGCGATGCCGCATCGCTCATCAAGGGCAGGTCAATGAGCGCCTCGATCGAGCGGCCGCCGAGCTGTGACCAGATCCGCTCATACTCGTGTCCCGCTTCCTCGTCGGTCGGGTGCGGCGACCACTCGATGCCCAGACGCCGGAGGTAGTCGAGGCCGACGGCGACGGCGCGGCTGCTCTGACCGAGCGTCGTGTACAGATCAATACGCAAACAGGCGACCGTCGCCTGATCGACAGGGTCGACAGCGCGCGACACGAGCATCGCCAACCGCGTCTCCGCCGCTGCCAGTTCGCCTGTCAGGAACTCGCATTCAGCGCGGTGGACCTCCAAGGCGAACATGAGGTCCGGCCGGTAATCCCAGCCGTCGTCTGCCAGGAGTGCCATGCCAGCGACGAGATAGCGCAGGGCTGAAACGTAGGCCGTGGAGGCTTTCGCTCGCTTGCCCGCAATCAGGTTGAACTCCGCCAACTGCTCCTTCTCGTCGCGCGAGCTGATCAGGGCGGCACCGCGGTTGAGCTGATTGACGATCTCGAAGCTCCCCTCTTCGCGCTCATTCGGAGAGGTGTGCGCCGCCATCAACCTGCCGATTCGGAGATGAGCCTCCGCGCGCCGTTCCTCCGGGATCAGGGAATAGGCGGCTTCCTGAACGCGGTCGTGGAGGAAACGATAGGAACCTTCTGAGGAAAGAACGAGCCCAGTTCGCAGCGCTTCCTGCAGATGGCCGTGCAGATCTTGCGTTGAATCCTCGTGGACCATTTCCAGGAGGGCGAAATCCGCGCTGTTGCCCAGGCAGACGAGCTGCTGCAAGGCCTTCTGAGTGTTGAGCGGCAGGCGGCTCAGCTTGTCGACCATGAGGTCCACCACATTATCGGTATACCCTTTGGCGTGAATGCGAGTCAGGTCCCAAGACCATCGCCCTTCGACATGATCAAAGGTGAGCAAACCCTCTTCAAAAAGTGCAGAAATAAATTGGATCGCGAAAAATGGATTGCCGGTCGTCTTGTCATGAATCAGTTCCGCAAGCGGGCCAGCATGCCCCGGGTCACAATGCAGCGCATCGGCAACTAACTGCTCGAGGTCGTCAGGAGTCAGAGGCGCAAGGACGATGTCCTGTAGTAACGCTCCGGCCTGGCGCATGGCGTGCAGCTTGCGCACCAACGGATAGGTGGGGTCCACTTCATTGTCCCGATAGGCGCCGATCAACATCAAGTGCTTCATGTCCGGCTGCGTCAGTAGGTCCTCCATCAGGTCCAACGTCGCCGCGTCGAGCCATTGCAAATCGTCGAGAAATAGGGCTAGGGGATGTTCCGGCCGCGCAAATATATGGATAAAGCGACGGAATACCAGGTGGAACCGGCGCTGGGCCTCTTGCTGCGGCAGTTCAGGAACCGGTGGCTGCTCTCCAATAACGGCCTTCAATTCCGGGACCAGACCCACCATCAGTTGGCCGTTCGGATCTAGCGCCTCATGCAGGGCATGGCGCCACTTGCTCAACTCCTCTTCGCTCTTACTCAGAAGGGGTCGGATCAGGGTCTGAAAGGCCTGCGCCAGGGTGGCATAAGGGATATCGCGCTTGTACTGGTCGAACTTGCCCGATGCAAAAAGGCCACGCGGAGGTACCAGCGGTTTGTGCAGTTCATTGACGACGGCGGATTTGCCGATGCCGGAATAGCCGGACACCAGCACCAATTCCGGCCTGCCGCCGGCTACCACACGATCAAACGCAGTAAGTAGGGTCTCGATCTCGCGCGCTCTCCCGTACAGCTTCTCGGGGATCAGCAACCGGTCTGGTGTGTCGTGTTCGCCAAGCGCAAATGGGTCGATGCGCCCATGCAGCTCCCATGCGGCAAGACAGCGCCGAAGATCACGCTCGACGCCGACGGCAGTCTGGTAACGCTCCTCGGGGGTCTTCGCGAGCAGCTTCATGATGATATGCGAGACCGGGGCCGGAATCTTCTCCAACCGCTCGTCGGGCGGCACCGGCTGCCGAGCGATGTGGCAATGGATCCACTCCATGGGCTCCGAGGCCATGAACGGAAGCGTCCCAGTAAGCATCTCGTACAGCGTGACACCAAGTGAGTAGAGGTCGCTGCGGGAATCGATCGAGCGATTCATCCGTCCGGTCTGTTCGGGTGCCATGTAGGCGAGCGTCCCCGCGATGGACTCGGCAGGCGCTGGCGCCTGGCGCTCGCGCGGCAGGCGTGAGGCGATGCCAAACCCGGTGAGCCGTGCTTCTCCGCTCGCGTGGTGCACCAGGATATGGGCCGGCTTGAGATCCTTGTGGACGAGGCCGCGCCTATGCATCTGGCTGAGCGCAGCTGACAGGCCGACGGCCGGGCGCAAAAATTGGGTTAACGCCATCGGTTTTCCAAGCAGTCGATCCAGGGGCTCGCCGCCAGGGTCGGTGAGTACGAGTATCGTTCGTCCCTCGTGCGATACGAGCGCGAGAGGCCGCACGGCCCACCCGGGATCGAGCTCCGCCTTGAACGAATATTCGTGCTCCATCCGCCTGAGGCTTGCCAATGCGGGGCGTTCCAAGACGGGTGTCATCGCGAGAATAGAGGGTGGACCCGCGTCGCTTTGGCGTCGGTGGTGGCCCCTATAAACGATGAACTCCTCATCCCGACGAAGCGTCTCAAACGTGTATTCTGAAAGCTCCATCATGGCGACCTTGTGATTTAGTTAGTTAGCGCCTCAATCATGCTGATTCCCGACACCGGTCGGCAAGGTGATCGGTGAACCCCGTGGCACGAATGCGTGCCACATCCCAAATCCACGTCGCTGCGCCATGGTCAAATGCGAGCAGCGCCTTCTCAGCCAAAACGATCAAGAACTGGATCGTGAAGAACGAATTTCCCCCGGTCTCTTCGTGCACCGGCTGCACAGGCGGCTAGGCTATCTCCCGATCACAGTGCAGCACATCGACGACTAGGTGTTCCACATCGCCGGCATGAGGGGCGTGAGCACGATCTCCTGTACTCTTCCTTGTCCTGCCCGTCATCGTCCGTGAGTCCCAGTGCTGAGCGAGCCATCAGACTGTGTAGTGGACGTGACGTTACCTGCCAGCATGTGAGAACTGGGGCGGTCGACCCAGCGCGAGAGCAGGCGTAGGCGCCTCGGGCTGTGGGGGGGCGTCTGGCCAGTGCCCGTGGGGCCATTATACGTCGTCTTGCCCTGGAAGTCAGGTGACCTCACGCCCCATCCGCCGTACCGACATGTCGGCACCTGTCGGTACCGGTCACGACATGTCGGCACCATCTGCCGGTGTGGGGCCTTTGTAGGTACTCCCCGCCGAGCGCGTTGCCTGCCGTCCGGGACGTGATGCGACGCCCCATGGTGGGCGGGCACCGGGCGGGTCAGAGCGTTGGCACAGAATCTGCACCAGGTCGGTCCAACATCAATGCTCCATAACTGATGGCTACGCCCATCGTGCTGTACGGATGCCGCAGAGACCTGCTTCCACAGGCACCCGCCATGCGCTCGAGACCGGCCAGGTCGTGCCGGTCCCAGGCCAGAATGAGGCGGATGGACTTCAGGGAGGACACCCACATGGACCAGCCAAAGCCTGATCTGCCGGCACAGATGCGTGCCGACGTGAGTGAGATCCTTAACGCGCGGCTCTATTGGGAGAACAACAACAACTTCAATGCCGTGGATCAGAAGAAAGCGGAGATCTCGATTCCTGTTGCGATGACGGTGTTTCCGGGCGAGATCTAACGTGCGCCAAAGAGCTGGACTGAGCGTGCCTATCGCACCCTCATGTATTTCAACGAGGTCGAGAAGGGCGGCCACTTCGCGGCCTGGGAACAGCCGCAGCTCTTCTCTGAGGAGATCCGCGCGGCGTTCCGATCATCGTGGCCGGCAGCCCTGATGCGGGATTGCTTGTGATGCCGCCTGTTTTGCACCCTGATCCGTCATGACCAGATGACGCATGGGTGTACTTACGCATATGCGAAGGAGGTACTGTATGAGACGGATTGTTGTCGTGCTGGTTATAGGTGTCGCGCTGGCCGGCGTGGTCGTCTCCATGGCCCCCGTATCTGGACAGGCCGATGGAGTGGCCGCCCCGATCTTCGGCGTCATTATCCCCCCCGGATACCGCGACTGGCGTTTGATCTCCGTGGCCCACGAAGAAGGCAACCTCAACGATCTGCGAGCCATATTGGGTAACGACGTCGCGATCAAGGCCGCCCGGGAAGGGACGCTTCCATACCCGGACGGGACAATTATTGCCCGGCTCGCCTGGCGTTACGAGCCGTTGGAGGAAAGCGAAAAAGCCTTTGGCCGTCCCCAATCGTTCGTGGCCGGGCCCCCCAAGAACGGGGTGCAGTTTATGGTCAAGGACGCAAGCAAATACGCCGCCACCGGCGGCTGGGGGTTCGCGCAATTTAACGACGGTAAACCCGCAGACGAGGCGGTGCACAACACCTGCTTGCCCTGTCACGAGATCGTCAAAGCGCGCGACTTTGTCTTCAACCGTTACGCACCGTGATACTGAGCACCACCGCAGAGAGGTATGAAACGATGATTGCACAGCCATCAATCGACCGGTACCTTCGTCTTATTTACTCACCTGAATGCCTGCGCTTGAGTCATATGGTGCACCGCATCCACATCTAAGGTGCGAAATTTTCTTCTAAGGAGAGAAAACCATGCAGTATCTCGGAAGGTTTCACCAAAGCGTCGGAGTAGCTGTGGCGCGTGCCGACACAATCATTCAGTTGAGCCGATCGTTCCCACCCGAGTGCGCTCACCGGCGAACGAAGCCGTTCACACCTTTCTCATGGGATACATGGTGCCGCAATGTTACCGTATTGGTCGCCGCATGTGCCATGTGGCTTGGCTTGTTGAGCTCACTCGGCCACGCCCAAACCGAAAACTCTCGGGCTATTCAAAAGAAGAACACCATGACCCAATCAGATGAAAAGGATACTATTCGTCCGTTTCATGTGAGCATCCCTGATGAAGCGCTTGTCGACCTGCGCCGCCGGATCGCAGCCACGCGCTGGCCGGACAAGGAGACGGTCGCAGATCAGTCGCAGGGCGTGCCGCTCGCGACGCTCCAGGAACTCGTCCGCTACTGGGGCACGGACTACGACTGGCGGAAGGCCGAGGCGAAGTTGAACGCCTTCCCGCAGTTCAAGACGAGGATCGACGGCCTGGACATCCACTTCATCCACGTCCGCTCCCGCCACCCGAACGCGCTGCCGATAATCATCACGCACGGGTGGCCGGGCTCGGTCTTCGAGCAGATCAAGCTCATCGGTCCGCTCACTCATCCGACGGCGTTCGGCGGCCGGTCTGAAGACGCCTTCGATGTCGTGATTCCGTCCCTGCCGGGCTTCGGCTTCTCGGCGCGACCGACCGAGGCGGGCTGGGGGTTGGAGCGCATCGGCCACGCGTGGGCCGTCCTCATGGAGCGTCTGGGGTACATGCGCTACGTCGCCCAAGGCGGGGATTGGGGGGCGGGTGTTACCGAGGCGATGGGGCGGCAGGCATCGGCGGGCCTGCTCGGCATCCACACCAACCTGCCGGCGGCGCTCACGCCCGAGGTGGAGGCGGCGCTCGGCAGCGGACCCGTCCCGGCCTCATTCTCCGAGAAGGAACGCTCGGCGATCGATGACTTTCGAGCATACCTCCAGAACGGGGGCCTGTCCTATCTGGTGATGATGGGCGCGCGGCCGCAGGCCGTCGGCTACGGCCTGACGGACTCCCCCGCCGGCCTGGCGGGCTGGATGCTCGTGCACGGAGGGTTTACGAAGTGGACGTACGGCAAGGACTCCAAGCAGTCGCCGACGAGAGACGACGTGCTGGACAACTTCTCGCTGTACTGGCTGACGAACACCGCGGCCTCGGCCGCAAGGCTTTACTGGGAGAACCGCAATCTGAACCTGACCAGCGCGGCCGCGCAGAAGACTAGCGAGATCTCGGTCCCGGTGGCCATCACGGTGTTCCCGGATGAGGTGATTCGCGCCCAGGAGGCATGGGCCCGGCGCGCCTTCCCCAATCTGATCTACTTCCACGAGGCCGCCCGGGGCGGCCACTTCGCAATGTGGGAGTATCCAGAGTTGTTCGCGACGGAGTTGCGTGCCGCGTTCAAGCCGCTGCGAAAGATCGAGTCGGCCGGGCGTCAATAGTGCGACGTCTTGTCCATCCCGTCCCGAACCATCCACGCGGCGAAAAACCTCGGTAGCGACAACGGGAAGGAACTCGCCACGTATGTCGTCGAAAAAGGAAGCTGCTTGTCGAGATGGTGGACTGAGGTGCCGAGCGCGTGATCCGTACTCTGAAAGCTGCCATTGCATCATTTTATCATTGCATCATGAAAGGAGACTTCGATGAGAGTCGTCAGAGCCGCCGCGATCCAACTGAGTCCCGTCCTCTATAGCCGCGAGGGCACGGTCGAAAAGGTCGTGCGGAAAATCCACGAGCTTGGCCAACAGGGGGTACAGTTCGCCACGTTCCCGGAGACCGTGGTGCCTTACTACCCGTACTTTTCCTTCGTCCAGCCCCCCTTACAGAACATCACCGGACCCGAGCAGCGGAAGCTGCTCGGCCAGGCCGTCACGGTACCGTCCCCTGCCACGGACGCCATCAGCGAAGCCGCCAGGCAGGCGGGCGTCGTTGTGTCCATCGGTGTCAACGAGCATGACGGCGGCTCTCTGTACAACACCCAGCTTCTCTTCGATGCCGACGGCACCTTGATCCAGAGGCGCCGCAAGATCTCACCCACCTATCACGAGCGTATGATCTGGGGCCAGGGAGACGGCTCGGGCCTGCGCGCCGTCGATAGCAAGGTCGGCCGCATCGGTCAGCTGGCATGCTGGGAGCACTACAACCCTCTGGCGCGGTACGCGATGATAGCCGATGGCGAGCAGCTTCACTCCGCCATGTATCCAGGCTCCATCTTCGGTGACCTGTTTTCCGAGCAGACAGAAGTCAACATCCGGCAGCATGCGCTGGAGTCTGCGTGCTTCGTCGTCAACGCGACGGCCTGGTTGAATGCCGATCAGCAGGCGCAGATCATGAAGGACACCGGCTGCAGCATCGGCCCGATCTCCGGCGGCTGCTTCACCGCGATCGTGGCACCCGATGGAACTTTGCTGGGCGAGCCCCTCCGCTCGGGTGAAGGCGTCGTTGTCGCCGACCTCGACTTCACGCTGATCGACAAGCGCAAGCAGTTGATGGACTCGCGCGGCCATTACAGCCGGCCGGAATTGCTCAGTCTTCTGATCGACCGCACCCCCGCCGCGCACGTCCACGAACGCGCTGCGCCCCCCCAGTCAACCGCTGAGCACGGCTCGCCGGAACTCATGGACCTCCTCGGCAAACAGGGAATTCCGTTCGAAGTCTTCCAAACCGCCCGTAAATCTATTTTAGAGGCTCATAACCGGCAAGGGACGCCGGGCTTTGAAACAGCATCGAGCGTCACGCTTTAAGGGACAAGTGATTCTGCTGGTAGATGCTCGGATACAACAAATCTGACTGTCGATGTAAGTAAACGCATGGGAGGAAAAAATATGGCACATCCCATTCTGGTCACCGGCGCGGCGGGTCGCGTCGGCGGAGTCGGGCGCACGGTCACTAAACTTCTGTTGCAGCAAGGCAAAGCGGTGCGTGCGATGGTGCGAAATGAAGACAACCGCGCGCAGGCATTGCGCGACATGGGTGCGGAGGTCGTGGTCGGCAATCTGCTCGATCTCGATTCGGTGCATAGGGTGATTGCCGGCTGCCAGACGATGTACTTTGGCATGTCGGTTTCGGATACCTATCTGGCCGCGACGGTCAATGTAGCGGCGGTGGCGAAGCATCACGGCGTGAAGGCGTTCATCAATATGTCGCAGATGACGCTCGCACAGATGAGCATTACCGAAACCACCGAGAGCCCGCAGCACAAGCTACACTGGCTCTCCGAGCAGGCGCTGAACTGGTCCGGTCTGCCGGTCGTGCACGTGCGGCCGACAGTTTTTCTCGAAGGCTTCTTCCTGATGTTTATTGCGGATTCGGTCAGGGAGTCAAATCAGATCAGACTACCGTTCGGCGAGGGCAAGACGTCGCCGGTCACAGCGGAAGACGTTGCACGTGTGGTCGCCACGCTGCTCGCCAATCCGCAGCCGCACATCGGCAAGAGCTATCACCTGACCGGTCCGCAGTCCGAGAACATGCATTTCTATGCACAGGCGTATTCGAAGGCGCTTGGCCGCACAATCACCTTTCAGGACATGCAGCTCGAGCCGTGGCGGAACGAGTTGCTCGAGCGTGACTTGCCGGTTCACCTGGTGCACCACCTCGCGACGATGGCCGATCTGCACCGCGCGGGACGCTACGACCGGATGTCAGACGACGTGCTCACGCTAACGGGGCAAGGGCCGCTGAGCTTGCAGGAGTTCGTAAGGAAAAATGCAGCGACGTTCACCGCGTCGACCAAAGAGACCTGAGTGTCTGCGGACGCTGGACACACCGGGACACGTGTATATGCCCTGCAGGGCATATACACGTGTCCCAAAGATTCCCCCAGATGCACGGTGAAACCGCATTAAAACCACCAACTTGCTGCCGATGGTTAGAACGCGACCATGGAGGAAGATGAAAATGAGGAAAGAGCAACGCCCGGCGATAACCACAACCCTTTACGACCTGATTAGCATCTTGCACACGCAGGTTGGCGTGGAAGACGACCAGATGATCACAGCGATGGTGACGTACCTCCTGCGGACTAGGCAGATCAGATGCATCAAGCCAACGCCCGCTGGGCGACCTATTCGTCTTCCTCGATATATTCCATGGTCTCACCATCGCAGCCAGGACACCCAAGAGTCGGCATGCCCCCTTTGTATTCCCCGTAAAACTTCAGCGTCCCAATGGTGACAACAATGATCTCTTCATTGATCAGTGCCTCCTCACCGCAGACCGGACAGCAGTAGAGGTATTCCTCAGGCGGGGGCCCAAAGGGGCATAGGCTTGAAGCCATAACCTATTGAATTATTGATACAAATAAGAAGCCTCCAGAAGGTGCTAAGATAGCGTTTTCCCGTGCTCTCTAGCCCGTCGAAAGGAGGCTTCGATGAAGGACTATAGCCCGAATGCGTTCAGCATGCTCACGGAATTTTTCACCTCTGATACGATCGAGCAAACCGCTCGGCGCACCGGCTTTGTCAGACGGAAGTCGAAAATTACGGGTCAAGCTTTTCTCGCTTTAGT
>Ga0299913_10001547_pt1 | contig 17201 bp, 17 predicted proteins | sample RVTome_9_FD_201360 | JGI IMG/M metagenome (GOLD analysis project Ga0299913, IMG submission 201360) | Soil microbial communities from uranium-contaminated site in the Upper Colorado River Basin, Wyoming, United States - RVT155D38 (version 2) ... | reverse complement strand
GCCGCCGGCCAGCGCACCGGCGGCCCCGGCACCGGCAAGGTCATCGGGCAGCGTTGCGGTGGCGCCCGTGGCGGCGCGGCCGAGCTGCACAACGCCGTCGATGGGCGCGACCAGATCGAGATTCTCGGCCTGCGCCGCAGCGGCGTCCGCGGCGTTCGCCGCCTGCGCCGCCTGTCCGGCGGTCGCCTGGGCGAGCGCCTGGTCGAGCACGCTGCCGAACGACGCCGCCACGGCGTTCTGCTGTGCGGCGGCGGCGCGGCCCGCGTCGAGCAGCGCGTCGCGCACGTCGTGGTACGCGTCCTCGAGCAGGTCGACCGCCTGCTGCGCGGCCCGCCGCTGCTCTCCGTCGTCGATCGCCTTGGCCCTGCGCCGTGCGTCACGCAGGTCCGGCAGCACGTCGGCGTCGAGCTCGCCGACCGACCGCCGTGAGGCCGCCACCGCCGCGTCGCCCGGCGGATCGACCCGCACGCCCGCGCGGGACGCGTTGATCGCCGACTCGGCCGCCTGGGCCTGCTCCAGCGCCAGCTCGACGTCGTCGTTGACCAGCCGCACCACCAGGTCGCCCGCTTCGACGCGCTGGCCGTCGCGCCTGCGGACGGCGGCGACGACGCCGGGGGCCGTCGCGCTGACGGGTTGCCGGTTCGCGGCCTCGACCACCGCTGGCGCCGAGATGGTCTGGGTCACCTCGCCGTCGGTCACCCCGACCACCTCGACGACCGGTGTGTCGTCGCCGGAGCAGCCGGCCACGATCACGGTCGCAAACGTCGCGACACACAGCGCGCGCAGGCTCCGCGACGACCCTCCGCAGCGCACCTCGCAACGGTCCTTTCGACGACACACCGCCGGCTCGCCACTGTAGGTCGCAGCGAAACCGCCTGCGGATGGCCGTCGTGCTGTTCACAACTACCACTTCCATCGTCGTGCGGACATCTGCTACCGTCGTCATAGTGAGGCTCGCTGTACGCATTCTGTTGCGCATTCCGCAACAAGCGGGCGCGGTGAGCCGTGTCCGGGCATCGGCATTGATGCCCGCGAGACATGCGAGACGAGGAGACCGATGAGCTTCATCGAGTACCTGACGTCCCCCGGGACGATCGACGCACTGATCGAACAGTCGATCGAGCACATCAAGCTCGTCGGTATCTCTGTCATCCTCGCAGTCGTCATCGGCGTGAGCCTGGGGATCGTCGCGCACCGCTCGAGCCTGTTGCGCAACCCGATCATGAACACGCTGTCGCTGTTGCTCACCATCCCGTCGCTGGCGTTCTTCGCACTGCTCCTCCCGCTCGTGGGCATCGGCGACACAGCGCCGATCATCGCGCTGACCTGTTACGCGTTGCTGCCGATCGCGCGCAACACGCTGGCGGGCCTGGGATCGGTCGATCCGGCGGTGGTCGAGTCGGCACGCGGCATGGGGATGAGCAACGCCCAGCGCCTGCTCCACATGGAGCTGCCCGTGGCCTGGCCGGTGATCCTCACCGGCATCCGGGTCGCAAGCCAGCTGACGGTCGGCATCGCGGCCGTCGCCGTGCTGATCGGCGGCAGCGGGCTGGGCGACGAGATCTACAGCGGCATCCGCCGCCTGGGCAGCGTGGGCGCGTTCGAGGCGCTCCTTGGCGGGACGTTGGCCATCCTGGTCATCGCACTGCTCCTCGATGGCCTCTATCAGATCATCGGCCGACTGACGACATCGAAGGGGCTGCAGTGAGCTGGGCCCGCGCAACGGCTCTTCAAGCCATCGAGAACGAAGCGAGGCGACGTGGCTGAGTACAAGATCCAGCTCAAGGAGCTGAGCAAGGTCTACCCGGGGATGTCCGAACCGGCCGTCAGGTCCGTCAGCATGGACATCCCAGAGGGCGAGATCGTGGTGTTCGTCGGCCCGTCGGGTTGTGGCAAGACCACGACGATGAAGATGATCAACCGGCTGATCGAACCGTCGTCGGGTGAGATCTACCTGTCCGGCGAGAACGTCATGCGTGCCGACCCCGATGAGCTGCGGCGTCGGATCGGCTATGTGATCCAGCAGATCGGCCTGTTCCCGCACCGCACGATCAAGGAGAACATCGCGACGGTCCCGAAGCTGTTGCGCTGGGACGGCAAGAAGATCGACGCCCGCGTCGACGAACTGCTCGACACCGTCGGCCTCGAGCCCGGCCGGTTCAAGAACCGCTATCCCAAGGAGCTGTCGGGCGGGCAGCGCCAGCGCGTCGGGGTGGCGCGCGCGATGAGCGCGGACCCTGACGTCATGCTGATGGACGAACCATTCGGCGCGATCGATCCCATCACCCGCGAGCGGCTGCAGAACGAGTTCCTGCGGCTGCAGGCCGAGATCAGGAAGACCATCGTCTTCGTCACCCACGACATCGACGAGGCGATCAAGATGGGTGACCGCATCGCGATCCTGCGGCAACAGTCCGAGATCGCCCAGTTCGACACGCCCGAAACCATCCTGACAGCGCCGGCCGACGAGTTCGTCGAGGATTTCATCGGATCGGGCGCCTCGCTCAAGCGTCTGAACCTGTCGCGGGTCCGCGACGTCGACTACCACAGTGACGTACCGACGGGCACCTTCGACGAGTCGCGTGACGCCCTGCACAACCGACTGCATCAGTCGGAATGGACCGCGCTGCTGATGCTTGACAACGACGGCCGGCCGCAACAGTGGCTGCGGGCGACCGACTTCCGGCGGGAGGGCGACCTCCGCCACAGCGGCCTGCCGCACGAGGCCCAGGTCGAACCGCAGGCGACGCTCGCGGACGCGCTCAATGAGATGATCGTGGGCAACGCTGGCTGCGCGGTCGTCGTGGACGGCCCGGGCCGATACCAGGGCCTGGTCGACATCGACACGATCATGCAGGCCATCCAGGGGATGCGCCGCGAGAACGAGGAGTACTACCGCGCAGCGAAGTACCCGCCGGAGGAGGCGATCGCGTGACTGCCTCATGCAGCGCCGGCGGCTGGCGCACGTCATGAGCGCGCCGACCGACACCCGGGACAGCATCGCCGAGCAGGCCGCACAGGACGAACAGTCGGCCACCGCCAACGTGCGCGTCGACCCGGCGGCGATGTCGGGATGGCAGAAGCTCGTCCACTACGCCGGCATCCCGTTGCTCGTGACGGCCGTGCTGCTCGCGCTGTACGTGTGGCTGAACGGCCAGGAGCTCGACTCGATCGAGGCGCGCAACATCACGCTCGACAACATCCTCACCCAGACCAGACGCCACGTTGTGCTGACCGTGCTGTCAACCGTCATCGTCGTCGCGCTCGCCGTGCCGTTGGGCATCCTGGCCACGCGCCCGGGAACCCGTCGCCTGGCGCCGGCCATCATCGGACTGGGCAACGCCGGGCAGGCGATCCCCTCGCTCGGGCTGCTGGCCATCATCTTCTTCGTGTTCAGCCAGATACCCGTGCTGCCGAGTACCGGCGTGATCCCGGTGACCGCGGCGCTCGTCGCCGTCTCGTTCCTGCCGATCCTGCGCAACACCATGGTCGGGCTGGACGGCGTGGACCGCGACGTACTGGAGGCCGGCAGCGGCATGGGGATGTCGACTCGCCAGGTCCTCAGGCAGATCGAGCTGCCGCTGGCCATCCCGGTCGTGCTGGCCGGTGTGCGCACGGCGCTGATCCTCAACGTCGGCACGGCCACGCTGGCCTTCCTGTTCGGCGGCGGTGGTCTCGGCTTCATCATCTTCACCGGCTTCAACCTGAAGCGGACGCCGATCCTGGTCACCGGCGCGGTGCTGGCCGCGATGCTGGCGCTGCTCGTCGACTACGTCGGCAGCCTGATCGAGGAGTGGCTGACGCCAAAGGGTCTCTGACCTGACGGGCGTCCGCGCCCGCATACCCAACACGTGAAAGGAACCCACGTGCGACGCTCGACAACTGTCCTGGCGCTCTTCGCCGCGCTGACCCTCCTCGCCTCGGCCTGTGGTGGTGGCGACCAACTGGAGGGTGGCGGCAACGGGGGATCCACCGAGTCCGCTGGCAGCGAAGGCGGCGAGGTGACCGCCGGTAGCGAGGCGCTCGACGGCGCCAGCATCGCCGTCGGTTCGAAGGACTTCGACGAGCAGCAGGTCCTGGGGTACATCTCCGTGACCGCGCTCGAGGCGGCCGGCGCAAACGTCGAGGATCAGATCAACCTCGGTGGCACCGACGCGAACCGACAGGCGCTGACGAGCGGTCAGATCCAGCACTACTGGGAGTACACGGGCACCGGCTGGATCAACCACCTGGGCAACACCGACCCGATCCCCGACCGCGATGAGCAGTACAACGCGGTCAAGGACCAGGACCTTGAAGAGAACAACCTGGTCTGGCTCGCGCCGGCGCCGTTCAACAACACGTACGGACTGGCGTTCCGCAGCGAGGCCGCCGGTGACCTCGGCAATCCCGAGACGTTGAGCGACCTGAGCGACCTGATCGAGAACAACCCCGACCAGGCGACGCTGTGCGTCGAGACCGAGTTCGAGTCCCGCGAGGACGGGCTGCCGGGCATGGAGGAGACCTACGGCTACGAGTTCCCGCAGGGGGGCGTGACAGGGCTCGACACCGGCGTCATCTACTCCGCCATCGACAAGGGAGACCCCTGCAACTTCGGTGAGATCTTCACCACCGATGGTCGCATCTCCGCGTTGGACCTGACCGTGCTCGAGGACGACGAGGCCTTCTTCCCGCTGTACAACGCGTCGCCGGTGTTCACCCGCGACGTCTACGAGCAGTACGGCGAGGCCCTGGAGGCGTGCTTCGGCCCGATCGCCGAGGCGTTGACCCAGGAGGAGATGACCGAGCTGAACAAGCGCGTGTCGTCCGACGGTGAGCGTCCGCAGGCGGTCGCCGAGTCGTTCGTGAACGACAACGACCTGCTGGGTGGCTGCGAGAGCGGCTGAGCCGACCGCACGACCCCACCACGACGGCCCCCGCCCCGGGGGCCGTCGTCGTCAGTGGATGGGTCTCCGGTCGGACCGGGCCGTGCAGCGCACGCGATGGTGCGACGACGACCAGGTGCCATCGGACGGCGAGGTTGGTGCTGGCCGGATCGGACAGACTGTCGTAATGAGCACGGCGACCAGCTGGCGCGAGCGCGCCCGGACCATGGCACCCGAGGTCCGCCCGTTCATCGACGGCGACCACCGCGAGCCGCGCAGCGCCAGGACGTTCACCGACACCAGCCCACGTGACGGGCGCACGCTGACCGAGGTGCCCAATTGCGACGCGGCCGACATCGACGCGGCCGTGGCGGCCGCCCGACGTGCGTTCGACGACGGTCGGTGGCGGAACCGGTCGCCGCGCTCCCGCAGGCGCGCGCTGGTGGCGTTCGCCGACACCATCGAGGCGTACCGCGACGAGCTGGCGCTGCTCGAGTCACTCGACGTCGGCAAGCCGATCACCGACGCACGGCGCGCCGACGTGCCCGGCTGCGCCAACACCATCCGCTGGTACGCCGAGGCGGTCGACAAGATCTACGACGAGGTCGCACCCACCGGCCCGGACGCGCTGGCGCTGATCCGCCGCGAGCCGGTCGGCGTGGTCGGCGCGGTGATCCCGTGGAACTACCCGTTGATCCTGGCGGCGTGGAAGATCGGGCCGGCGCTGGCGGCGGGCAACACCGTGGTGCTCAAGCCGGCAGAGCAGTCGCCGCTGTCCGCCCTGCTGCTGGGCCGGCTGGCCGCCGAGGCCGGACTGCCCGACGGCGTGCTCAACGTCGTCCCCGGCGACGGCCCGTCGGCCGGCGAGCCGCTCGGACGCCACACCGACGTCGACGCGGTCGCGTTCACCGGCTCGACGGATGTGGGGCGGCACTTCCTGCGGTACGCCGCCGAGTCGAACCTCAAGGAGGTGTCGCTCGAGCTCGGCGGCAAGAGCCCGCAGGTGGTCTTCGCGGACTGCCCCGATGTGTACGCCGCCGCGAAGGCGATCGCCTGGGGCATCTTCTACAACGCCGGGCAGACCTGCCACGCCGGGTCGCGCCTGGTGGTCGAAGCCGCCGTCGAGGACCAGCTGCTGGAGGGCATCGCGCAGACGGCCGCCGAGCTCCAGCCCGGCGATCCGCTGGACCCCGACACCAGGATGGGCGCGATCGTCAGCAGCGAGCAGCACCGGCGTGTCACACGCTACCTGGACCTCGGTCGCGCCGAGGCGCAGGTCCGCCTCGGCGGCGGCACGGCAGAGCCCGTCGATGGTGGCTTCTACGTCGAGCCGACGGTCTTCAGCGGGGTCGACAACGCCATGCGCATCGCGCGTGACGAGATCTTCGGGCCCGTGCTCACCGTCCACCGGTTCGACGGCGAGCCCGACCGGGGCATCGCGCTGGGCAACGACACCGACTATGGCCTCGCTGCGGCGGTCTGGACCCGCGACCTGTCGCGGGCGCACCGGGTGGCACGCGAGCTGCGCGCCGGCACGGTGTGGGTCAACACGTTCGACATCAGCGACCTCGCGACGCCGTTCGGCGGCTACAAGGCGTCGGGCTTCGGCGGCCGGGACCGGTCGCTGCACGCGTTCGACCACCTCACCCAGCTCAAGACGACCTGGATCGCGCTGGACTGAGGCGGGATCCGATCACCCGTGAAGATCGCGCGCATCGTCGTCGACCGGCTCGAGCTGGCGTTGGATCCGCCGTTCGCTGCGAGCTGGGATCCGGTGCCACGCCGGCTGCTGCCGGCGACGGTGGTGCACATCGAGACCGACGATGGCCACGTCGGCGTCGGTGGTGGCGACACGCTGCACGGCGTCGAGCCACACCTCGAGCTGCTGATCGGCACCGACCCGCTGCGCATCGAGCAACAGGTCCGCCGCCTCGAGACGATCGACTTCCACGCGGGCCGGCCGTGGCCGCTCGAGCTCGCCCTGTGGGACCTGATCGGCACCGTCCACGGGCAGCCGGTGTGGCGGCTGTTCGGTGGCGTCAGCGACCGTGTCGACGCCTATGCGTCGCTGGGTGCGCGGCGTGACGCCGGCGACCTCGCGGCGACGGCACGTGACCTGCGCGACCGTGGGTTCCGCGCCTGCAAGCTGCGGGTCGACGCCCACCGGCCCGACGTGACGATCCCCACCGTGCAGGCCGTCCGCGCCGCGGTGGGACCGGCGATGGCGCTGATGGTCGACCTCAACCAGGCGTGGCGCGTGGCCGGCGACACCGCACCCGCGATCGACCTCGCGGCGGCACGGCGCTTCGCGGATGCGTTCGCCGAACTCGACGTCACCTGGCTCGAGGAGCCGCTGCCGGCGGCCGACCACACAGGTCTCGCGGCGCTGCGCGCCACATCACGGGTCCGCATCGCCGGCGGTGAGCTGACGCGGACGTTCGACCAGGCGCTGACCGACGTGCTGGCGGACCGCTACGACGTCCACCAGCCGGACGTGGCGCTGTCGGGCATGTGGCGCGGGCGGACGGTCGCCGAACTGGCCCTGCGCCGCGGTCGCTGGTACACGCCCCACACATGGACCGACGGCATCGGGCTGCTGGCGAACCTGCACGTGTGCGCGGGGGTCGGCGGCGGGCCGTACCTGGAGTTCCCCTACGACCCTGCCGGGTGGACCACGAAGCGGCGTGACTTCATGCTCGCAGCGCCGGTCGACGTCGACGGCGGCGTGTTGGTCGCACCCGACACCCCCGGGCTGGGCATCAGGCTCGACGACGACGCGGTCACCCGGACGCGCGTCACCCGGATCGCGGTGACGGCGCGCGGTGTGGAGCACCCGCGGTGAGGATGCGCGCGGCCGTGTGCACCGCGGTCGGCGGGCCGCTGAAGGTCCGCGAGGTCGACCTGCGCGCGCCGGGGCCCGGCGAGGTGCTGGTACGCGTCACCGCGACGGGCGTGTGCGCGAGCGACGTGCACGTCATCGACGGCACGCTGCCGAAGCCCATGCCGATCGTGCCCGGCCACGAGGCCGCCGGCCGCGTCGCCGCACTGGGGCCAGGGGTCGACGACCTCGCGATCGACGACCATGTCGTGCTGACGATCCTGCCCTGGTGCGGCCACTGCCCGGCGTGCGCCGCCGGCCGGCGCCGCGCGTGCGCGTGGGCGGGCGAGCTCGCGGCGACCGGCACCGTGGACGGCACCACGACCGCCCTGTCGCTCGACGGTGCACCGCTGCACCACTTCACGGGCGTCTCGTCGTGGGCCGAGCACGCGGTCGTCCCCCGCACCGGTGTCGTGCGGGTGACCGCGGACCTGCCGTCGTCGCAGGCGGCGCTGCTGGGGTGCGCGGTCGCGACCGGGTTCGGCGCCGTGCGTTCGGCTGCACGGGTGCGGGCAGGGCAGTCCGTGGCCGTCATCGGGTGCGGCGGCGTCGGCCTCAACGTGGTGCAGGCCGCCGCGCTGGCGGGCGCCGCGCCGGTGCTCGCGGTCGACCGCAACCCGGATGCGCTGAGGACCGCCGCGGCGCTGGGGGCGACCCACACGCTGCCGGCCGATGACGGCGCACCGGCGGATGCGGTCATCCGGAGGGTCGCGCCGGACGGCGTCGATCACTGCTTCGAGGTACTCGGACGGCCGACCACTGTCGAGGCGGCATGGCGCGCCACCGCGGCCGGCGGTCAGACCACCGTGGTGGGGATGCTGCCCGTGGCGTCGACGATCACCCTCGACGCGTTCCCGTTGATCTCAGAGAGGCGGCTCGTCGGCACCTACCTCGGTGGCGTCGAGCCCGCACGTGACCTGCCCGACCTCGCGCGCGCGGCGCTGGACGGTGCGATCTCGCTCGCGGCGCTCATCGAGGAGATCTCGCTCGACGACCTGCCTGCGGCCGTCGAACGACTGCGCGCTGGGAGGGTCGCCGCCCGCCTGGTCGTCACGCTGCCGTGACGACGTCGTCCGTGGGTCAGCCGTGGTGGGCTGGCTCCGCGATCAGGTCGGGCGCGTCGAACGCGAGGTCCGCCAGGTGGTTGGCGCAGCAGCGGTGGCCGGCCAGGTGCCCCGGGATCGAGGTCTCGACCGGCGCCCGCAGCATGTGCACGCGCTCGGTGGGCCCACTGGCCACCAGGTCATAGACGTCGATGTGCTCGACGGCGGTCGCGACGCTCCGCCGGCAGCACGCGAACACCGGTGCTCCGTCGCGCCATGCGCCCTCGAACTGATCGAGCAGCTTGGCACGCGCACCGGGACCGGGAGCGGTCATCGCAGCTGAAGGATCTACGGCGTTCATATGGCAATGCTATCGGCAGACTCTGGCATCGCCCACACTTTCCCGCCCGGCCCTGCCGAAGACCCCGCAGCGGAGGCCACCGGTGGCCAGGTGACACGCCGACAGCGCCTGTCTCAGCCGCCCAGCTCGCGCGAGCGCAGCGCCGCAGCCTCGATGGCGTTGATGAACGCGGCACGGACCCGTTCCTGCTCGAGGATCCGGATCGCAGCGATCGTCGTCCCACCCGGCGAGGTGACCGATTCGCGCAGTTCCACCGGATGCCGGCCCGAGTCACGCAGCATGTGGGCGCTGCCCACGATGGTCTGGGCGATCAGCTCGGTCGCGACGTCACGCGGCAGGCCGAGCAGGATGGCCGCGTCGATCATCGTCTCGGCCAGGAGGAACACGTACGCGGGCCCGGAGCCCGACAGGCCGGTCACCGCGTCGAGCTGCTCCTCGGCCAGCTCCATGACCTTGCCGACGTGGCCGAGGATGGTCCGCGCCACCGCGACGTCCGCGGGGCCGGCGTGCGCCCCGGCGGCCAGCACGCTCATCGCCTCGTCGACCTGCACCGGCACGTTGGACATCACCCGCACGACGGGCAGGTCCTCGAGCAGCGCCGCCTCGATGGTCGCCGTTGACACGCCCGCGGCGACCGAGATGAGCGTGTGCCCGCGGTGCAGCTTCGGGGCGATCTCGGTCAGCAGTGCCGCCATGCTCTGCGGCTTGACGGCGACGAGCACGACGTCCGCGCCCGCCGCGGCGTCCGCCGAGTTGGTGTGGACGGTCACGTCATGGCGCTCGGCCACCTGCTCTGCGCGGCGCTCCGACCGCGTCGTGCACACGATCTGCTCGGTGCGCCACGCACCCGACCGCAGCAGCCCGGACAGCAGCGCCTCACCCATCCGGCCCGTACCGAGGATCGCGAGCCGTGGTGCCTGTCGGTCGGTGTCACTCATAGGCGCCCGAGACTAGCCGACCACGGGGTCCACGCTACGAGCCGGCGACCGCGCGCAGGAAGAAGACCATGTTGGCGGGGCGCTCGGCGATGCGCCGCATGAAGTAGGGGTACCACTGGGCGCCGAACGGGATGTACACCCGCATCCGCCAGCCCGCGGCCACCAGGTGGGTCTGCAGCGGCGTCCGGACGCCGTAGAGCATCTGGAACTCGAAGTCGTCGGGCGAGCGCCCCAGGCGGATCGCCGTGCGCTTGGTCTTCTCGATCAGCGCGTCGTCGTGCGTCGCGATCCGGGGGTAGGTGCCGTTGGCGAGCAGCCACTCCATGCTGCGCTCGAAGCTGGCGTCGACCTGCGCGGCGTCCTGGTAGGCGGCCTCGGGCGGTTCATCATAGGCGCCCTTGATCAGCCGCAGGCTCGCTCCGGTCGCCGTGAGCCGCTCGACGTCGGCCTGCGTGCGCCGCAGGTACGACTGCAGCGCACATCCGACGTTGTCGTGCCCGACCTCCCGCAGGCGCTCACACAACGCGACCGTCGCCTCGGTCGTGCCCGAGCCCTCCATGTCGATGTTGACGTGGCCGTCGAACTGCTTCGCCTCGGCGGCGATCCCACCGATCAGCTCGAACGCGAGATCGGGATCGAAGCCAAGGCCCATCTGCGTCGGCTTGATAGAGATCCCCGACGGCAGCGACTCGTCACCGATGCGTTCGCACGCCGTGAGGATGGCGGCCTGGGCCCGGCGCGCGTCGTCGGTGTCCGTCACGGCCTCGCCCAGGAAGTCCAGCGTCGCCGTGCAGCCCCGCGCGGCCACGTCCCGTACCGCGCCGATGCCGTCGTCGAGCGTCTCGCCGGCGATGAACCGCATCGCGATGCGCCGGCTCACCGACCGCGTCGTGGCCTGACGCTCCAGCGCGTCGCTCTCGCTCGCTGCGATCAACGCCCTGCGCAGCACGCTCATGACGTGTGCCTCAAGACGTCGCCTCCGCCGGGTCGCCTTCGATGGTCGCGCCCAGGATGTTCTCCATGTGGGCCAGCGAGAACCGCTGCACCTCGTCCACGTCGTGACCCGGCGCGTCGAAGGTCGCCGTCGCGCCGGCCACCACGGTCACGGCGATGTCACGGTTGCGCAGGTCCGCGGCGGTGTGCTGCACGCAGATGTCGGTGCACACGCCGCAGATGCGCACCTCGTCGATGTCGAAGCGGTGCAGGAGGCCCTCGAGCTCGGTCTCGAACAACGCCGAGTAGCGGCGCTTGGCGATCAGGTGACAGTCGTCCCGCTCGAGGTGGCCCCGGAGTTCGTCGACGAGCTCGGCCTCGTGGGTGCCGCGCACGCAGTGCGACGGGAAGACCTCGAACTCCAGGTCGTCGGGCTCATGGGTGTCGGCCGTGAAGAAGACCCGCTCGCCCGCCGCCAGCGCGCGCTCGACCTCGGCCTGGATCGCCGGCAGCGCCGCCAGGCAGTCCTCGCTGGCGAGGTTGCCCTCGCGCAGGAACCCGTTCTGCGTGTCAACGACGATGAGTGCGCGCGCCATGATCCGATCCTCCCGAGCAAGGTCTGCGTGTCCCGAAGAGTTGCCCGAACCGGCGCGCTTCACGCCCTGCGCGGCGCACTGCACGCGCAATGGACCGGATCGGCCCCCGGGCGACAACGAGCAGCACCTCGAGGACCGCGCGGCGATGGCCGAGGTCGAGCCGCCAGGCAGGACCCCGTCGATGGGAGGCCGGATCGGCGACCTGTAGCATGCACCACCACAACCGTGGCAGGTTCGACGACCAACGCACAGGGGGAGACACCAGTGGCTGAGCCGCACGTGGCAGGTCACACGGACGGCATGCACGCGCGAACATCGTGGCGGCGGTCGGTCAATGCTGCACTCGTGCGCCTCACCGGCTACGAGCTGCGGCGAGCATCCGGCACCGGCACCGCCCAGAACACGTCCAAGGCCACCCAGTCCAGGCGAAGCGCCGCCAAGCGGGCCAAGTACGCCCTCCACAAGGACTTCGACGACGCGGCGAAGGACATCATCCGGACCGTGCGATCGAGGACCATGACGTCCTCCGACAAGCTGTTCGGGCTGATCAACGCCGTGCGCTACGTCGTCGAACACGACATCCCGGGTGACGTCGTGGAGTGCGGCGTCTGGCGCGGCGGCAGCATGCAGGCCGCCGCGATGGCCTTCCTCCAGGCAGGGTCGACTTCGCGGCACCTGTACCTCTTCGACACGTTCGAGGGCATGCCCTCACCCACAGAGGTCGACCGGAGGAGGGACGGGACGTCTGCATCCGAGCTGCTGGCCTCGTCCCGCAGGACGGCCCCGGTCTGGGCGGTCGCCGACCTCGACGACGTCCGCCAGGCCATGGAGGCCGTCGGGTACCCCGACGACAAGGTGCACTACGTCAAGGGCATGGTCGAGGACACCGTACCTGCGGATGCTCCGGACACGATCTCGATCCTTCGGCTGGACACGGACTGGTACACGTCCACCCGGCACGAGCTGACGCACCTCTACCCGCGGCTGTCGCCCGGGGGCGTGCTCATCATCGACGACTACGGCTACTGGCAGGGGTCCCGGAAGGCCGTGGAGGAGTTCCTCGCCGAGACCGGTGCCCGCCTTCTGCTCACCCGCATCTCCGCGGGGCGCCTCGCCGTCAAGCCCTGAGCACCACGGCGGAAGGGGTATCTCCACCACGGGCGCCCACGCGCGACCGCTGCCGCCGGCGGGCTCACGGCTCGCTGCCCTCCGACCAGATCTCGATGCGGTGGCCCTCGGGATCGACCAGGTAGCACGCCACCGCATCGCCCAGGGTGCGAACCTCGGATGGCGCCAGGCCGTTGTCCAGCAGCCGCGTCCTGGTGGCGGCGAGGTCGGTGACCTGCCAGCTCAGCGTGATCCCTTGGCCGTCCACACCGTCGATGGTCGCGCGCGCCGCGTCGGCGATGCTCAGTGACGTCCCGCTGGTGACCGCCAGCTCGACGAACCAGCCATGGTCGGCGATCACACCCAGTCCCAGCTGGTCACGGTAGAAGGCGATGGTCTCCCGCCAGCGGCGGCAGTACAGGATCGTGTTCGACCGCGCGGGCGTGACCAGTGGCCTGATCGCACCCGCGGTCGACGGCGGTGCGGCGTCGGGCGCCGGACGCTCGAGCCGCGCCAGCTCGGTGCGCAGGACCGCCATCGTGGAGTCATCGATGTAGCTGGCTTCAGGCACGCCGTCCTCGGCCTGGCGCAGCAGGTCGGCGATGCGGTCGTACCTGCGCCGGCGCTCCTCCTCGGCGCGCGCCGGCGGCGGCGGGTTGCCCTCCCGCAGCCGCGCCTCGAGGCGCAGGCCTGCGAGCAGGTCCTCCCGCCTCCTGCGCTCCTTCGCCTGGATGGCGGCGTCGTCGTCCATGCCCGTCCGATCACTCAACTACCACCCACCCTGACATGGACGTCGCCGGGATCATCGACGGACGCTGGTCAGGTGATCGGGTTGCGTGGCAGGCCTGTCTGCGCGCGCCACGCCTGCTCCCGCGAGATGTAGGTGGCGAAGCCGAGGCGCAGCGCCTCGTCGAACGTCTCGTCGGCGACCGTGAGCAGCTGGCCGAGCATGCGGTCGAGCTCCTCGTCGGTGACGGCGGCGAGCGGCAGCACCCCCACGAGCAGCAGGTCACCGTCGGGGTGCAGCGCGAAGCGCAGGGTGTAGCTGCGCAGGTGGCGGCGCAGCAGCAGATCGTAGACCCGCTCGCGGTCCTCGTCGGGCGCGCGCATGAAGAACGACTGCGCGGTCAGGGTGTGGTCGCCGATCGACAACGTGACGCCGACGGTGCGCTTGTGGTCGCCGGCGAGCATGACCGTCCAGCGGCCGTCGTCGTGCTCGGACGGACCGTCGTGGGCCGCAACCCACCGCTCGACGACGGTGCGTGCCCCCGCTGCGGCGTCAGGCGCCACGGCGTCCGCGGACCGGGGTCGCCCGCTGGGCCAGCACGGACCGGTACACGGCCAGGGTCTGCTCGGTTGTGAGGCGCCAGCTGTAGCGCTGCGCGCTGCGGACGGCCGCCTGGGACGCGCGGTGGCGGAGGCTGGCGTCGAGCAGGTAGGGCGCAGCCGCCCGGGCGTACGCGTCGGGCTCGTGCGTGTCCACGACGGTGCCACCGCCGGCACCGAGGATCGCGCGGAGCCCTCCGACGTCGGCGCCGACGACCGGTGTGCCGCACGCCTGGGCCTCCAGCGCGACGAGGCCGAAGCTCTCGGACCGGCTGGGCATGAGCACCGCGTCCGCAGCCCGGTACAGCGGCGCCAGCTCAATGTGCGGCCGCGGCGCCAGCACGGCGACCCGGTCCGCGACACCGAGCTCGGCTGCGAGCCGGCGCAGCGCCGGCGGGTCGACCGTGCCGTGGCCGTTGCCGCTGGTGCCACCGACGATCAGCAGGCGGGTCGGGATGCCGTCATCGGGCAGGTGGCGGTCGAGCGCCGCCAGTGCCCGCACCGCCGTGTCGGGGCCCTTGAGCGGCTGCAGCCGGCCGACGAACAGCAGCAGGCGACCGCCGCCCAGCTCCTGGCGGGTGATCAGACGGTCGCCGTCCGGCGTGAAGGTCCTGGTGTTCACGCCTGGCGGCACGACGTGTACCTGGGCGGCATGTGCCCGGTAGGCGCGCCGCAGCATGGCCGCCTCGTCCGCGGTGGCTGCGAGCACCGCGTCGGCGGCCCCCACGACCCGCCGCTCGGCGGCGAGACGCAGCATGGGCTCGGGTGGCTGGTCGGCCAACCGTCCGGCGTCCTTGGCGTGCGCGAGGGTGTGGAACCGCTGGACCAGCGGGATGGAACGTCGCTGCGCCAGCTTGCGCCCCACCCAGCCGCTCATCCAGTAGTGGCCGTGCAGCAGGTCGACGTCCGCGATCACCGGGTGCGCCGCGACGGCCAGGTAGAAGGCGCACAGGTGCGACGCGAGATCATCCTTGCGCAGCCTCGGCGGTCCAGCCACGACGTGGTGCACCCGCACGCCGTCGTTGAGCACGACGGTCGGCGGCAGGTCGGCTCCGGACGCGCGCGTGAAGACGTGGACACCGATGTCGTGGGCGCGCAGGTGGCTGGCGATGGCGGCGACGAAGACGTTCATGCCACCGCCGTCGCCGGTCCCGGGCTGGGCGAGGGGTGACGTGTGGACGCTGAGCAGTGCGACGGACCGCGGTGTCGGACCAGCTCGGTCGGACGGCCGGGTGTCGACGGTGTCGACCCCACCGGCGGCTCTGCCATGCATCTCGGCCTCCTGCTCACGGCGACGCCCCACCCACGTTCGGGCCTCACGATGGTAGCCACAGGTCGTCGGACCGGAGCCGGGCGGCACACAGCACGACGCCCCCGGCATCGTTGCCCGGGGGCGTCCTGTGGAAAACGCGCAGCTGCGTCGGCCGCACGGCGTGCGCGCGGTGCGCGGTCCGGGTCAGGCGTTGCGCAGCGCCTCGACCAGCTGGGTCTTGTCCATGTTCGAACGGCCCTCGATGTCGCGGGCACGGGCGATGCCGCGCAGCTCCTCGACGGTCATGTCGGCGTACTCGGCGTCGCCCTCGCCGAGGCGGTCGGCGGCCTCGTCGACGGCTTCGGCCGTGGCCTCACCGGCTCGCTGCACGCTGGTCGCGGCAGCTCTGACCTGCGAGCGCGCCACGCGGGTCCGCTCCGCCGCGGTCTGTGTGGCACGGCCGCCCTGTAGCGAGCCGACGACCTCGCGGCCCCGGCCGGCGAGCGACTCGAACTGCTCCTCGACGTCTGCTCCGAGCCCGCGCAGGGTCGCGGTCACGTCGGTCGGTGTCGGGAGCTTCATCGACCGGAGGGTGCCGCGGGCCTCGTTGGCACGGGCGCCGACGCTGCGGACCAACGACACAGCGGCGTCGGTCACGCCGATGGTCGCGTAGCCGCTGTCGCGCAGCAGCGAAGCGGTGGACCGCCCGGCCGTGCGGGCGTTGTCGACGACGGCGCGGGTCAGGCGCTCGGGTGTGGACGTGTTCATGGTTGCTCCTCGGTGGTCTGATCGTCAGCTGGTTCCTGTGTGCGCCGCCTGCTCGACACGAACGCGTAGTAGATCTCGAGCAGCGAGCGCTTCTGCGTCTCGGTCAGCTCGGCCGCGGTGCGGATGTGCTCGTCGAGGCTCCCGCGGCGCTCCTCGAGCATGCCGGCCTGCACGTACAGCGACTCGGCGCTGATGCGCAGCGCGTCGGCCACGCGCTGGAGGATGTCCGCCGACGGCCGGCGAAGACCGCGCTCGATCTGAGACAGGTACGGGTTGGAGATGCCTGCGCGCGACGCCAGACTCCGCAGCGACAGCTGCGACGACACCCGCTGCTCGCGGATGAAGGCACCGAGGTCGCGCACGCGTGCCGCGGCGGACTCGGTGACGTCGTGGGCCGTGCGATCGTTGGGCATCTGTGCGTTCCGTGCGTGTCGGGGGCGTGACTGCCGCGGTGCGTCGGAGGCGGGCGACGGCTCCGTGGCCTGTGGTGGACCACGGGTCACAGTATAACTTTTGCAAGCACTTCTGCAACCAGGAGCTAGCGCAGCGCCCCCGCCGGGCGTCAGCGAAGCGTCGCCAGCGCGGCGACCAGCCCGGTCGTCACCTCGACGCCGCCGTGCTCGGTCCCGCCGCCCAGCACCGGTGGCCGCCGCAGCTCCGCCGCGCCGCGCAGGCCGAGGCGCTCGACCATGGCGACGGCGACCGGTCCGACCGCCCGGACGGCACCGTCGCTGACCTTGATCGCAACGCCGAGCGGCCCCGCGTCGCCGCGCACCGCAATGCCCAGGACCCCCTCGGCCCCGCGCTTGGCGACCAGGCGCTCCTCGGCGCGCATCAGAACGGTGTCGACGACCCCGTCACCACCGACCAGGTCGGGATGGGTGCGCATCGCGTCGGCCACCACCGCGAGGACTCCGTCGTCCGCGGCCGCGAGCTCCGCGAACCCGCGCCCGAGCGCGGTCAGTGGCAGCCGCCACGCCGGTGCACCGCACCCGTCGACGCCCGGTCCGGCCGGATCGGCCCCGCACGTGTCGCGCAACCAGGCACGGACCGCCGTCTGGACCGGTGCGTCCTGCGCCAGGTAGCACTCGGGATGACCGCGGCCGGTGACCTCCGCGAGCAGGAACCCCGCGT
>Ga0299913_10001546_pt1 | contig 17203 bp, 13 predicted proteins | sample RVTome_9_FD_201360 | JGI IMG/M metagenome (GOLD analysis project Ga0299913, IMG submission 201360) | Soil microbial communities from uranium-contaminated site in the Upper Colorado River Basin, Wyoming, United States - RVT155D38 (version 2) ... | reverse complement strand
ACCGAGGGTCTTGTCCAGTGGGGCTTCGATGCCTGCGGCCAGCTTCAGGTGCTGAGCGATCGGCTGGGAATCGAGGTGAACGACCTTCGCGCTGCCGAAATCCCCGAAGCCCAGCCGGAAGTCCATGGGGGTTCCCGCGACGATCACGAGGTCGGCTTCCTTCAATCCTTTCGAGCGGGCCCTCGAGAACGCCAGTCGATGGTCCGCCGCGATGCATCCCCGGCCTTGACCGTTCACGAAGGCAGGAAGTTCGGCGGACTCGACGAGGCGAACGAGCGCGTCGTCTGCATGGTCGAGATAGACGTTCGAGCCGGCGATGATCACCGGCCTCGAGGCCTCTTCCAGCAAGCGGGCGACAGCGGCGACCTGCTCAGCCGCAGGCTCGGTCGTCTCGGGACGACCGGGGAGCTCGAGGTCCAAACCGGTCATATTGAACAGGACGTCCAGGGGGAAGTCGAGGAACCGCGGCCCCCTGGGTGCGGTCATCGCGCCGTACGCGGCTGCGATCACCTCCGAAGCGATCTGCGAGGTGTCGGTAACCGTCCGCGCAGAAGCGAGGGGGTCGACGAACGGAACGTGATCGATCTCCTGGAGAGAGCCCTGGCCCCAGCGGAACGCGGGGGCCCGGCCCCCCAGCGCGAGCAACGGCGCGCAGTTGAAGCGGGCCTGCGCTAGAGCGCTCATCGCGTTCGTCACTCCCGGACCTGCGGTGATCGAAGCGACCCCGAGGCGCCGCGAGAGGCGGGCATACCCCTCCGCACCGAACGTGGCGGTCTGTTCGTGGCGCGTATCGATCATCTGGATGCCGTCCTGATGGCAACCGTCGAGGATCGGGAAGATGTGACCGCCGGTGAGCGTGAAGAGATGACCCACGCCAAGAGCCTTGAGAGCTCTGGTTACCGCGCGACCGCCATGACCTTGCTCAGCCATGGCGGGAGACTACCCGCCCGCTTCCGTCAGTCGGCCAGGCTCGCGAGCAGCCGTGCAACCTCGTTCGGTACTCCGTTGGGGTTCCGCTGACCCGGAAGCGTGGGGAGTGGAGGGGGCTCCGGGATGTTTGGGCCGCCCTGAGGACCCCGGTTCGGCAGAGGGACGGTGGGAGGTTCGGGGGCCGGATCGGACGGTAGTGGAAGCGAGGGGATGGTCGAACCGTTGTCCGCGTCCTCGTCCGCACCCGATCCTCTACCCGACCTCGTCGGCTTGGTCACCGTTGGCGTGTCCGTGATCGAACCCGACGACGTAGCCGCATCCGAGGTGGCCAGGATCGTCCCCACCACGATCGCTGCGCGATCGCCCGTGCCGTCCCCGAACAGCGTGGACGCGTCGGCGGTGCTCGTCCCGAGGGGAACGGTCACGGCGACGCCGATCCCCAAGACCGTGCACAGCATGCACGAGACACCGGCCATGAGTCCTTCGCGCGCCCCGATCATCGCCTGGGCAACGTCGACGAGGCGACGTGCCGGAAGGACGAGGATCGCCGACACGCGCTCGAGGATCTCGGTGAGTTTGCGCCGAGCGCGCATACGCCGCATCTTCGCGGCCCCGGCATCGACGACCCCGCTTGTGTGTCCGACCTCGGCCAAGAGGACGAGGCGGTGAGCGGGGCTCATCTCGGCCAGGGCTTGGCGGACGCGCCCTATCTCGACCCGAGCCAGACCGGCGCGCTCGACGTCGTAGTTCTGAGGGATGTCGGGCAACTCCGCCACGACATCTGCGTGTGGAGCCTTTCGGTATTCATCGCGCACCAGGTTCAACGCGATAGTGACCGTCAGCGCCCACGCAGGGCGATTGCGATCGACGGTGTCCCACATCTTGTAGAGGCGCAGCGCGGTCTCTTGGATCAGATCGTCCTGCTTCGTGACCGGGACGTTCTTACGAGCGAGGAATGACTTCAAGCGCTTGGCCAGCAGCGGCCACTCCGACTCGAAATCTCGCTTCTTCTCCGGTGACATCTGGTCGTCTCTCCCCCCGCCGGGCCCGCCCTGCTTACGCTACTTGGAAGATTCTTGCACAAGGTGGACAAACCCTGCCAATTCGGTGGACCTTTGGGTCCTTTTCCGGCTGGTTCTGAACCGAAAAAGCGGTACGACCAAACGGTACGGAAGAAACCTCTGGAGGTAACGGAATGGCCCCCCCAAGGCGCCTGTTGACTGCGAAGACGCGTCGCCGAGGCCGCCCGGCTCCGGCGGTTCTGAGACCCCAGGGTCTAGGGTTGCCGCATGGCGGCCTTGAGCTTCATAGGGTTCCTCTTCCCACTCCTCTTCATCGCCCTCATCGTGCTGGTCGTCGCAGCCGTGGTGGGAGGCCGGGGCGAACCCGACGCCAGCGGGCGCAGGCCCTACGCGATCTATCTGTCTCTCGTGACCTTCGTCGGTTTGATGACGGCGATCGGCAGTGCCGTCGCCTTCGTGAAAGCCCTCTTCGACACCCTGTTCGTAGGAGGCGGCAACGAGTGCCCGCCTGGCTTTCCGGACTGCGAGATGTTCAGCGGCGGTGGAGGCAGCGGAGGGCGCGCGGTGGTGACGGCTCTCTTGGTCCTGGTAGCGTCGGCTGCGCTCACATACCTACACGGTAAGAAGTTGCTCGAGCTGCGCGGACTCGAGCCGGGCTCGTCTTCTCCTGCCGCGCGGGTGATCCAGGTTTTCGCCTACGCCGTTTGCTTCATGACCGTCTTCGCGATCCTTACGGCCGCCGTTGTGGCCGCGACCGCACTGGTGGAAGCGGTCGATCCGCAGGGAGGTTTCGGCGGGGGCCGGGATCAAGCTCTTTCGACGCTGCTCACAAGCGTCGTCATCGCGGCACTGACGGGATGGATCTTCAGGTACACGTGGTCGTATTTCGAACTCGGTTTGAAGCCGACCACACCGACCGCTCCGCCTCCGCCTTCAGCGTCACCCTAGGGATCCGCTCAGGCACCCGTCAAGCGTTGGGTCTGGAGCCGAAGGAAGAGTAGAAGTCCGGCTCCCATCACCAGAAGGTTCAGCGCGACCGCGACGAACACGAGCGCCGGGACGCCGGTCGTCGGTAGCGGACCAGCCGGCGATCCGAAGGTCCTCGACGAATCATCGGGGCCGGAAGGGCTTCCGCCTCCGCTCTCTGAGGGATGTGCCGGGTTGTCCAGGGGAGTTCCCGGCTCCCCACCACCTTGTTCGGATGGTGTGTGTCCCGGGCCATCGCCCGGACCCTGACCCGGGCCGGGATCTGGATCCGTTCCCAAGACCTCATCGACATCGAGGATGCCGTCGTTATCGTCGTCGGGGTCGCACGCGTCTCCGAGGCCATCCGAATCCGAATCGGTCTGGTCACCGTTCATGATCGTCGGACAGTTATCGATCGAGTTGGCAACCCCGTCTCCGTCGCTGTCACCGAGCGGGCCGTCGGTGATGTCGGCATCGATCGAGTCGACGATGCCGTCGCCGTCGACGTCGACCCATCCCGCTCCCGGGCATGCGTCCCCGATGCCGTCAGCGTCCGCGTCCGACTGACTCGGATTGGCCACCGTCGGGCAGTTGTCCGAATGATTCGGGACTCCGTCGCCGTCGAGGTCGCCTAGAGGACCGTCGTTGTCCACCGGGTCGCGATAGTTCGGTACCCCGTCCCCGTCGACATCCCCGGTGCCTTCCGCTGCGTCGGGGCTCCCGTCGTTGTCGCTGTCGGTGTCCATCACATCCGGGGTGCCGTCACCGTCGGTGTCGATCGGCGATCCCCCGCCCCCGAACTCGGCCCCGTCGCCTATGCCGTCGTTATCGGAATCGGGATCGGTCGAATCGCTGCCTGCGGCTGCTTCGTCCACGTCGCCGACGCCGTCGTTGTCGTCGTCGGGATCAGCGTTGTCACCGGTGCCGTCACCGTCGGTGTCGGTATCCTCGGTGGGGTCGGTCGGGAAGGCGTCGCTGGTGTCGTCAACGCCGTCGTTGTCGTCGTCCGTGTCTGCGTTGTCCCCTGTGCCGTCACCGTCGGTGTCGGTGTCCTCCGTGGGGTCGGTCGGGAAGGCGTCATTGTTGTCGACGACTCCGTCGTTGTCGTCGTCGGGATCACAGACGTCGCCGATGCCATCACTATCGTTGTCGGCCTGGTCGGCGTTAGCACCCGTGGGGCAATTGTCGGAGCCGTCCAGCACACCATCGTTGTCGTCGTCAGGGTCGCAGAGGTCTCCGATACCGTCGCCATCCGTGTCGGTCTGGGCCGCGTTCGCCACCAGTGGGCAATTGTCGGCGCCGTCGTCCACGCCGTCGTTGTCGTCGTCGGTATCGGCGTTGTCGCCGGTGCCGTCACCGTCGTTATCCGTCGTCTCGGTCGGATCGGTCGGGAACTCGTCACTGGTGTCGTCCACGCCGTCGTTGTCGTCGTCGGTATCGGCGTTGTCGCCGGTGCCGTCACCGTCGGTGTCGGTGTCCTCGGTGGGGTCGATGGGGAAGTCATCGTCCGCATCGTCGGTACCGTCGTTGTCGTCGTCGGGGTCGCAGGCATCGCCGAGGCCGTCGGTGTCGTTATCGGCCTGGTCCACGTTGGGAGTCGTCGGGCAGTTGTCGGTACCGTCGGGTTCCCCATCGTTGTCGTCGTCGGCATCGCAGGCATCACCGGTGCCGTCCCCGTCGGTGTCGGTCTGATCTGCGTTCGCCACCAGTGGGCAGTTGTCGGTGCCGTCTGCGACCCCATCGTTGTCGTCGTCGGTGTCGGCGTTGTCACCGGTGCCGTCCCCGTCGGTGTCCGTGTCTTCGGTGGGATCGGTCGGAAACTCGTCGTCGTTGTCGTCGGTGCCGTCGTTGTCGTCGTCGGTGTCGCAGGCATCGCCGTCGCCATCAAGATCGCTATCCGACTGGTCCGGGTTCGGCTCCAGGGGGCAATTGTCGGAGGGGTCGTCGACGCCGTCGTTGTCGTCGTCGGTATCGCAGGCATCGCCGGTCCCATCACCGTCGGTGTCGGTCTGTCCCGGGTTTGGGTCGGCCGGGCAGTTGTCGTTCGCATCGCTGATCAGGTCATCATCGGCATCCGTGAAGTCGACGTCGGCCTGGTTGACGGAGACCGCGATATCGACCCCGGGGGCCGTGATGCGAAGCGCGTTGACCCAGACCGCTCCACCATCGGTCGTCGTCCCCGTCGCGGGATTCCAGTTCGTCTCCCAGAAGATGACCTCGATCCCGAGAAGCGGGATCTCCAGCACCGTCTGATTCGGTGTGCTGGCGGCCGCTAGAAGCCCGCTGTAGGGCAGCAGTGCTCCCGCGAGTCGGAGATTCACCACTCGCGCGGCGGAGCCCCACATGAGGTCTCCATCGACGTCGAGGGAGGACACCGTCTCGGACTCGATGAAGTCGACGAGGATCGTCCCATCGAGTGCGCTGAAGTTCGTTACTGCCGAGTAGCCACGCGTGTTCCACAGGTCGGGCAGATCCGGCGTCGCCGCCCCTTCCATCGTCGCCTGGAGAGTTGCAGCAAGCGAGGGGTTGTCGTCGACGCCCACCTCTGCGTGAAGAACACCCGCCTGGGCCGTGGTTCCACCCGCACTCGCGCCGGCGAACTGATCGTCCTCATGGCACGGGGGCCCATCGACGGACGCGAGGCAGTCTGCCAGGGTCAGCGAGATGTCGGGGCCTAGGTCGATGCTCGCGCCCGGAGGCAGTTGCACCTGCCAACCACTGGCGCTCGCGGCCCCCGCGTCCGGATCCGCAGCGTCTGCAAGCGGCGCGGCCATATACATGAGCAGCGCGGCGGCAAGGACGCTATAGATGATTCGCTTCAAGATCGATACCTCCGGGAGATTTGTGTTGCTACTCACTAAATCGGGTTATCGGACCCCCGGGTTCATGGTCATTTAGGAGGGTTGGGCGCGTAGCCCTGTACGGGAAAACGCCCGAGATAGAGGCTTTTGATCCGTTTTATCGCGCCAGCCGAGTGCCCGGAGAGGGATGATGCGGACGTGATCGAACAGTGGCGCACGATCATCGAGCCTTTCCGGATCAAGAGCGTCGAGCTCGAGTTACCTCCCGCCGTGCGGTTCTCGAGGCCCTTTGTTCGAAGACCCCGGACGGTTCACGATCGGCTGGTAGGGCCTGCACGGCTGATTACGCAGGCTCGGACAGGGCGGCAGGTCCGTGGGCGTCTCCTCCAGGACCGTGATGACGGGAAGCACCAGGGTCGACGGCTGCGACGGCGAGAACGAGATCGCGACCTCCGCGGTGCCATCGGGCACCGACTCATTGAAGGACCAAACGGGCTGCTGGCCGTTCGGTCCGGCGATCGTCACCCTGATGCGCGACCCCGCCCGGTACACATGGCCTTGGTAATAGAGCGGGATGGCGACCTCTACGAACTTATTGTGAGGCATCTTCTTGGCGTCGGCCTCGGTGAAGGTCGGGATCGGGTTGAGCAACGTGCTCGGGGTTTTGTAGATGTTGTCGGAATCGGTCGAGAGCTTCCGCTCGCTGGCACGCATGTAGCCGTTCTGCACGAACGTCTCGTTTCCGTCCGGGCGAACTTCCGTGATCGTTGCTTGGATATCTACGTCGGGGGTCGACGACCGCACCCATGCGTAGATCGCTCCCGCGCCGATGACGGTGGTGTCGGCAGGAAGCGGGTCCGAAAGGTAGGAGACGGCCGTGCCGTCCGGGTTCTGCTCCCACCTCCAATCCCACTGCGACGCGTTGCCCCACAGTCCTCCGCCTCCGGTGTTGCTCCCATAGTTGGTTAGAGGCAGCGCGTTCGCGTCCGAGGTGTACTCATCGATGCCCTCAGTCGTCGGTGGAGCGTCTGAGAGGGTGCCCTCTGGTCCGAAGTACCAGGTCTGGGCGGCCGTGCCGTCGATCGGCCACGAATCGAAGGAGCGCTCGAACGCGGGATAGGGGTTGCCCGGGACGTCCTGCCCCGTTGGCGAAGTGCCGGCACCGTTCTCGAACAGCACGCGGACCATCGGCTGCTCCTCGAAAGCGGCAAGCGCCAACTCGTAGGTGGGCAGCGCCTGGATCGGATCGAGTGGCAGCGTAACGACAGAGTCATCCGGCAGCCCCATGGCTTCTTGGTAGATGACCGGTGCGGCCGCGCGGGTCGGTGCCGAGTTGACGATAGGAGCCTGGTCGTTCACGTACAGCTGGAGGAAGTCGTACCACCGGTTGTACGTCTCGGGGTCCAGTGAGTCGATGTGGGCACCGTTCGTGAACGTGAACCACTTCTTATCCGTGCCGGTGAAGTGAGAGACGAGCTCCGGACAGCGACCGCCCGTCTGCTCGTCCTGCCACTGACACACGAGGAACGTAGGAACGTTGATCTTGTCTACGAACGTCACGGGGTCGAGTGGGTCGGCAACCACAGCGTTGTAGTGGCTGTTCTCTGCGATCTTCTGGGCGAGGTTCGCGGCCTCGGGGTGGAGCGTTTGGTTCTCGGCGCACGCCGTGTCGCCGTTCTGGATCCGGTCCCAGGCGTACGACTGGCCTTTACCTGGGCCGGCCGCTTGAGCTTCTCTCTGACGTTCATCCGACCACGCAACGGCGAACCCGGTGTTGAGGTTGCCGCCTGGGTAGAGCACCGACGCGGTTGTGTCGAGAACCGACAGCGGAGAGATCGCCGCTAAGGAGGGTGGCTGGTGCTGCGCCGTGAAGAGCTGGCTGATGCCGCCGTACGAGATGCCCATCATGCCGACCTTGTGGCCCTTGACCCAGGGCTGGTTGGCGATCGTCTCGACGATGTCGTAACCGTCGAGGCTTTGCAGTGGCTCGAAGAAGTCGAAGGCACCGCCCGAGCAGCCCGTACCGCGCATCTGGATGTCCACCACGGCGAAGCCCATCGCGTTGGCGAGGACGGCGATGCCGCTCTGCGGCCCATCGGGCTTCGCGTACGCGTAGCCCGAGTACTCGATCAGGGTGGGATACGGCGGAAGGAATGGGGCGCCGTTGCCGTCCGGCAGTGGGCCCGGGGGTTGTGGCACGCCGAGGCTGGCGGGGCTCGTCGGCGGGTGCACCGTGAGCGCGAGCTTCGTCCCGTCGCGGGTCGTCAGGTACTGGTAGCCGGTGGGGTTGATCGTCTGGTCGTAGAAGCTTGTATCCCATGGCGCGGCATCGTCGGTGTGCACCGTGACCGGGTCCGACTGGACGCCCTCGGACTCCACCCGGTATCCATCGCCCGGCTCAACCTCCCGGAACAGGACCCCACCCAGCTCGTTGACGGTCTGCGTCTTCAGGATCTCGCCTTGGGGGCCGATCAGCGAGGCCTGCGCGCCTGGCGTGAGGGTGGTGACGTACACCTGCTCGACACTGCCGACGGCGTTGACACTGGACGCTGCAGAGGCGCTCGTACCGGCGAACGAGCTGCTGAGCAGCACCGCGCTCAACGCCAGCGCCCCTGCTCGCAAACGTCTGCCCGAAGAGTGTTCCCCTACCCGTGTGCCATCGACCATCTCGTCGCCTCCCAATTAGTTTCGATCCGACCCGTGCCCCTGATCGCTTGAGGGCAAGCGCGCCGATCTGCGACGAACGAGCGCCTTGCTCGCTTTGTTCGACGGTCGTCGCCCGTTTCCTGCCGAGGACTACTCGCCGTCGGTGACCCGACGGATCGGGCCTGTATCTCCTATCGATGCGGTCTCGCTGGAGGAACGTCGGATGACGTCGTCGGACTCGTGATCGTGGGCCGCAGGATCGTAGGTCCGCTCTTCCGACTCCTGCAGCATGCGCCGGGCGGCTACGCGCGCGGCCTCGATGTCGGTCACGCCGCGCTCCGGCTCGCGCAGGATCTTCTGGGCCAAGGCCTCCACCCGCTCTTCGGACACCTCGATCTCTCTGGGGTCGGCTCCCTGGTCGGCCATCAGTTCACCGTCCAGGTATCACCGGTCGCCAGGAGCTTCGTGAGGTCGCCTGGGCCCTGCGATTCGGACGCGCGGCGCAGCTGCTGCTCGATGCCCTCGCCGTAGACCGGGCGCTGCACGTCGCGGAAGATACCGAGGGGGGTGGGTCCGGTCGGGCCGTCCGCGACCCGCGAGAGGGCGAATGCAAGCGACGGGTCATCGCGATGCTCGTCGTGCACCAGCAGCTTGTCTTCCCCGACGTCGGCGACGTCGACGATCTCGCAGCGGCCCTCCTGGGTCATGCGCACGCCTTTCTCGCCGTTGGCTCCGAACTTGATGGGTTTGCCATGCTCGAGATAGATGCGGTTCGCACTGCGGCCTTCCTTGCCGGTCAGAGCGATGAACGCACCATCGTTGAAGATGTTGCAGTTCTGGTAGATCTCGACGAATGCGCTCCCTTTGTGGGCCGCCGCGCGGCGGAGGATCTCGGGGAGATGTTTGCGTTCGACATCGAGCGTACGGGCGACGAACGAAGCCTCGGCCCCCAACGCGATCGACAGTGGGTTGAAGGGATGCTCGAGGGAGCCGAACGGGGTGGACTTGGTGACCTTGCCGGCCTCGGAGGTCGGCGAGTACTGACCCTTCGTAAGTCCGTAGATCTGGTTGTTGAACAGCAGGATCTTCAGGTTGACGTTGCGCCTCAGCGCGTGGATCAGGTGGTTGCCGCCGATCGATAGGCCGTCGCCGTCACCGGTCACCACCCACACAGACAGATCCGGCCGGGCCGTCGCGACGCCCGTCGCGATCGCAGGCGCGCGTCCGTGGATCCCGTGGATGCCGTACGTGTTCATGTAGTAGGGGAAACGGGACGAGCATCCGATGCCGGAGACCCAAACCATCTTCTCCCTGGCGATGCCGAGCTCGGGCATGACACCCTGCACCGCGGCCATGATGGCGTAGTCGCCGCAGCCCGGACACCAGCGAACCTCTTGATCCGAGACGAAGTCCTCGCGCGTGAGCGTCGCGGTCGCGCCGGCCTCCGTCACGCCGCGACCCTTGGTCACGTCCTCCGCAACGGGTTGTCTGGTCGATTCAGCCATCGATTATCTCCAGTAGTCGGTTCTCGAGGTCGCCCGCCCGGAACGGTAAGCCTTTCACCTGATTGATGTTGATCGTCGGTACCAGGAACTCCGAGCGGATCAGCTTCGAGAGCTGACCCATGTTCATCTCGGGTACCACGATCTTGTCGAAGCGACCGAGCACCTCTTCGGTGTTCTTCGGGAACGGGTTCAGGTGCTTGAGGTGAGCGCGAGCAATCTTCTTGCCTCTCGCTCGCAGACGCCGGACGGCCGCTCCGATGGCTCCGTAGGTCGACCCCCACCCGAGGATCAGGACCTCGGCACCCTCGTCCGCGTCGAACTCGAGCGGTGCGATGTCTTCCTCGATGACCTTGATCTTCGCCTGGCGGAGGTCGGTCATCAATTGATGGTTGTCCGGGTCGTAGGAGATGTTGCCGGTGCCGTCCGCTTTCTCGAGCCCACCCACGCGGTGCTGGAGACCGGGCGTTCCGGGGATCGCCCAGGGCCGCGCCAGGGTGTCGTCGTCGCGGAGGTAGGGCCAGAACTCGTCCCCGACGTTGGGTTGCGAGGCGAAGCGCACCGTCAGATCCGGCAGCTTCTCGATAGCCGGGATGCGCCAGGGCTCGGCGCCGTTGGCCAGGTAACCATCGGACAGCAGGATCACCGGGGTCATGAACTTCAAAGCGATCCGGGTCGCTTCGATGGCAGCCCAGAAACAAGACGAGGGCGAGTAGGACGCGACGATCGGCAACGGGGCTTCGCCGTGGCGCCCGTACATCGCGTGTAGGAGGTCCGACTGTTCGGTCTTGGTGGGGAGACCGGTGGACGGGCCCCCGCGCTGGATATTGACGATGACCATCGGTAGCTCGAGGGACAACGCGAGGCCGATCGTCTCGGACTTCAAGTCGAGGCCCGGTCCCGAGGTGGTCGTGACCCCGATATGGCCGGAGAACGCGGCCCCGAGCGCCATACCGGCGGCGGCGATCTCGTCTTCGGCCTGCACGGTGCGAACGCCGAAGTTCTTGTGGCGCGACAGCTCATGGAGGATGTCGGAGGCCGGAGTGATCGGGTAGCTCCCGAGGAACAGGGGCAACTTCGATTGCACGCTGGCAGCGATCAATCCGTACGCGAGGGCTTGGTTGCCGGTGATCCGGCGGTAGTTACCCGGTGCCAGTACGGCAGGCTTGACCGAGTACGCCGACAGCTCGGCGGTCTCGCCGAACGCGTGTCCTGCCTTCAGCGCCGCTATGTTGGCCTGAGCGATGTTGGGCTTCTTCGAGAACTTCTTCTCGAGCCACGCGATCGTGGGGTCGAGCGAACGCCCGTACATCCAGGAGATGACTCCCAGCGCCAGCATGTTCTTCGAACGCTCGGCCTCCTTCTTGTTGACCCCGGTTTCCTTCACCGCCTCTACGGTCAATTTCGTCATAGGGATCTCGAAGAACTGGTAGCCGGCGACCGTCCCGTCGGTCAGGGGGTTAGTGGCGTAGCCGACCTTCTCCAGGTTGCGCTCGTCGAACGCATCCGAGTTGACGACCAACAGTCCTCCGGGGATCAGGTCCTTCAGATGAGCCTTCAGCGCGGCAGGGTTCATGGCCACGAGAACGTTCGGCTGATCCCCCGGGGTCAGGATGTCGAAGTCGGCGAAGTGGACCTGGAAGGCCGACACGCCGGCAAGCGTCCCGGCGGGAGCCCGGATCTCGGCCGGGTAGTCGGGGAAGGTGGCGAGGTCGTTGCCGAAGATGGCCGAGGCGGAAGTGAAGCGATCGCCCGTGAGTTGCATACCGTCACCGGAGTCGCCGGCGAAACGGATGACGACCCGGTCTAGCTCCTTGCGGCCCGCCTCAGACGCCTGTGGCGGAGCCTGCTGTGACATCTTTAGATCACTCACCTAAGCGATTGAAGGAAATGGAAAGCCATCATAGCGCCGGGCGGGGTGGTAGCAGAAGGAAACAAGCGGGTCAGGCTAGGGAAAGACCTTCCCTTGGAGGACGTCGGACGCGCGCACCTCGGTCGAGGTGCCGTCGCGGCTCATGATCGTGATGTGGGGTTGCTCGTCCTGGGACACTGCGCTGATGACCCCTATCGCTTCGGAGAAGGGATGGTCCGGATCGCCGGCCAGCGCATAACGGATCGATATCTTCCGCCCTAACAGGGCGCGCCAGTGTTCAGGTGACTCGGGTGGAAGCCGCTCGAAGCTACTCGCCGCGTTCTTCGGCAGGGGCGTAAGGGGACTCCATCGCTCCGCCGGAGGCGTCGGGATGATCGACGAACCACTGAGCGTTGAGGGCCGTGAAACTCGTCCACTCCGACGGGACATTGTCGCCGGGGAAGATCGCGTCCACGGGGCAGGCCGGCAGGCACGCATCGCAGTCGACGCATTCCTCGGGATGGATGAACAACTGCTCTTCGCCCTCGTAGATGCAGTCGACCGGACACTCGTCCACGCACGCCCGGTCCTTGACTCCGATGCAGGGCTCCGCGATGACGTAGGTCATGTCTTAGACCTTCCTCCTAGGAAAGGGTTCGTTTGCCGTGGTGATGATACCCACGGGGGCCTGCTAGTAAGGCACTTGTGCGAAAGGGAATCTAGGCGTCCTGGGGCACGATCTCGTTGATGAAGACGATGCTCCGGTCCCCGCAGGTGGAGGTCCGGATCTGGATCGCGGCCAGCTTGTTCTTCGACTTGCGCCTCAGGTACATCTCGGCCTCGAAGCCCTCGTTGTCGATGTTGATGACCTCATAGCCCCCCTTCTTGACGGCTTCCCGGTAGAACTCCAGAGCTTCTCCCACCGACAGCTTCACGTTGATGGCGGCGATGAAGCCCCCTCGCTCAGCCTGGGCGTTGGACACCTCGGCCCCCTCCGGTAGCAGAAGCTCGGGTACGAGGGATTCGTCCCGCCCGGGTTCGGGTGTCGGCAGGCCGCAGGTCCCCGATAGGCCGGCGGGGTTGTCCTCGGCGTCGGGCGAGTCACCTGTGCACGACGCCAGCGCCACGAAGGCCAGGGCGACCGCGGCGGCCCTAATCGCCCGTCGCTTCCTTCTTCACGAAGCGATACGAGCCGCTCTTACGCGCGATATTCATCGCGAGATCTGGAGAGATCGCGTGGACGATGTCCGCTAGCCTCAGGGCGACCGGTCCAACTATCGTCTCCGCCCGATTGGTCTCGATCGCCTCGATGGTCGCGGCGACGACCTCTTCCGGGGTCACTTCCTTGAGCGCGTTGGGAGCTTTGCCGAACCCGAGCTTCTCGCGGCGGTCGGCGAACATGCCCACGTCACTCACGTAACCGGGACAGACAGCGGTGACCTCGACGTTGTGCTCGGCCATCTCGGCGCGAAGCGACCACGAGAATCCGATCACACCGTGTTTGGTCGCGGCATAGACCGTGGAGTACGGGCGGGCCACCTTTCCCGCGACCGATGCGATGTTGCAGATGTGGCCCCGTTTCCTCTCGACCATCTCCGGGAGCACCAGGCGGGACAACTGGATCAACGAGGTCAGGTTCACCTGGACGGCCGAATCGATGCGATCGGGATCCAGCTCGTGCGAATAACCGCCGATCTCCATGCCCGCGTTGTTGACGACGAGGTCGATCGGGCCGAGCTCCTCGCGCGTGCGCGCGACCAGCTCTTGCAGTTCGCCACGGTTCGAGACATCCGTTGGGATCGAGACGACCTGGACCCCCTGGGACCGCACCCGTTCGGCGACATGCTCGAGGTCGTCCTTCGAGCGAGCGGCCAGGGCGAGGCTCACTCCCTTCCGGGCCAGACCGTCCGCGATCTGCGCCCCGAGGCCACGCGACGCGCCGGTGACGATCCCTATCGAATCCCGGAGCTCCATGGAAGAACGGTACCCGCTAGATCAATCGGTAGCGTCGAGCCAGCCGATACTGGACGTAGACGACCACAGCGGTCAGCACGAACATCGAAAGAGACAGTGCGGCGGCGTACCCGAACCGGAAGTAGGTGAAGGCGGTCCTGTAGACGTACAGGGGCAGATAGGTCGTCGCGTAGCGCGGCCCCCCGCCGGTCACGATCAGGGCCGGCACGAAGCTGATCTGAAGGCTGAGGATGATGTCTCGAAGAGCCAACAGGGCCATCACGGGGGCCATCATGGGCAGGGTGACGCGCGTCAGCGTGAACCAGGCGCTCGCCCCATCCACGGCTGCCGCCTCGTACAGGCTCGGGGGGATCATCCGCCGGGCCGCCAGCGCGATCACGAACGCCTCCCCCACCTGGAATGCGCCCATCAGGGCCATGCCGATGCGGGCACCCCACGGATCGGTAAGGAAGTCGGGAGATGCGCTTCCCAGAGCCAGAGCGATCGGCCCGTAGATCGGATTCAGCAACCACAACCACAGGAACGCGTAGGCCACGTCGGGGACCACGCTCGGCATGAAGACGGCGGTCCGGGCCGCTCCGACGCCGGGCGCGGGTCGATATAGCAACAACGCGAAACCGATCGCGATCACCAAACGGAGCGGCACGGACAGCAAGACGTAGATCACCGAATTACCGAGCGACCGCCAGAACGCGTTATCCGCTGCCATGCGCGACAGGTTGTCGAGTCCGTTGAATGAGGGGGCCTGGATCCCCGTGTACTCCGTGAACGCGAGGGCCAGTGCGGCCAGGGCGGGCAGCCCGACCAAGAGGGTCAGCCCGAAGACATAGGGAGCCGCGAGCGCCCCGGCGCGCTTGCTCATAACGCCCGCCCGTCCGCGCCGAAGCGGTATACGTCGGCGTCGTTGTAGGTGAGGCCGGTTTCCGAGTGAAGAGCGGGGGCCCCGTCGCGGGTACAACGAACGAGCAGCACCTCGTCGCCGATAGCAACGTGCACGATGACCTCGTGGCCCAGGGAATCCGAGTGGATGACCTTGCCCGCAAGCGTCGCTCCTGCCGCCGGAGTAACGCGGAGATCCTCCGGGCGCAGACCCGCGAACCCATCCCCCGGACCAAGCATCCCCACGGGCACCACGTTCATCGGAGGCATCCCGATGAAACGCGCGACGAAGGTAGAGGCCGGTCGGTCGTAGATCTCGGACGGAGTTCCGAACTGCTCGAGTTTCCCGGCACGGAGGACGGCGACCTTGTCCCCCATCGTGAGGGCCTCCACCTGATCGTGGGTGACGTACAGGGCCGTGGTGCCCAAGGTGCGCTGTAGCCCGCGGATCTCGGCCCGCATGAACGCCCTCAACTCGGCGTCGAGGTTCGACAGCGGTTCATCGAGCAGAAAGGCGGTGGGTGCTCGAACGATCGCCCGTGCGAGTGCGACCCGCTGGCGTTCTCCACCCGAAAGCTCCGCGGGACGGCGATCCAGAGCGGTCTCGATGCCGAGCAGCTCGGCTGCATCCGACACCTTCCGCGAGATCTCGGGCGCATCGATCTTGCGGGCGCGTAGCCCGAACGAGATGTTGTCCCGCACCGACAGGTGGGGGTAGAGGGCATATTCCTGGAACACCATCGCAAGGTCCCGATCTCCGGGATCCAGAGCGGTGACGTCTCGGCCCCCCACGGACACGCGACCGGAGTCGGGCCGCTCGAGGCCGGCAACGCACCTCAGAAGCGTCGTCTTGCCCGAGCCGGACGGTCCCACGACGACAACAAGCTCGCCGTCCGCGGCGTCCAGGTCGATCCCACGGAGCGCTTGCAGAGGTTCGTGCCCGCGACCGCGATAGGACTTCGAAACGTCCTGCAAGGTGACGCTCAAGGATCGATCACAGACCCGCGGTCCCTTCCTCGAAGAGGCTGGAGGTCTGGTCGCGCAATGCTTCGATCGCGTCGTCGATCGTGTAGCCGGGCTCGTAGAACGCGCGCGTGAGGATCTCCGCGGCGAGATCCTCGATCTCCGGCCACGTGGGCAGTACCGGGGTGCGCCTCAAGCCCTCGACCGCATCGAGGAACACCTGCGAGTGCTCGGGGGGCTGGGTCGGATCGAGGAACGCGCCCGAGCGGGACACTGACCTAAGGGACGGCACCGTGCGGCCGCCGAGTGCGGTGATGGTCTGGCCCTCCTCGCCGGTGGCGTAGGCGATGAAGTCGGCGGCGGCGGCCGGATCATCGGACTGTGCCGCGATGCAGTAGCCGTCCGAGTGCAGGATGCCGGCGGGCTGTTCGGAGACGGGCAAGGATGCGACGTCCCAGCTCAGGCCACGCACCTCGCGCAACTCGGGGGTCTCTCTCCGGGAAGACAACAGCATCCCCAGCTTGCCGGTCATGAATCGCGTCACGAGGTCCTGCGCGGCGAGCTCCCTCTCGGTCGGGACGAGCTCGTCGTGAGCGAGGTCGACGAGGTATTGCAGCGCCTCTCGGGCTTCTGGGGTATCGAGCGTGAAGCCGGTCGGTGCGGTCTCGTCGTCGACGATCTCGCCGCCGTTGGACCACACGAACGGAGCAAGTCTGATCACCGAGGGCTCGATCCCGATCCCGCGCACGTCGCCGGTGGTCAAGGTCTCGCCCACGGCATGGAAGTCGTCCCACGTCCAGCTCTCCTCGGGGTGCTCGAGCCCGCTTTGGGCGAACAGATCGGTGTTGTAGTAGACGACGAGGGACGAGACGTTCTGGGGCATGCACTGGAGCTGGTCCTGGAACGTGAACGCTTCGACAGGGGCCTCGTAATAGTCGTCGAGGTCCATGCCGGTCTGTTCGACATGACCTCCGAAGGGATCGATCGCACCACGCGAGACGAACTGCGAATACTCCCGGAAGTTGACCAGGAACACATCGGGAGGATCTCCCGCGGCGAACGACGTTGCCAGCTTCGTGAGGTGGTCGCTCTTGTCGGCAACCTCGACCAGCTTCACCTCGGCTTTGGGATTGTCGTTCTCGTATGCGGTGACCAGCGCCCGGTAGACCGCGGTCTCCTCGCGTTCACCCGAGACCTGGACGACGATCGACGACGCTCGATCGGGATCGAAGTCGGGTGGAGGGTTGGCGTCCACCGGACATCCGGCGAGGAGGAGCATCGCAGCGACTGTAGAAACGATCCTCCTCATCGCACCTCCAAGGCGCGCACGAAGAAGGCTCGCTGAACCAGGAGGAACGCCGCCACGGGGGGGACCGTAGCGATGACTGCTGCCGCCAGCAACAACGGATGATTCGTCGGTTCCAAGGTCTGGAGGGCGCGCATCGCGAGAGGCATCGTGAAGCGCTCCTCACTCGACAGGTAGATCAACGGATCGATGAAGTTGGCCCAGTGCCATGCCAGAGCCAGGGCTCCAACGGCGAACGCGGCCGCGCGCCCAAGAGGGAAGGCAACCCGTCGCCAGATCGTGAACGGCGACAGCCCCTCGAGCCGCGCGGCTTCGTACAGCGACTTCGGGATGCGCGCGTACACGAGGCCGAAGATCAGCAC
>Ga0299913_10001545_pt1 | contig 17203 bp, 13 predicted proteins | sample RVTome_9_FD_201360 | JGI IMG/M metagenome (GOLD analysis project Ga0299913, IMG submission 201360) | Soil microbial communities from uranium-contaminated site in the Upper Colorado River Basin, Wyoming, United States - RVT155D38 (version 2) ... | reverse complement strand
CGCGGCTCTGTTTGAGACCACGCTCAGTGACCTCGTCACCTACGACGCCCGGATGGCAACGGCGGCTCAGGCTCACGGGTGGGCCGTGGCCACTCCTGCCTGATCGCGCGACCTGGAAACGGGACGTTTGGGCGGGAATGGCCTGTGGTTGCTGGGAAAGTGGAGTTCCAGTAGGCGCAGTCAAACGAGGGTCAAACCTGTAGCGAGCGCCAGGCGCGCTGAAGGGGGTTCGAATCATCGCTCGAAGACCGCCACAACGTCGAAGGCTCGCCCTCTCAGTACTTTAGGCAGCTGTCCTTCGGCGACGACCTGGCCCCCTTCCTGTCCCAAATGTGGGCGCTTGCATTCTCCCTAAGCACACGGAGCCGGGGTTTCGACGCAAGAAGAGCTCGTGGCTGGAGGAACATCCGCGTTGTCGATCTACGGCAAACGAGAATCGTCCGTGCCATCTCGTACGATGATCGAATGACCTCACGGAGTCCATCTGCTTACGAGTGGACGCACCAGTCGGTAGTTGAGTTCTCACGTGGACGGGACCCCGTTGACGTCATCAGCGAAGCCGCGCGCGGGCTGGTGTTACAAGGAATCGACCTCGGTTGGAGCGGACCCCCATACGATCCTTGTGAGTTGGCCCGTTTGCTCGGCATTCTTGTCCGGCCGGCGAATCTGCGAGCCGATGCACGAACCGTGGTCGACTCCAGCGCCGGTGAGTTGGTTGTGGAATACAACCCATCTCGGCCGATCGGTCGAATCCGGTTCAGCGTCGCTCATGAGTTGGGGCACATGTTGTTCCCAGATGTCGCCAACGAGATACGAAGACGAACCACAAGTGGCGCCGTAGCTGAATGGACGGAGGGCGACGATTGGCAACTCGAGGCGCTCTGCAATGTAGCTGCCGCCGAGATTCTCATGCCATCGCAGACTCTTCGCGACCTCGGCGTTGACTACCTGGCTATCGGGCATTTGATGGACATACGCACCCGGCTTGCCGTTTCAGCGGAGGCGCTCCTTCGTCGCGTAGTGGCACTCGCTTCTAAACCTCTCACAATGTTTGTCGCCCACCGCGTGGACGACGATTCAAAGGCGACCTTGCACGTCGATTACACGGTCGACTCGCCAGCGGGCGCGGTCATCCAAATCGCCGAGATACCGGCTGGGTCATTGCTCTGGGAGTGTTCCGCAGTTGGACACACCGTGTCGACTCAGGAGCACTGGACAGCACGCGGGGTCCAAGTGGAGGCGGTCGCTGTGCCGCCGTACCCGGGGCAGCGTCACCCACGGATTGTTGGGCTGGTTCAGAGCCTGAGCGGTGAGCCTGAGATGGAACCCACCTTGAGCGAAGTCGTTGGGAAGGTCTTTCCACTCCCAACGGAAGGCAAGCAAATGGTTCTGCATCTGGTAAGCAATGGAGCGCGGCGATGGAGCGGCGCCTTTGCCAGCAGCCTGGCCAAGGAGCTTCCGTCGGCTGCCAAGCAGTTTGAGTCCTGGGCACAAGATCAAGATCTGCCGCTGAAGCTGGGAGATGCTGTTCTCTTGGACTCCCTGACTGAGCCGGCAGTGTGCTGTCTGGTTGCCCAAGAAGGCTACGGGCCGTCTGCCTCTCCTCGCATCCGCTACCCGCAATTGGCGACTGCTTTGGAGAAGGCGGGCGAATACGCCAATGACCTTCAGGCCAGTGTCCATACACCCGCCATTGGAACTGGCCAAGCACGAGGACATTGGCCGATCATCCGCGAACAAATCAACCGGTCAATCGCGGCGAGAGGCATCCTCGTAACGATTCATCACCTAGAAAGTCAGACGTGACACCGACCATTGTTGCGTTGTCGGGTCGTGTCTCGTCGGGTAAGACCACCCTCGGTGAACTCTTGCTGAAGCGACGGCTGGGCCGGCGGTTGAGCACCTCAGAGCTGTTGCGGGAGATCGCTGAGGAGGACGGTCACAGTCTCAGAGATAGACGGGCTCTGCAGGAGTACGGAGAGAGACTGGATCAAGAGACCGATGGACAGTGGGTGGCCGACTCTCTGGCGCCAAGGATCGGTGATCTCCCAGCGGGATCCCTGATCGTTATCGACTCCATCAGAATTCCTGCACAAATAGATGCCCTCAGGCGCGCGTTTGGTCGACGTGTCGTCCACGTACACCTGACTGCTCCTGCCGAAGAACTGACCACTCGGTATGCCAACCGACATAGCGACATCGCGGAGCTTCCTGATTACGGCGCAGTGAGTGAGAACCCAACAGAGGCGGCAGTTGAGTCTCTTGCAGACCGCGCAGACGTGGTCATCGACAGCTCGCTCAGCACTCCAGAAGATGTTGAGATTCGCTGCGCCGCCAGATTGGGATTGCTCGCAGAGATCGGTCGTCCTTTAGTGGACGTCCTAGTCGGTGGAGGCTATGGAAGTGAGGGAAAGGGCAATGTGGCATACCATCTCGCTCCTGAGTACGACATCTTGGTGCGTTCGGGCGGACCCAATGCCGGACACAAGGTGCCGGTCGAGCCGGTTTTCACCCACCGACTCCTGCCTTCGGGAACATTGGCCGCAGGGTCGGCCCAACTCGTCATTGCGCCAGGTGCGACCCTGGACATAGAGGTACTGCTCGATGAGATTGCTCAATGTGGAGTGGACGAACGACGACTCAGCATCGACCCCCGGGCGTTTGTCATTGAGCAGCGCGACAAGAACGCCGAAGAGATAGGTAAGAACTCGATCGGATCGACCGCTTCAGGAGCTGGAGCCGCCACCGCACGCCGAATCCTGGACGCCCGACTCAATGGCGACGGATATCAGACTGCGGGTGATATCGCCGAACTGAGACACTACGTACGGCCGATCGACCAAATTCTCTCCGACGCGGCGGATCGAGGACTCGCTGTTCTGGTGGAAGGCACACAAGGATCAGCGCTGAGTCTCTTCCACGGCAACTACCCACACGTCACAAGCCGTGACACGAATGTCGGTGGTCTCTTGGCCGAGACGGGGGTTTCACCAGCTTCGATCCGTCACGTAATCATGGTGACGCGAACCTATCCCATTCGCGTTGGAGGCACCTCGGGGCCGATGGGACTTGAGATCGACTTTGAGACGATCGCCAAACGTTCAGGGTTGGTGGAATCCGAGCTCCTGGGCAGCGAAGTCGGCTCTGTAAGCGGGAAACAACGACGAGTAGCGGAATTCGACTGGACGCTCCTTCGACGGTCGGCTGAATTGAACGGAGCAACGGACATCGCTTTGACCTTCGTCGATTATCTCGATGTAGAGAACCGCAAGGCATACCGATTCGAACAGCTGACACACGCGACTCGGGAGTTCATCGAGGAAGTGGAACTCGTAGCGGGATGCCCGGTCACAATGGTGTCGACGAACTTCGCGCACGGCCGGGGACTGATCGACCGGCGCACTTGGCGAGGCTATACGCGTTCGCACGGAGGAACCGATGAACCGGGATGAACTGGTTCGCCTTTATCCAAATCTATACCACCTGGCTGAAGACGGCAGCTGGCCATCAATTGAGATGCACGGTCTGCTTTCGACCGAGCGGCTGCTCGACTTGTTTGAGGTTGATGATCAGCGGCGCGATCTGCTCATGAGGTCCCACCGGCCCGACTCGGTGCAGATCGAGCATCCGATTCACGGCGTCGCGGTCGTCCGCGATCAGAAGCCGATCAGTGTCAGCAAACTCAAGGCGTGCCTCGACGATATGACGATCACCGAATGGTTTGAGACCCTGAATCAGCGAGTCTTTTTCTGGCTTCAGGAAGGACGACTGGACCGCATGCTGAACGCTCCCCCCTATCGCACGAGACCGCACACGGTACTGGTGATTGATACTGCTCGGATAGTTCAGTCTCACGGGGACGCGATCAGACTGAGTCACATCAATACCGGCGCAACTCTCTTCGATCCTCCTCGACGAGGTCCGCACACGTTCACGACCATTGAGGACTATCTGCATCCGAACCGACGGCGCGCCTTGGCCGCAGCCAGCGATTTGGCGGAACTCGCTGTCCTGGAGGGTGTACCAGACATCGTGGACCTCGTCGTGAGAGTCGAACGTAGGCGGGCGGACGCTGGGGTGCTGGAAGTGATCTGGGAGCCTTAGCGATCCGGTTTCGGTAGGGGGCCTTGGGCCTTCAGCACACGCGTCACGTCGGGGGGCTCGTAGCTCTCTGGCTTCAGCACCTTGCCGTCACTCCGCATGATGGGTTGTCCGTCTGGCCCGAGTTTGGTCAGATTGGACGCATGAACCTCGGCCACTACATCATCCAGATCTATCCCGAGTGTCACCGCCGCTCCGTACGTGACATAGACAATGTCTGCCAAGGCGTCTGCCATGGCAGTCAGGTCGCGGGATGAGGCCGCGACCTCGAACTCCTCCGCCTCTTCATGGATCAAGCCGACTCTGAGCGCGAGCAACTCGTCTGGAATGTCATCCAATCCGGGGGTTCGCCGGCGGGGCAGATTGAACAGCCAGTGAAACATGTCGACGCTCACGGCTGCGGGGCTACGACGCGCCGCTCCGACGAGGGGAGGCGAGGTGGACGACGGCGTCGGTGCTAGGAGGTCCGGGGGTAACTCAAGCTGCAGTTGGATCGGTCCCACCGGGTCCATGACTGCTTGATGCCCGCTTTCCTGATGGTGCCGATCGGAAAGCTTCATACTCAAACCGTAGGTCACTTTAGGCGAGTTCGGAAGATCTTGGCGCCGGAGAAAGTTGTCTCTCTTGCGACACAGGAACCTTCGGACTCCGACGTCCACTTTGCTCGCATCTCACGTGAGGGTCCGAACACTTGAATAGTCATCACTGCTCAGGCCGCGTCGAATCTAACGACCCTGGCGATGGTGTCCGCCGCCTCCCGCTGCATTCCCGGCATCACATGCGAATACCGATGCAAGGTGAACTCCGGCGAGGCATGACCGAGCCGCTCGCTGACCACCCCAATCGGCACCCCAGCCTTCACCGCGATCGAAGCATGGGTGTGCCGCAGATCATGCAGCCGGATCCGGGGCAGATCCGAGTTCACCACCAGCCAGACAAAGGCTTGGGACAGCGTCCGAGGATGCAGCGGTGACCCGTCCCGCTTGGTGAACACATACCCGCTGTCTTCCCAGTCGCCGTAGAACGCCGCCTTCTCCCGGAGTTGGCGATCCCGGTGGAGCCGAAGCTGCTCCACCGTGTCCCGGTCCAGATCCACCGTCCGACCCCGATAGCTCTTCGGACTGGAGACGTACACCTCACGCCCCACCGACAGCAGAGCCTGACGGATAGTGATCCGAGCCCTATCGAGGTCGACGTCCACCCACCGCAGCCCGGCGATCTCGCCCCGACGGGCCCCGGTCATCGCCAGCAGGTGAAACGCCGCCTCGAGACGATGACCCTCGCAGAGCTCGAGGAAGCGTCGCAGTTCGCCAGGCGTCCAATAGCGAAGCTCGCCGGCTTGGGTTTGTGGTCTCGGTGGCTTGGCCTTGTCCGCCGGGTTTCTGGCGATCAGACCGGCGTCGACGGCATCGGCCAGCGCCTTCCTGAGCACCACATGCACATTGAGCACCGAAGCCGGACTCAGCCCGGCACCCGTCTTCACATGGCCATGCGCGAGAAGTTGCTGGTAGAGCCCGATGATCATCTGAGAGGTGAGCTGACCGAGCTGCACCCCGCCCAAGGCAGGGACGATGTGGTAATTGACACAGGTCCGATAGGCCTGGAGCGTGGTCCGCTTCACCCGGGTTTCCACAACAGGCAGCCAATGATCGACCAGCCATTCGCCAAGACGCATCGCCGATGGCTCTACATAGAACCCGGTGGTCAGCTCATGAACCAGCCTTGCCCGGACCGCCTCGGCCGCCTTCTTGGTGCGGTAGCCACCGTGCCATTTCTGCCGTCGCTTGCCGTCGGCGCCCCGAGGAAGATCGACGACGACATACCAGAGCGTCGACACCCGGCCGTTGTCACAGGTGTGGACCCGTTTGTGGATGTGACCCTGCATCAGCGATCCCTCCCCGAGCAATCGCAGATGGAGCCAGTAATAGGCTGGGCCATGTCGGTACCTCCTTAGTAGGTGCCGTCCAGGCCCCGGGATGTATCAGCATCGCCGGGGCCACTTGTACTACTCCTCCAATGTACGGATCGCCTGTGACAAGAAATCGCCGATGCCACGTTGGCACTTGGCGCTTATTGAGTCGCCAGCGTGATCGGCTCGGCTCTGCAATCATTTGATACGTGCCCATTCCTGATGGAATCTCTCGAGAGCACGTCCTGGCGGCGCTCAAGGAGTTGAGCGAAGGCGTTGATCATCCATTTGGACTGTCAACCGACTACGACCTCCTCCACGACGGCACGCGCTATCCACCCAAAGCTGTCATAGGTATGGCGGCGCGACACGCGACAGGGCGAATGCTCGAACCGTCTGAGTTCAGCGGCGGCGAGTCCCCTGGGGCCGCCAATTCAGTTCTTCGATCTCTCGGTTTCGAGGTTGTGACCAAAGGCGGCTCCACTGATACGACCGACAGGCCACCGGTTCGGACCCTTGTAGCTAGCACCGACGAAGAGAATTGGGAACTTTGCCAGCAATACGGCATTTGGGGCGTGCGATCGGGTAATCACGTGGGACTAGGTCGGGTCTCGAGACTGCAACGAGGCGATCAGCTGGCGGTATGGCTGAGCGGAACCGGATTTGTGGCGCTGGCGCGCCTGACTTCGGACCCACAGATCCCGTGGCCCGAGGAGCATGAGGTTCCTTGGGTCGACGAGGCGCAATACGGTGCCCGCATGCCAATCGAACTGACCGAGGAATTCGATCCACCAGCTCCATTGGAGTTCGTAGGTGGATACGCCCCTGCCTTGCGGATGGATAAGAACTCTCTGTTTAGCTTCGGCCAGCTTGACGACGCCCAGGTCGAAAGAATCCGCGAGATCTCCGAGGGCACTGTTAGCCCTGACTCATCTGAGCCGTTCCGAAGAGCATGGTTCGTTCTTCAGAAGGAAAGCTCGTCCTACCAGGACCAGGAGGGACGCTGGTATCACTATCCGATTAAGAATCCGAATGCTCGACGCGTGGAGGCTGGCGACTACCTGATCATTTACCGAACGAGAACTGCTGGGTCGAACGATGCTGGCCTTCTCGTTGGGGCCGGGCGGGTCAGGGAAGTCATCGACGCGCCCGAGGAGCACAGATACGCCGTATTCGACCGATATCTGCAACTCGAGCCCCCGCGAGATCTCAAGGCGATCGGAGGCGATCCCCGACTGAGCTCGCAGCACTCCATCTCTTCAATGAACACGTGGGGCGTAAGGCAACTGCTCGAGCTATCAGGGATCAGTTCCTTCGATGACCTAGAGGAGCTCCCCGAGGCCATATTGCCGCAACAAGGAGCGGTTGAAGCTGATTCGAGCCACGTATTGGCTGTCTATATCGGGGGCTCTTCGATCCGCAATTTTGAATTCTCCGTCGATGACGGAGTCTGGGGGTGGCGAAGGCATCACTCCGACTATGACGGGGTCGAGCCAGGAGACCTTGTCGTCTTTGGCATTAAGTACACAGGTGGAAGTCCCCGTGTCGCACTCGATGATTGGTCAGAGCACGACCTGTCTGACGTCGTAGTAGGCCGAATCACGTCTCCAGTCGAGGAGGCCGAGGAGCCCTATTGGCCAGATGAGAAAGGTGAGCCCCTCTATCCGTATCGATTGAGCTTCGAGCTTATCGACCGACTTGGTGAGACACCGACCGCCGCTGTCGACGATCGATACGGAGAGGGCGTCTCAAACGCCATTCGGAAGTCTGCCGGTGGTGCCGGTCGGGGTGTCCTAGTTTCAGTAATTGGAGGACGACAGGATATGCCAGTGCTCGACACCGCCAATGTCACGCTCGCCGATGTATGCGAGGCGTTCGCCGACGCCGTGCGCGAATCGAACCTCGACTATGGCGGTCGACACGAAGAACTCATCAGGTCATTCGTGACTTCGCTGGCAACGAAGGGCTTCGTGCTGCTGACTGGTCTCTCTGGCTCCGGCAAAACGCGATTGGCGATGGCTTTCGGCCAATGGCTCGGAAAGGGACACCTCAAGATAATCGCCGTCCGCCCCGACTGGACAGGCCCCGATACTCTCCTTGGCTACGAGAATCAGCTCTCCGAGATGAAGGACGGCAAGGCGTGGGATGCGCCCGAAGCACTCCGCTTCATGCTTCGAGCCGCGCGAGACCCAGACAACCCATATCTACTTCTGCTCGACGAAATGAACCTGGCTCACGTAGAGCGCTACTTCGCCGATGTGCTTTCGGGGATCGAGTCCAGAGAAGCGGTCCTGCCAAACCTGGCTGAGTCGGATGGAGAGTGGCGACTTCGACCGGGAGAGGATTCGCACATCCCGTTCCCGTCCAACCTCTTCGTGGTTGGAACAGTCAACATCGACGAAACCACCTACATGTTCTCGCCGAAGGTACTAGACCGCGCCAACACCTTGGAGTTTCGAGTGCTCACCTCTGAATTGACCGTTCACGGCTTGCCTCCGAAGGAGGTGCAACCCGGCGATCGACTCCTGATCCGTCGGTTCCTCGAGGACTCTCAGGATCAGGCAATGGCTGCTCAGTGGTCAGAGCAATCCTCCATGGCGAAGGCATTAATCCAGCTGCACGAGATGCTCGCCAGCATCGATCGAGAGTTTGGTCATCGGGTGTTCTCAGAAGCACTGAGATTCGGGGCGCTACTTGACAGGGCGGGGGAGTCCGACTGGCACGTCGCTCTCGACCTCCAGGTGATGCAAAAGGTCCTTCCACGATTCCACGGGGCGGTGAAACAGATCGCGGAGCCGCTGGATCTGCTCGGGTCATGGTGTTACTACGGTCCATTCGCCGCCGACGCGAGCGCAACGTTTGACCCTCTCGACGAGGAGCTAGGTGAGCCGCCAGCCCTACCAATCAGCTTCGACAAGGTCAGGCGTATGAAGCGCCGTGTGCTCGCTAATCATTTTGTGAGTTTCGCTGAGTGAGTTGTGATGCGGCGGTGGAAGTGGAGCTTGATCTCGAGGCTAAGTCGCGGAGCGTCGGCAGGCTTCGCATCCGGTGCCTCCCAGGCAAGACCTACTGGCGTGACTTGCCAGCTCTAGTCGACTGTCGTGGCTCATCCGAAGCGCCAGAGGGTCAAAGCCCAGTACAGCTCCTCGAGGATGTCGAATACCGCTTCGAGGTCGAATTGGATGTGGCCGGAAGGCTGACCCTCGAGCCAAGAGACGTCTTCGACCTGGACTCACCGAACGACTTGATGGGTCGTGTGAAGCCGGGGCGGCACACTGGGACGGTCTTTGTTTCCGTGGTCGACGAGTCAGGCCATGAGGTGGCGAGGTCCGACTTCGAGGTCCGAGCTCGAAAGCTCGGCTATATGGACGAGTACCGCTGGATGCTCGAGCGGATCGCCGAAGATGCGGCTGAGTCGATAATGCATCGATTCAGCGCAGGCACTCACAGATTTGTACCGATGACCGCTGGGTCGCCAGAGACCATCTACCAGCGCTTCGCACTGATCAAGGCCTTTCTCGAATCGGACCAATTCGACGAAGCGGTCTCTCTTATTCTCCGTCGACCACACGTTGAGTACTTTGTCGAAACAGAGCAAGTTCATCCGGGTAGAGGTTTGAGACCCGGTAAGGCCCTGATACGGAGCATCACAGGGCCGGGGGCACGCGTGTCGACCGGAACTCGACAGATCGCTGGGCTTACAACTCTGCCAGCGACAGTTGACCGAGTTAGTCACTACGAGTCGGTGGACACAGTTGCGAACCGCTTCGTGCTTCACGTCCTCAACTCCTGGCGGTCGACGTCTGCATCCGTCCGCCTTGCCCTTAGTAATCAGCTGACCCCTTCTGCCATCAGAGGCGTAAGGGAGGCAGTGGCGGTCGAGGAGCGTCTGACCGCGATCATTGCCTCCCCCTTGATGCAGAAGGTCGGGTTGCTGGAGTCCTTCCCGGCAGGCAATCAGGTGCTCCAGCGGCGCGAGGGATATCGAGATGTTTTCCGCGCCTTCTTGCAGGGCGAGGTCGCGGCGGCTCTGGAGTGGGCGGGGGGTGAGGATGTATTCACCGCAGGCTCGCGAGACGTCGCCACTCTCTATGAGTACTGGGTCTACTTCGAGTTGGCGCGGATCGTAGGAGAGGTACTCGGTGAGCCAATGAACCTATCGGAGCTCTTCTCAGTAGGTGAGGATCGACTGAGCCTCGAGTTGAAGAGAGGGCGCAAGTCTGAGCTACGGGGACGAGTCCAGCGACGTAACCGTGAGATCAGGGTATCCCTCTTCTTCAACCGCCAGTTTCAGGGCCAGTCGTGGACCGAGCCGGTTCGGCCGGATTGTTCAATCGAGTTCCTAGTGGTGGGACAAGACACCGAGCCGACTCGGCTCCACTTCGATGCCAAGTACCGGGTCAAGGAACTATCGGAGATTCTCCGGGCACCCGGTGAGGTTCCCGTGGAATCGGACGGGGAAGACGGACCTACCGCCAAAGCGCAATCTCAAGACCTCCTGAAGATGCACGCGTATCGGGATGCTGTGAGGCGAAGCGCCGGTGCCTACGTCCTCTATCCGGGTAGCGACGACAACCCAGAGCGAAAGCTTCCGAAATATCACGAGATCCTTCCCGGGATCGGCGCGTTCGTTCTGCGCCCGACCAGCGATGGTCGCGGGGCGGGACCAGGTGTGGGGGCCCTCGCCCGATTCATCGACGACGTCATCGACCATCTCGCTGCTCGAGGAACAAGCCGCGAGCGGAGTGGATTCTGGGAAGACACCTCATACGAAGGGTGGAGCGAGAAGAAAGAGAATCGTGTTGACGCGGTTCTCCATTCACAAAGACCTCCCGCAGATGTACCCGTTCTTCTCGGCTTCGTCAGAAACGAGGCTCATCGGCAGTGGATCCGTACCACGGGTTTGTACAACCTTCGATCGGATGGCCGTAAGGGAAGCGTCGGGGTCAGATCACCCGAGCTATCAGTGGACCTGGTGGTGCTGTACAACCCGAATTGGGACAAGGCTGAGGTCTTCAGAGCGACGGGGTTTGTCGCTCTAAAGACAAAGGATCAGTTGATCGAGAGCGGGTACCCAAACCCGGGCAGCGATCTCTATCTTTGTCTTGAGCTTGGGGGTCCGGTCGATGCGATCGCACTTGCCGGAAACGCCGCATCCTTGTTAGCGAGAGAGGGGCGTGCCCGTCCGGAGTGGGGTGCCCCACGTGTCGTCTCGTGGCTCGACATCCAGCTGGCAATCGGCGATGGTCTCAATCGCGCCTGAGAGAATGTCTTCACGGCCAACTCATGACACCCGCGGATGGTTCCCGATCACTCCTACCCAGTGACCTTGTGCCGCGTTCGGGCCTAGTCGTCGACCGTCGCACGTGCCTCGGGTACCAGGGCCGTTCAAGAGATCACACGCCAAGCCGATAATCCTCAGGAAGGGATCTTCCTATATGAGAGATTGGTGGCGGCAACGTCCGACCTGGCAGAAGGTCACTATCGGAGCGGTCCTCGCCTTCGTATTGATCGGTGTCTTTGCCGATACGCCCGAAGACGCCGAGACCCCCGAAGCGGCGGGGACGACAACGTCCACTGCCGCCCAGTCCTCGACGACCGTTGTACCCACGACCACGACGGAAGCGTCCACCACAAGCATTGCAGCGACTCAGACGACCACGTCTTCTACGACCACAACGACCACAATCCCCACCACGACCACACTGCCAGCCCCAATCGTTGCCGAAGGCTCGGGGGACAGCGTGATCGACTTCAGCGTTCCAGGCGACCAACCCTCGGTGCTGGAGCTCATCCACCGAGGAAGCTCGAATTTCGCTGTCAACTCCTTCACATCAACCGGCGAGCCTTTAGATCTGCTGGTCAACACCATCGGCGCTTATGAGGGGCGCGTCCCAATCAACTTCTTTGAAGGCGAGAATGTCGCGGAGCTGGAGATAGCCGCGGATGGAGCGTGGACCGCGACCGCCACCTCGGTTTTCCTAGCACCTGGCTTCTCGGACACACATAGCGGGACAGGCGACGATGTCGTCCTGTTCCAGGGAACCGGGAGTCGGTTAGCCGTGACGCACTCGGGCCAGTCCAACTTCGCCATCTGGGCATACGGGCAGAACACCGACCTCTTGGTCAATGAGATCGGCAACTACGCCGGCACCGTTCGTCTGCCCAGCGGGACAGTCATTCTCGCAGTTTCGGCCGACGGAGCGTGGACCTTCGACGTTGAATGAGGGACGATTGACCGGGGAGGGCGGTGGGGGTGCCCGGCACGTGCGCAAAGGTATGCATATGAACTTGAGAATGATGTGGCGCACAGCGGCACTAGTTCTGCTGCTTGTTGTGTTCAACATTCCGATGACATCATCTGCGCATCCGGGAAACACTGACGGCGATGGGTGTCATACCTGCCGTACCAATTGCACCGAAAGCTGGGGGATTCCATACGACTACTACCACCGGCACAATCCCGTCCGCCCTTGTCACGAGTCATTGCCCGTGGCACCGACGACACAATCACCGACTACCTCAACGACGCGACCGCCACCCACCACGACGACCACCAGGGCCCCGCCTGTTGATCCCTCGAGCGGGAATCTGGACAGCATCCTCGGCGACCTGAGCTCCTACGTCCTGCGGCTCTCGAGCGAGATGTCTTCAGTGAACGAACAATGGGATGAGCGGACAACGACGTTTCAACAGACTCGAGGGTCTGTTGAAGCCATAGTTGATGACCTCGAGTCGCAATACGCCACACTTGAGGTTGGACCAATACCGCCATCGCATGAGCCGGTGCTGACCATTGTCCAAGAAAGGCTTGGGGAGCTAGCGCAGGCCGCGAGAGCTGTGATCCAGGGCCTCGATGCCCCGGACGACGGGTCTCAGAGGCGAGAGGCGATCAACCACTGGTCGGACTCAGTGGAAGACTTTGAGGCGGCTCTCGCGCCCCTGGAGACGACCACCACGACGGACCCCCTCTCCACAGTTTCACCGACCGCCACCAACCAGAGTCAGGCGGCTGCGCCGGAGGCCGACGATCAAACACCTGAACCAATTAGAGCGCCGGCCACAAACGACTCCACTGCTGCCTGGATCGGGGTCACTGCGCTCTTAGTCGGCCTCGCCTACTGGTTAGGACGCCGTGGACACAACTCTTAAAGCTGACGAGGGGGGCATCTCTACGCGCCTTCACACGGCTCGAGGACCATGCCGACGTTCGATTCCAAACCTAGCTTGGCTCTGATCACGGCGGCCGAAGGCGTGGTGGGACATCGGGGTACTCCACGAACTCACTCCAACTCTGCACTTGGGAAAGAAGTCGGCCCAGGAAGCATCCTCAGAGACCTCTTTGATGAGTCCTTCAACGTCCGCCTCGACCACTTCCGGCCAGTCGTAGGCGACCAAATCGTTTATGAACTGGACATCCGCCTCCGCCGCCTCCGCCATGATTGGGAGAAGCTCGGACTCGACGCGAGGCCAGTCGTCTTCATAGAGAAATCCGTCCTGGTCGGCCAACTCGCTCCACTTCTGGTCCCAGTCGTAGACGGCACAATTGCCTGGTCGGACTATCTCCACGTAGTGGTCGGCTGCCGCCGCGATTTCATCGATAGTCGTCGTCGTGGTCGGAGGGACGGTGGTCGTAGTGGTCGGAGGCACGGTGGTCGTCATGGTCACGGTGGTCGCGATCAAAAGGGGAGCAGTTGCTGTCGTGGAAGCGACCCCCCCGCCACAGGCAGCGATCAGAACTAGGCAGAGCGAGAGCAGCTTCATGGGGTGTTCCTTGCAGTCTTCGTTCTTCTTGGGGGGTTCCCCTTCATGTCATCGGCACGCGGGCTACATCACACGAGGTATGCCCCCGGACCGTTGGTTTGTTGGTTAGGGAACCCGACTCGAAGGGACGATGGAGGAGAGTGACTCCGAGAGGAGGGCGGCAGTGACGTGGGAGGCTTGGGCTGTGATCTACGGTTACTTCGGTTTGGCGCGCGCTATCTGGGTCCGCCCGGGAACAGGAGGTAAAAGTCGCTGATCTCCCCCGCGGATTGTCGGCGCTCCTGACGCCTTGGGCGGTCAGGGCACAATTTGGCGGTGATAGAAGGAATGGAGGCGCATCGCATTGATGCTCATTACGAGGAAGGTAACGAACCACAGGAAACCTCCCACGCCAAAGAAGCCAACCACCGGCTCTATCCACTCCGGTTGGCTAAAAGAACCTTCCGAAACCGCCCAAAAGTAGGCGAGGGCGGAAACGATGATCAGACTCAACGTGAGGCTACAAAGGCGACCACGGCGAGCATGACTGCCCGTCTGGCGAGGTAGCTAGCAAGGTCGATCGGATCGTGCCTGTCTGATTCTGTCGTCACACTTGGCCTCCTCTGCCGGTGATGAAGAACCTCCACCCGGTCAAAAATCTAACCCCCGGTCACCCTCGCCCCACGTCTCGGTGTCCACCGCAGCACGGTGGCGAGAGCAATTGGCTGGTTGACCACGGAGTCACTTCACAGACTGCCCAATCATGTTCATGCATAGCTTCTCCCTACGGACCGTTGGAGTCTCAAGTGCAGAGAGCGTCGGCGTCAGGGGGGCTTGTGGCTTCGAGGAGGTCGGTGATCGCTGTGCTGAGTAGTGGCAGCTACGTGTTCAACTGGTCTTGGTCGATCTGATTTGCCTCGATATCGAAGCCGCTGCCACCGATCATCATGGCGTCGAGTCCACAGAACCCGACGCTGCGGAGATGGCATCGATGAAGTTGAGAGCGTCGAACGGGAATCCGCCCTTCCCGCCACAAGGCTCCCGAGATAGCCTGACCGCCTACTTGCAGGCGTGGAGCAGGTCGCTTTGTCGGATGCAGGGGGCCGCACATGACTGACACTTATCGAAACTCATGAGCGAATACTGCTCGAATTGTGGGGCTCTCCTCGACCCTGCCGATCAATTCTGTGGACGATGTGGGAGGAAGACGACTGGTCGGATGAGTCGTCGGTCGATTCTGTTGCTCGGATTGGCCGGCGTCCTCGTCGGCGGAGGGGTGGTGGCCGCGGTTTTCCTCTTTACTGGTGATGATGACCGAGAACCTGTGGCCGCAGCGATCCCGTCTACCTCGGTCCAGGGGTCAACGACATCGACTTCGTCCGGCAACACGAGCAGCGTCCCCACCACGACAATTGCACTGGCCGATCTGACGGCGGCGGACATCGGTCGTGACTTCGGGGATGCGGTCTGGCGGGTCGACGTGGAGGGGTGTGGACTTGCCGGTTCCGGCTCTTCTTTCTCCATCTCGCCTACACATCTGATCACCAATCATCATGTTGTGGAGTTCGACTCTTCGCCTCAGCTCATGTCCCGAAGCGGTGTCGTGCTCAATGGCCGAGTGCTGGGCTCCTCTCCGGTGCCGGATGTAGCGGTCATCGAGGTGACAGGCGCCGTAGGTCCGGCTTTGGATTGGGCTGTCTCGTCGACCGTGAGCCTCGGCGATCCGATCGTCACATTGGGTTATCCAGCTCCAGACGGAGACTTTACGGTGACACCGGGCAGCGTATTGAGCTTCGGTACCGAGGACGGTTTCGGACGCTTCATTCGTACCGACGGTCAGATCGATCATGGCAACAGCGGCGGTCCTGCCCTGGACTCGCAGGGCGGCGTGGTGGGGATCGTGACCAGCCTGGAAGCCAACCCGACCGGGGCGCAACTCGTGCCACAGATCTTCTCGTCGGACGTGATCCGACCAGTCATCGAGGCGATGCTCGAAGCACCGACCTACCCCGAGCCCTTCTGTGAAGCGACGGGGGCAACCCCTCCGATCACCGACTACACCGACTTTTGGACGGTGATCGTCGCGTCGCTTCCGGTTGAGGAGTACACCTACGATGAGGCATACGGACGCGCTCTTGCCTTCTTCGACGCCACCGGTTTGTGGGCAGACGTGCTGCTCAGCGACCTTTATTACTCGCTCAATCCCGGCTACTGGGCGGTGTACACGGGAGCATTCCTAACGCAGTCGGAGGCCGATTCGCATTGTGCCTTAGTCGAGAGCTACGGATATGACTGCTATTCGCGGCAGGTCAGTTGGTACCTCGGCGAGTGAGCTTCTCCACCTCGGTCCCGGTCCTGGACATCCGTCCCCGGAGCGCGTGGACGGATACCGCTCCTGTCGGGCCGCTCGAGGCCGAGGAAGTCCTATTCCTTATCGTCCACCACACTGCGAGCTCTACCGAACACGAGCCGGAAGACGTAGAGGCGTTACTTCGAGGGATACGAAGCTTCCATGTCGAAGGCCGCGGTTGGAGTGACATCGCTTACAACTTCCTCATCGACCGTTATGGAGTCGTGTGGGAGGGGCGGGCCGGGTCGCTTGACGGACCGGTTGCCGGAGATGCCACCGGGGGCAATCAGGGTTTCACACAGTTGGTTTGTCTGATCGGTGATTTCACGGACGAACTACCGACCGAGGCAGCTCAGCAGTCACTGGTCGACACGCTCGCCTGGCTGGCCGATCGATACGAGATTGACGTCGGGCCCGGCACAACGATCTCCTTCCTGAGCCGCGGATCCAATCGATGGCCAGAGGGAACCAAGGTGGTGACTTCGCCTATCGCCGGCCATCGAGACATGTCCCTCACCTCGTGCCCCGGTGACGCTTTCTACCCAAGGCTCGAAGAAGTTATCGCTCCCCGTGTCCGACAGGTGGAGTCGGCGAGACCCTCAACAACCACTTCATCCACAACCACCTCATCCACGACCACGACCAACAACGAGGCTTCGATGACCTCGCCCGGCTCAGAAGTCGCGGAGAGCGCCACGTCGACCACGCTCCCATCCGCGTCGACGACGGTGCTTGCGGTTGATTCAGACGCGCGGTCACCAATAGGCTTGGCGTGGCCTATCCCAGTCGTGGCCGGAGGGCTGTTGGCCGGTCTGATCGCCTGGCGAATGCGCCGGATGAGTCGCCGCCAATAATTGACGTGTTCAGCGGCCGGCGTCACCAGCGATAGCACCGCCAGACAATGCCCCTGTTTGATGCTGGTTTGATGCCCTCATTCATCTAGCGCATCGACGGGCCGAAGCTGCCCAGCACGCCCCGTTTCCCTAGGGCCCGGACTCGAGTCCGCGGCCTCCTTGCGCCATCTGTCCGGATTGTTGACGACCCCCTATTCACATAGTTGACTAGTCGTCTATGCCTCTGTATCAGACCATTGCCGATCA
>Ga0299913_10001544_pt1 | contig 17216 bp, 19 predicted proteins | sample RVTome_9_FD_201360 | JGI IMG/M metagenome (GOLD analysis project Ga0299913, IMG submission 201360) | Soil microbial communities from uranium-contaminated site in the Upper Colorado River Basin, Wyoming, United States - RVT155D38 (version 2) ... | reverse complement strand
TCGCCCGCTACGAGCCAGACCGTCATAACCCGGTGCGTCTGACCATTGAGCCCGTCGACGGCGAGGACGAGCTCGTACAGGCCTCCCCAGGGCGTCTGGCGGACGCTGCTGACCGGCGCGTCGACGACCGCGGTCTCGAGCTGACCACGCAGGTACTCCCAGTCGCGTTGGCGGATCCCGAGAGCCGACGCGAAGACGCGAGCCTTGTGTCGTCCGACCTCGTGCTCCGGATTCAGCAGGTAGCGCTCGAGCTTCTCACGGGGCACGATCGCCTGGTCGGCTCTCGGGAGTCGGTCCTCCATGACGGATCAGAGCGTAAGCTCGGGCCCGAGGCTGCGCTCGAGCTCGGCGACCTGGCGGAGCGCCTGCAGCTTGGGTCGGTCCCCCTCGTGCCCGAGCGCGGCGAGCATCCGAGCCAGGTCGCCGGTCGAGGCCACCGACGGGCGAAGGCCCCGCCCGAGAGGCTCGCGCGTCGCGGCTCGGCGGAGGTCGTCGTAGCCGCGGGTTCCTTCCGGCTCCGGCACGATCTTGAGCTCGCCGGCCGGGCTCGCGGCGCGGATCACAGCGTCGGGACTCTCCTCGAGGCCGATTCGAGCGCCCACGACCTCCAGATCGGCCAGCGCTTCTTCGAGCCGCTGGAGGTTCTGCGGGCGGAGCGAGGGAGCGATGTCGAGGCCGTCGGGCAGCTCCTCCGCTCCGCGGATCACCCGGGCGAAAGAGCCGATGAGGACGTACCCAACCCGTCGCCGTTCGAGTGCGGCCAGGATCGCGTAGGGGTCGAACGGCGGACGCTCAGCCATCCTCAGTCCTTCGTCCGCGCCTGCAGGATTCGCTGCACCCGCCGCTCGGGCGAGAGGAGCACGTTCTTGCGCAGGCGCTCGAGGTTCGTGTCGTCGTGCGGGACGAGCTCGAGCGGCAGGTTGAAGCCGCAGGCGCGCACGAGCTCGAGGAGGGTCTCGAGGCTCGGCGCCACGGCTCCCTGCTCCCAGCGGGCGATCACGGAGCGGTCCCGATTCGTGCGCTCGGCGAGCTCGTACTGCGTCAGGCCCGCGCGAAGGCGCGCCTCACGGATTAGGTCTGCGCTGCGCACGGCGGAAGTCTAGACCGGCCGAGTTGATCTAGCCGCAAGATGCTGATATGCTACGCGACTTCGTTAGGCGTCCACGGAAGATTAGGGATGCTCGGGCAGCTGACGCTCGCCGACTGGGAGCGAGAGCAACAGGAGGATCGTCGGAAGCGAGTCGAGGGACCGCCGCCGCCGGACGAGCCTGCCGCCGGCGATGTCAGCCGCCTCGTGGATGCGCTCGTACCACGCCTCGCCGCCGAGCTCGCCGGTCGGACGCCGGCCACGGCCGCGCCCGAGTCGTCGACAGCCCGCCTCATGACGCTCGACCAGCTCGTCGCCGAGCTCCCGCCTGGGAAGCGGCCGAAAACCTGGAAGCGCTGGCTCTACGAGCGCACGCGCCGCGGCGAAGTCCCGGGCTGCGTGAAGCTCGGCGGCATGCTCTTCTTCGAGCGCGAGCCCACGCTCAACTGGTTCCGCGCGGGCGCAACCGCGAGCAGATAGGAGGATCAGGATGGCACGTGGATCGATCGTCAAGCGCTCGAGCGGCAACTACGCGATCGTCTACTACGTCGGCGGCAAGCAGAAATGGGAGACGATCGGCCCGCGCCGGCGCGAGGCCGAGCGAGCGCTCACGGCGAGGAAGCGCGAAGTCGACACCGGAGCGTGGCGCGAGCCGAGCAGCGAGACGCTCGCCTCGTACGCGGAGCGCTGGCTAGCCCATCGCGATCCGGCTCGTGTCGGCGGAGGTGGGCGGACGCGGCTCTCGCCGTCGACCTTCGAGGGCTACCGGCTCAACATGCGGCGCCACGTGCTCCCTCGCCTCGGTGACCGGGCGCTGTCGTCACTTCGTACGGAAGACATCGACCGGCTCATCGCCGACCTCGAGGCGGATGGCAAGGCGGCGGGAACCGTCCGCAACGTGATTGTCCCGCTCCGCAAGCTGCTGGCCGACGCCGTCCGGCAGGGCCTACTCCTGGCCAACCCGGCGGCACGAGCCGACCTGCCGCCGGCGCAAGACTTCGCCGGCAAGGAGATCCCGACGGAGCACACCGACGCGATGCGCCAAGCGCTCGTCGAGCTGGCGCCCCTCGATCCGCTCCGCCGCGAGCCCGATCTCTTCTTCGTCTCCCTCTTCGACGTCGCGCTAGGAACAGGCCTTCGGCTCGGCGAGCTTCGCGCCCTTCGCTGGCGAGACATCGACCGCGAGCGCCGGCTCATCCGGGTCGAGCGCGCCTACTCGCGGCAAGAGGTCCGGCGCCCGAAGACCGACTCCGGCGTCCGGTCCGTGCCGCTCTTCGCCTCAGTCGAGGCGGCGTTCGGCGAGTTGGCCGCTCGGGCAGTCGAGCGCGGACGCTACGCGCCAGACGAGTTCGTCTTCGGCTCGATGCGCGGCACGCCGCTCCAGCCGTCGAACTTCTGCCAGCGCGTCTGGGACCCGGCGCGACGGCGCGCCGGCCTCGACGGTGAGGGCTACCGCTTCCACGATTTGCGCCACACGTGCGTTTCGCGCCTCGTCGCCGCTGGCGCCGACGTGAAGCTCGTCCAAGCGGTCGCGGGCCACGCGAACCCGCTCATAACGCTGAAGCGCTACTCGCATCTGCTCGACGCTCGGGTGACCGAGGCGGCCAGTCGCTTCGATCCAGCCCGGACCGGATAACTCGCTAGTCCTTCAGACCTGCCGTATGCGCGTCGATGAACTGGGCGATGCCCCACGTCCCGCGGGTATTCATTGTTGCGCTGGCGTTCGTCGGCTGGCTGTGGTCAGGCTGGGCGCTTCTGGCGGGCCTCCTGTGGGGCGCAGCACTGCGCTGCGACGAGGCGTGTGACGGGCAGGGGTGGCGGAGGAGTCCAGACGCCTGGCAGTGGAACGGGATCGTCGTCCTGGGCGTCGTCGCGTTCATTGCAGGGACGGCGCTCGTGATATTCGTCTGGCGCAGAAGGCGGGCGTACGCTGCGGCTGCGTTGGTCATCGAACTCGGTGCGGTTCTCGTTCTTGGGACGGCGCTTAGTCCGGAGTGGCTCGAACATCTCGATCGGAGGAGTGCCGGCGAACTCGCGGCCATGCTCGCAGGCATCGCTGCACCGATCGTCGCGGTGGTCCTCGCCAACTCGAGCGCTCGGCACGCGACGCCGAGATCTCAACGACCCACCGAAAGTCCTTAGCAGATCATTAGCAGCGGCGTGGCCGCGTCACCTGGACGGCCAACAAACTAGCCAGATTTGCAGCGACTTTCGATGGAGCGTACCGGGATCGAACCGGTGACCTCCGGCTTGCAAAGCCGGCGCTCTCCCAGCTGAGCTAACGCCCCGTCGGGACTGAGTGTACTCAGCTCGGTCGGTCAGTCCTCCGCCACGACCAGGTGCGTGACGGGGAGCTCGAAGCGCGCCAGCGCCTCCTCGGCGGCGCCCTCCTCGAGCCACGAGGCGTCCTCGTCGGGGTGCGTCACGAGGACGAGCTCGTCGGCCGGGAACTCGCGCAGCGCGTCCTCGATCGCCTGCACCGGGTCGGTGTCGCCGACCTCGGCGTCCACCTTGCGAGCCTCCGGCGCGACCGCTGCCCCGGCGTCGAGCGCACGCTCGGCGGCCTCGTCGCGGGCCTCCTGCTCGTCGTTCGCCAGCCAGTCGAGGCGGGAGATCTCGGCCGCGGGCGCGACCACCCGCACCTCGGCGTCCTCGCTGCCGGCGTGGGCGCGCACGCGGTCGCGCAGGCTCTCCCCCCGGGCGGGTGCGGTGGCGACGACGAGGATGCGCTTGCCCACGCCGACTCTCTACCCCGAGTCGGAGGAGGCAAACGCCCGGCGACAGGCTACGAGGTCAGTCGCCCCAGTCGAAGTCGCGCGAGCGGCCCCAGAGGGTGTCTTCCGGGTCGACGGGGGGGTCGGTGTCCTCGCCGGGCCACGCGAGCACCTTGCTGGGCTCGAGCTCCGGCTCCTGGCCGCTGAGCGTGTCTTCGAGGCGGGCCTGCTCCTCGGTCTTGAAGAGTGGGTGATTCTCGAACGGATCCGCGACGTGATAGCGGTCGATCGGCATGTTGCCGTCGAGTTGCGAGTTGCGCCGCTTGAGCTCGAGGTGCTCCTCGATCACGCGGGCGAAACTGGTCTCCTTCTCGCTCACACGCACCTCCGGGTCGGGGACATGGGCAAGCGCCGGATTCTAGACGACTCGGCGCCGGGAGAGAACCTACTCGTGTGCGCGGACGATGGTACCTGCGTCCGCCGAGACCACGCAGTTCTTGCCGGCGCGCTTCGCCCGGTAGAGGGCCTCGTCCGCCGCGGCGAAGAGCGCCGCCGGAGTCGGGGCCTCCGGGAACGCGGCGACCCCGAAGCTGGCCGTGACCGCGACGAGGCCGCCGGGGTGCGTCGACATCGGCCGGGCCGCGAGCGCCCGGCGAAGGCGCTCGGCGAGTTCGTGGGCGCCCTCGAGGTCGGTCTGCGGGAGGAGGACGGCGAACTCCTCGCCGCCGTAGCGGGCCGGGAGGTCGACCTCGCGGACGGTCGTCCGCAGGATGTCCGCGAACGTCCGCAGGACGTCGTCCCCAGCCTGATGGCCGAAGCGGTCGTTCACCTGCTTGAAGTCGTCGAGGTCGGCGAGGATGAGCGCGAGGCTGCCGTCGAAGCGCTCCACACGGGTGATCTCGCTCTCGAGAGCCTCCTCGAAGTGGCGGCGGTTCGGCAGTTCGGTGAGTCCGTCGGTGTTCGCCTGGCGCTCGACGAGGCGGTGGAGGCGTGCGTTCTCGAGCGCGATCGACGCCTGCGAGGCGAGCCAGTGCGCGAGCTCGCGCGCGTCGTCGCCGAAGTCCTCGTCCTGCGGCGTGAGGTAGAGGACCCCGCTCTCGCGTCCCTCGAGCCCGAGCGGGATTGCAAGCGGCTTGCCGCCTCCCAGGGGGTCGCCCTCGCAGGCGATCTCCTTGCCGTCGACGACGAGGCGCGCGCCGGCGGCGCCGGTCGCCTCGACGGTGTTCTGGACGATGACCGGAAGCAGGGTGTAGGGGTCGTGCGTCGCGGCGAGCGCGTCGCCGAAGCGGGCGATCGTGTCGTGCACGCGCCCGCGCTCGGCATCGAGCTCCCGCAGGCGCTGCTCGAGCTGGGCGGCCATGTCGTTGAAGGCGTCTCCGAGCGCGGCGAACTCGTCACGGCCGCGGACGGGCACCCGCTCCTGCAGATTGCCCCTGGCGATCGCGCCGGCGGCGGCGGCGAGCTCGCCCAGCGAGCGGACGATCGTCCGGCCGAAGGTGTAGGCGAGGATCCCCACCGCGATCATCGCCACGGCCGAGAAGAGGAGGAAGCGGCTGCGGAGGTCGCCGACGGCCTCGTCGATCGTCGCCTTCGGGCTGAGGGCGACGAGCGAGACGGACGGCCGCCTCGGCTTCTCGGCCGCGAGCAGCTCCGTGCCGAGCGCGCGGTAGCTCACCCCTCCGACGGTGACAAAGCCCGGCTGCTGGTGCGGGACGGTCAGGGCGCCCCCGACCGCGGCCGGCGCGATCACCTTGCCGTTGGCGACGAAGGCGAAGCGGTCGCCGGGGTCGAGCGCGGCCCGGGAGCCGAGGCGCCTCGCCAGCCGGTCGTCGAACGGGAGGTGGACGACGACCCGGCCGAGGAACGTGCCGTCGGGGCCGTTCACGCGCACGGAGCGAAACGCGTCGTTCTGCCCCGGCCGGTCGCCGGCAAGGAACTCGTTCTTCGCGGAGTAGAACGCGCTCGCCGGGACCTGCTTGGCCGTGCGCACGAGCGCCGAGCGGTTCGAGGTGGCGAGAGCCTCCTGCACCGACGTCGCCCGGGCGAGGGAGCGTGCCGTCTCGGCGGTCCCGTCCTCGAGCAGGTCCTCGTACTCGGCCTGCGCGACCCGGATCGCGGTCGAGAGCCGGGAGTCGGCAGCGCCGGTCTCACCGCGCTCCGCCACCTCGCTGAAGGCGAACGTCGCTGCCACGAGCGGAAGCAGCGCGAGCAGCATGAAGTAGATGACGAGCCGGAGCTTGAAGCTTCCCATGAGGCGATGCCGAGCCGCGATGAACCCGAAACGTAAGCCGATAGGTCCATCGGCCCGGCGGCAATCCCTCTTTAGGGGGATCGGCGGGCCGGGGCCCTAGAAGATGGGGCGATCGAGGGCGATCGCGAGCGTCATCCCGAGCAGCCAGCAGACCGCCGTGACGCCGACGGAGACAGGCACGAGGTACCGGTCGCGGCCGCCGAGGGCGGCGGCGAAGAGGGCGATGAAGACGGCCGCCGTGCCGAGCCGGCCCGGGTAGTAGACGAGCGAGACGAGCCCGGCGAAGAGCGCGAAGGTCGCCAGGAAGTCGGCGACGAGCTGCGTCACAGTGACGCGGCCACGGGCGTCGGAGTCGTATGTGCTCACCGCGGCCTCCGCGCACGCCCGACGAGGGCGGGCTGGGGCCGGCGGCGGCGGTCAGGCGTGCCGTGCGGGCCGGGCCGGCGCCCCGGGACCGGCCGCTGCGGGCCACGCCGGCGAGGCGGCTCCACCCCGCCTCCTCCGAGCCCGTCGCCGGCGCTCCCGGCCGCTGCGTCGGGCGGATCCTTGACCGACCACCAGATCACGTAGGCGAGGTAGAGCGCCGGGATCTTCAGGATCACCGTGAACCAGATGGTGAGCCAGAGCATGTGCGGCTGAGTGTAACCTAGCCCGCTTCCGGAAAAACCGACCCCTGGGCCGGTGCCTCCCTGCGGCAAAGCGGAGGCGCCCAACCGGAGCCCGTCCAGCGTCCAGCGGCGGGCCCGGAACGAGGGCCCAGAAAGGGGGACGAACGTGAAACCAAACCGCATGCGCGGGCTTCTGCTCGCGCTCGTAAGCTCGCTCGCGCTCGCGCTCGCGGCGCCCGGAGGCGCCGCGGCCCAGGCACCCGAAAGCATCGGCACCGCCGCCGAGGTGAAGGCCCTCGCCAAGTCCATCGTCCGGCACCGCGCGACCACGTGGCACTGGCAGCGGGTGATGGGGAAGCCGCGGCTGCCGACGAAGCACATGGAGCGAAAGACGACGGACCTCGCCCATCTCACCGCCATTCGCGACCTCTGGAAGAGGCGGGCGGCTCGGGCGCGCGCCCGCGGGCAGCGGCCGCCGCACCGGGCGGCCTGGCTCTGCATCAAGCGCTACGAAGGGCGGTGGACGGACCCGAACGCGCCGTACTGGGGCGGGCTGCAGATGAGCATGCAGTTCCAGCGGGCCTTCGGCCGCTACCTCCTCCGCAAGAAGGGCACCGCCAACCGGTGGAAGCCTGCCGAGCAGATGTGGATCGCCGAGCGGGCCCTCCGCGCCGGCCTCGGGTTCCACCCGTGGCCGAACACGGCCCGCCGCTGCGGTCTCCTCTGACCCCGGCCCGGACGCGTCCCCGCCGGCCATGCCCGGGGGTCTGACCCCGGGGCATGGCCGCGGCGGACGGGATGTATGTCACGGAAGTGCAACGGGTCGTCCACAGGGGGGCGGCCTGGTCTGCTGCAACCATCGCCCCTCGCGGGCGGGCGCTCGGCCGGCAGGGCGGTGGCCGGCGGAGGCATGCCCCGGGGTCAGGCACCGGGACGTGGCTGCCGGGGACACGGCCGGGGCCTGTCCCCGGGCATGGCCGCCGGGGAGGGTCAGCGGGTGTCCGGCGGGCGGAGAACGGCGAACGGGTCGGTGACCTCGAGGCCGGCGCGGGCGAAGCGGTAGACGGCGGCCGGGCGGCCGCCGGTGCGGCCGGGCGGGCGCGTCTCGCCGGTGGGCTCGAGGACGCGGCGGCGCAGGAGCACGCGCTGGAGGTTCGTCGCCGAGACGTCGTGGCCGAGCGCGGCGCGGTACAGCAGGCGCAGCTCGGAGACCGTGAACGAGGGCGGGGCGAGCGCGAAGCCGATGTTCGTGTACGAGAGCTTCGCCCGGAGCCGCTCCCGGCCGGCGAGGGCGATCGCGCCGTGGTCGAAGGCCATGCGCGGCAGGTCGTCCACCGGATGCCAGGCCGTGTCGGTCGGCACGCGCGGGTCGACGTCCGCGGGAACCAGCCCGAGATACGCCGTCGCCACGATCCACTCCGCCGGATGTCGCCGGGGATCGCTGCGCGTCTCCAGCTGCTCCAGGTGGGCGAGATCGCGCACGTCCACCTTCGCCGCCAGGTGCCGCCTGATCGAGGCCTCCAGCGTCTCCCCCGGCTCGAGCCGCCCGCCGGGGAGCGACCACGCGCCGAGGAACGGCTCCCGCGCCCGCTCCCAGAGCAGCACCTGCAGGACCCCGACGCGGACCTGGAGGACGGCCGCGAGGGCCTCGTGAGCTGGACGGGCGGCTGTGGTAGACTTCGGCATCAGGTTATCGACTTATAGTCCAAAACTAGCCTGGAGGACGGATCCCCATGAAGGCTCTCATCATCGTCGACATGCTGAAGGACTTCGTCGACGGGAAGCTGGCGAACCCGAGGGCGCAGGACATCACCGGTCCGCTGCAGCGCCTCCTCGCCCACGCGCGCGAGGACGGCTGGGTCGTCGTCTTCTCGAACGACGCGCACGATCCGAGCGATCCCGAGATGAAGATCTGGGGCGAGCACGCTATGGCGGGCGACCCCGGCGCCGAGGTGATCGAGGAGCTCGCGCCGCGCGAGGGCGAGATCATCTCCGAGAAGCGCCACTACGGCGCCTTCGACTTCACGGGCCTGGACGAGCAGCTCCGCGGACGGGGCGTCGACGAGGTCGTCATCACGGGCCAGCACACGCACATCTGCGTGCGGCACTCGTCGTATGGCGCGCTCATCCGCGGCTACGAGATCACGATCCCGCGCGACGCCGTCTGCGCCTTCGAGGGCGTGAGCGAGGACGACGCGCTCGAGTACCTGAAGGCGACGTACGGCGCGAGCGTCACGACCGTCGACGAGCTCGTCGGCGCGCGCGAGACCGTCTCCGCCACCTAGCAGAGTCTCTCTGCGGCGCGGGCGGCGCCGGTGGGAAGCCGGCGCCGCCCCCTCCCCCGCCCCTGGCTAGGCTGGCAGGGTGAACCGTCTGGCCGCCGAGACGAGCCCGTACCTCCTCCAGCACGCCGAGAACCCGGTCGACTGGTACCCGTGGGGCGACGAGGCCTTTGCGCTCGCCCGCGCCGAGGACCGCCCCGTGCTCCTCTCCGTCGGCTACGCGGCGTGCCACTGGTGCCACGTCATGGAGCACGAGTCCTTCGAGGACGAGGAGACCGCGCGGCTCATGAACGAGCTCTTCGTCAGCGTCAAGGTCGATCGCGAGGAGCGGCCCGATGTCGACGGCCTCTACATGGACGCGGTCGTGGCCATGACCGGCCACGGCGGCTGGCCGATGACCGTCTTCCTCACGCCGGACGGCCGGCCGTTCTACGGCGGCACGTACTTCCCGCCGGCGCCGCGGCACGGGCTGCCGAGCTTCGGGCAGGTCCTGCAGGCGGTGGCCGAGGCCTACCGGACGCGACGCCACGACCTCGAGCAGCAGGCCGACGTGCTCGTGGACGCGATTCGCCAGGCGAGCGAGCGGGCGCCCTCGGCCGAGCCGCTGACCACGGGGCTCCTGAGCGGAGCCGTCCCGGCGCTCGCGCGCAGCTTCGACCCCGCCGAGGGCGGCTGGGGCCCGGCGCCGAAGTTCCCGGCGGCCTCGACGATCGAGCTTCTGCTCCGGCTCCACGCGGCGAGCGGGGACGACGAGGCGCTGGGCATGGCCCGCCTGACGCTCGACCGCATGGCCGCGGGCGGCATGTACGACCTACTCGGCGGCGGGTTCCACCGTTACTCCGTGGACGCGCACTGGCTCGTCCCCCACTTCGAGAAGATGCTCTACGACAACGCGCTCCTGGCCTCCGCGTACCTGCACGCCTTCGCGGTCACCGGCGAGGAGGGCTACCGCCGCGTGACCGAGGAGACGCTGGACTACGTCCTGCGCGAGCTCCGGCTCCCCGAGGGCGGGCTCGCCTCCGCGCAGGACGCCGACACCGAGGGCGTCGAGGGGCTCACCTTCACGTGGACGGAGGGCGAGGTCGCCGGCGTCCTCGGCGAGCCGCACCCGGACTGGCTCCTCCCCTTCGAGCACGGGCGCTCGATCCTCCGCGGCGAGATCCCGGCCGAGGCCCGCGCGGCGCTCCTCGCCGAGCGGGAGCGCCGGCCGCAGCCGCTGCGCGACGACAAGGCGCACGCCTCCTGGAACGGCCTCGCGCTGGCGGCCCTGGCGCAGGCCGGGGCGCGGCTCGGCCGCCCGGACTACGTCGAGGCGGCGCTCGGCGTCGCGCAGTTCCTGCTCGGCCCGCTCTCGGACGAGCGCGGGCGGCCCCTGCGCTCCTTCCGGGCCGGCGAGGCCCGCATCGCGGCGTACCTCGAGGACTACGCGAACGCCGCCCACGGCCTGCTCGAGCTCGCCTGGGCGACCGGCGACCCGCGCTGGCTCGCGGAGTCGCGCCGGCTCGCGGGCCTGCTCGTGGAGCTCTTCGCCGATCCCGTGCACGGCGGCTTCTTCGTGGACGCGCCCGAGGGCGACGGGCTCGTCGCGCGGCGCAAGGAGTTCGACGACCACCCCACGCCCGCCGGGAACTCGATGGCGGCCTTCGTCCTACTCAGACTCGCCCGGATCTACGGGGACGACGAGCTGGAGAGGCTCGCGGTCGGCGTGTTCCGGCTCGCGCTCCCGCTCATGGAGCGCGCCCCCGCCGCCGTGTCGCACCTCCTCTGCGCCGTCGACCTCCACTTCGCCGGGTCGCAGGAGGTCGCCGTCGTCGGCGAGTCGCGCGAGCTTCGGGAGGCTGCGCTGGAGGGCTACCGACCCAACGCCGTCTTCGCCTTCGCCCCCGAGCCGACGGCCGGGATCCCGCTCCTCGCCGGGAAGGACCTGGTCGACGGAGCCCCCGCGGCGTACGTGTGCGAGCGCTTCGCCTGCCGGCGGCCGGTCACGAGCGCGGAAGACCTGCGCGCGCTTCTCACCGCGTAGAGTTCGCCGCGTGCCCAGGAAGCTCAAGCTCACGCTCGAGCTCCACGACGGCCCCGTGCCGGGGCTCTTCCTGCAGGAGGCCCTGCAGCGCGACCTCACCCGCTTCGCGGCCGACACGTGGCCGACGACGGCGAAGCTCGACGCGCCCGATGCCCTCTGGGCGGCCAGCACGGCCGGCGGAAGGGACGCCGTGCTCGAGCTCGACGGCGGGGCGCTCGTCCTCCTCCACGTCGGCTTCGGAACGGTCACGGCGCAGGTGGCCGCCGCGAGCGACGAGGGGGCGCGCGCGGGGCTGGAGCACGTCCGCACGTCCTTCCCGCGGGCCAAGCGCGAACGCGAGGGACGCGTCCCGGTGCGCTTCTGGTCCTACGGCCCGCACGGTCCGATGCCGATGGGCCGCACGCTCTCCGTCCCCTCCTGGGACGAGATCGCCGAAAACTACGCCGGCGCGACCCGCGACGGCCTGGCGCGGCTGATGACCGGCGACCTCCCCTGGCGCGGCGGGCAGCTCATCCTCTGGCACGGGGAGACGGGCACCGGGAAGACGACCGCCCTGCGCGCCCTCGCCCGGGAGTGGTCGGACTGGTGCGAGCCGCACTACATCACCGACCCCGAGAAGTTCTTCGGCGACCAGTCGGACTACATGCTCTCGGTGATGCTCGAGCAGGAGCTCTTCTACGGCGAGGACGACGACGAGACGGAGTCGACGTCCATCGCACCCGGCTTCGCCCCATACGGCGGCATGTGGGCGATCCCGCCGATCGGCCTCGCCCGGAAGGACGACGACTCCGCGCCCTCCTGGCGCCTCCTCATCCTCGAGGACACCGGCGAGCTCCTCTCCGCGGACGCCCGCATGCAGGCCGGCCAGGGCCTCTCGCGCTTCCTGAACGTCGTCGACGGCCTGATCGGCCAGGGCCTCCGCATCCTCGTGCTGGTCACGACCAACGAGGAGATCGGCCGCCTCCACCCGGCGGTCTCCCGGCCCGGGCGCTGCGCCGCGAACGTCCTCTTCACCCGGATCCCCGTCGAGCAGGCGAACGGCTGGCTCGCCGCCCGCGACCACGAGGGGAGTCTGGCGGAGCCGACGACGCTCGCCGGCCTCTACGCCCTCGTCGAGGGCTGGGACGCCGTGACCGAGCGCCAGTCCGTCGGCTTCGGCTAGCGGACGAGCGCGCGAGCGGCCCTGAGATCGGAGACGAAGGCCGCGTACGCCTCGCGCCGCCCTTCTTCGTCGGGGGCGCGCAGGATCCAGGACGGGTGGACCGGTGGCGAGCACGTGGGGCGCCAGGTCGGACTCGACTCCGTCTGCGTCGCACGCTCCCAGAGCGGGCAGGCGCGGCAACGGGCGGCCTCGGCGCGCAGAGCGGTGAGGGACACGGTGCCGGGGTCGTGCCCGGCCGCCGCGCCGGCTACGCGCGGACGAAGACCGGGGCGCCCAGGGGGACCGTGCGGAGGAGGTAGCGCATGTCGGCGTCGCTAGCCCGCGGGCAGCCGGCGGAGGCGGCGGTGCCGATCGAGCCCGGGTCGTTGGTGCCGTGGACGGCGATCCGGTCGCCGCCCTGCCAGCCCGAAGGCAGGTTCGGCTGGTGGGCGGAGAGGGCGAGGATGCAGCAGCCGTAGCTCGAGCTGAACCGCGCGCCGGGAAGCTTGTCGGTGACGGCGAAGCGGCCCGTGGGGGTGGGCGAGCTCGGCCGGCCGACGGCGACGGTCACGCGCCGGAGGACCCGGTCGCCGCGGCGGACGACGAGGCGTCGCTGCGAGAGGTCGACCACGACCCGGATCCGGGTGCGGCTCCTGACCACGGCGCTCTCGGCCGGGTTCACCCAGCCGAGCCGGCCGTTGGGGAGGTGCGTCGTCACGACGCCGAGCCAGCGACCACGCCTGGAGGCGACCGCGAGGGTCGTCGGGGAGCCGAACTCCGTGCGCGCGCCGAGCCGGGCGACGACCGCGCCGCCGGGGCGGGCGCGGACGACCAGCAGGGAGCCCGGCGCCGGCCTGAGGACGAGGAAGCCGGGATTCGGGGGCGGCGCCGCGGCCGGCGGGCCGGGCTCGGGGTCGGCGGCCGGCTGGACGGCGGCCGCGAGCACGGCGCGGTCGACGGGCGTGGCCGGAGCCGAGGCGCGGGCGGCCGGCTCGGGCTTCTCCTCCCCCCGGCCGGACGCCGGTCGGGCGAGGACCATGAGCAGCGCGCCGACGGCCGCGAGGACGGCGACGGCGACGAGAACCTGCGGCGGCAGGTAGAAGCGCCCCATCGCTAGGCTCATCGGGTCATGAACCGGGCGCCTCGTTCACTCGAACGAGGGATGCCATCCGGAAGCCCCCCGACCACCGGCATTGCCACCTCCTACGGACTCGGGTATTCCCACAGAACTCGCCAAACGTCAACTCGAGCTCTCCACCGGCGCGGCCCTGCGGGTCCGGGGCCCGGCGGACGGCGACGCGGTGGTCTGCGTGAACGGCGGCCAGAGCCGCGACGTCCCGGGAACGTGGAGCGCCTCCCTCGAGTGGCTCGTCGAGCGGCTCGCGCCCGACCAGCCCTCGCTCGCCTTCGCCGAGGTGCGCTACCGGATCAAGTCGTGGAAGCGCCTGGAGATGTGCATCGAGGACGCCGCGGCGGCGGTCGCCGCGGTGACCGCGGCCGGCGCCCGCCGCGCCCTCCTCCTCGGGTTCTCCATGGGCGGGGCGGTCGCCATCGGCGCGGCCGGCCACCCGGCGGTGACGACCGTGCTCGGCCTCGCCCCGTGGATCCCCGACCGGCTCGACCTCTCCGGGCTCGCCGGCCGCCGGCTCGCCGTCCTCCACGGCGCCTGGGATCGCTACCTGCCCGGGATCCCGGGCGTCAGCCCGGCGAGCTCACGCCGGGGCTTCGAGCGGGCCCGGGCCGGGGGCGTCGAGGGGAGCTACGAGCTGATCCCGCGGGCACTCCACCCCATCGCCGTCCGCTCGCCGTGGGGCGCCGCGCTCCCCGCCCCGCGTGCAGGCCGCTGGGCGGAGCTGGTCGGGGAAGAGCTGGCCCGGTTTCAGGCCTCGGAGGGCTGAACCCGGCGCCTTGCCATCTGCTCGGGCGTCGGGCGCCTGACGTTCCAGACGAGCCCGACCTTCTCCAGGCCGCGGATGACGAGCCACGAGACGTCCACCTGCCAGCGGTGGAGCCCGTGCCGCGCCGAGCTCGGGAAGGCGTGGTGGTTGTTGTGCCAGCCCTCGCCGAGCACCAGCGCCGCCACCACCCAGTTGTTGCGCGCCTCGTCCCGGGAGGCGTAGTCCTGGCGCCCGAACATGTGGCAGATGGAGTTCACGCTGAAGGTCGCGTGCTGGTAGAGGAAGATGCGGAGGAGCCCGGCCCAGACCATCGCCTCCACCCCGCGCGCGACCGAGCCGCCCACGACGTACCCGGCGAGGAACGGGATCCCCAGCGTGAGGATCACCCAGAGGATGTAGAGGCGGTCGATCGTCCGCACGAGCCGGTCCTCGTAGAGGTCCTTGCCGTACTCACGCCCGCGCTCCATTCCCTTGAGCGTGAAGAGCCAGCCGACATGGGCGTGGAGGAAGCCGCGGATCGTGGCGCCGATGCCGTCGCCGTGGCCGACGTGCGGCGAGTGCGGGTCGCCCTCCTTGTCGGAGAGCGCGTGGTGCTTGCGGTGGTCGGTGACCCACTGGGTGACCGGTCCCTGCATCGCCATGGAGCCGAGGACGGCGAGCGTGCCCTTGAGCACGGGGCCGGTCTCGAAGCTCCTATGGGTGAAGTAGCGGTGGAAGCCGACCGCGTTCCCGATCGCCGTGAGGACGTAGAGGACGACGAGCAGGACGAGGTCGATCCAGTGGAACGCGACCCCCCACAGGAGGCCCATCGCCGAGAGCAGCCCGAACGGCGGGATGACGACGGCGGCGATCGTGGCGATCTGGCTGCCGACGCTCGTCCGCCCCCTGACCGTGGCGACCTTGATAGTCTTGTCCAGAGTCTGTTCCATGTGTGTTCGTGAAAGCCTACAGGTATTCTCGTCGTGGCCAACCGCAGTTCGCCCTCGGGCGAATACCGGTTCGGTGCAAGAGACGGAGAACCTGCCGTGAAGGTTGCAGTCGTCGGAGCCGGCATCTCCGGCCTGGGCGCCGCGTACCTCCTCGCGCGCCGCCACGACGTCGTCGTCTTCGAGCGCGCCGGCTACGCGGGCGGGCACACGCACACGGTCGAGCACCGCGCCGACGGCCGCACGCTGCCCCTCGACACCGGCTTCCTCGTCCACAACGAGCCGAACTACCCGCTCCTCGGCCGCCTGTTCCGCGAGCTGGGCGTCGCCACGCAGGAGTCGGAGATGTCCTTCTCCGTCGGCTGCCGCGCCTGCGCGCTCGAGTACGCGGGCTACCGGCCCTTCGCACAGCGGCGGAACCTCGCCCGCCCCAGGCACCTGCGGCTCCTCGCGGAGATCGCGCGCTGGCTCCGCACCGCGCGCCGCTCGCTGGAGGAGGGGGACTACGAGCGGCACACCCTCGCGCGCTATGTGGAGGAGCGCGGCTACTCGCGCGGGTTCCGCAACCACTTCCTCGTGCCCCTGACCTCGGCGCTCTGGTCGACGGCGCCGGAGCGGACCCTCGACTTCCCGGCCGCCTACGCGATTCGCTTCTTCGACAACCACGGCATGCTCGGCTTCGGCCGCTTCGGCTGGCGGGCGGTCCGGGGCGGCTCGCGTACCTACGTGGACGAGCTCCTCTCCAGGCTCGGCGGCCGAGTCCGGGTCGGGCTCGGCGTGCGAGCGCTCCGGCGCGACCTCGGCGGCGTCGAGCTGACGACCGACGACGGGGGGCGGCACCGCTTCGACAAGGTCGTCGTCGCGGCGCACGCCGACCAGGCGCTGCGGCTGCTGGCCGACCCGAGCCCGGAGGAGCGGCGCGCGCTCGGCGCGTTCGCCTACACGCCGAACGACGTCGTCCTGCACACCGACGACCGCCTCCTCCCGCGTGAGCCGCGGGCACGGGCCTCCTGGAACTTCCATCTGGACGACTGCGGCAGCTCGCAGGAAGTCCCGGCGATCACCTACCATCTGAACCGGCTCCAGCGCCTCGAGGCCGACCGCGACTACTGCGTGACGCTCAACGCGTCCGAGCGGGTAGACCCCGGGCACGTGATCGCGCGCCTGACCTACGAGCACCCGCTCTACACGCACGAGTCCATCGCCGCCCAGCCGGAGCTGCGGCGGCTCTCGGGCTCGCGCCACACGTACTTCGCGGGCGCGCACCTCGGCAACGGGTTTCACGAGGACGGGCTCCGCTCCGGCGTGGCCGCGGCCGCCGCGCTGGGGGTGGAGTGGTGAGGTCGGCGCTCTACACCGGGACGCTCGCGCACGCGCGGAGGACGCCGCGGAAGCACGCCTTCAGCTACCCGGTCTCCTTCTTCGTGCTCGACCTGGACGAGCTGCCCGAGCTCGAGCGCCGGCTGCGCCTCTTCTCGGTGAACCGGCCGAACGTCGTCACGTTCCGCGACCGCGACCACTTCGACGACGACGGCCGCACGACCAAGGAGAAGGTTCTGGCCTTCGCCCGCGAGGGCGGGATCGAGCTGCCTGGCGACGCGCGGGTGCTCATGCTCGCGCAGCTTCGCGTCCTTGGCTACGTCTTCAACCCGGTGAGCTTCTACTGGTGCTACCGCCCGGACGGGGAGCTCGCCTGCATGGTCGCCGAGCTGAACAACACCTTCGGCGAGCGGCTCCCCGAGCTCCTGCCCGGTGGCTCGCTCCACTACGAGCACGACAAGCGCCTGCACGTCTCGCCGTTCATGCCGCTCGACCAGCGCTACCGGTATGCCTTCTCGGAGCCGGGGGAGCGCGTGAGCGCGCGCATCGACGTGCTCGAGGGCGGCGAGATGCCGCTGTCCGCCACGCTCACCGGCCGGCGGCGCGAGCTGACGAACCGGACGCTTTCCGCGGCGCTGGCCCGCTACCCGCTCATGCCGGTGCAGGTGATCGGGCTCATCCACTGGCAGGCGCTGAAGCTCTGGCTGAAGCGGGTGCCCTTCCGGCACAAGCCGCCGTTCGAGCCGGGGAAGGGGTCGGTGCGATGAGCGCGATCGGCGAGGCCAGGGCGCTCAGGCGCGAGCCGCCCGCCCGCGGCAGCGCGCTCGAGCGCGTCGCGCACGGCGTGCTCGAGCGCGTCCTGCCGGACCTGCGGCACGGGACGCTCGTCGCCCGGCTCCCCGACGGCTCGACCCGCCGCTTCGGAGCGGGCCCGGAAGTGCGCATGGAGATCTCGAGCGGAAGGCT
>Ga0299913_10001543_pt1 | contig 17222 bp, 10 predicted proteins | sample RVTome_9_FD_201360 | JGI IMG/M metagenome (GOLD analysis project Ga0299913, IMG submission 201360) | Soil microbial communities from uranium-contaminated site in the Upper Colorado River Basin, Wyoming, United States - RVT155D38 (version 2) ... | reverse complement strand
GATCGAAGGAGCGCGAGCCGATGGTGCTTTTCGTGGGGCGGCGCACCCCCTCCAAGCGGCTCGATGTCCTCTACGAGGCAATGCACGCGGTGTGGGAGGAGTCTCCCGAGGTGGTCCTGGTCCTGGCAGGTTCACCCCCGGGGGTCGGTGCCGACCCGGCCATCTGGATGGCGGCCGACCCTCGGGTGAAGGTGGTCGACACACCAAACGATCGTGAGAAGAATCGCCTGATGGGCAGGGCGCGTGTGGTGGTCAGCCCTTCGTTGACCGAGTCGTTTGGTATCACCACGCTGGAGGCCTGGGCCCAGGGCACACCGGTGGTGGTCACCGACAGCCCGGTGAACAGGGCCGTGGTGCGCGATGGGGTCGATGGCGTGGTGGCCTCAGGGCCCGAGGCTGGGGAACTGGCTCTGGCGCTTGCTCGACTCCTCGACTCGTCTGCTCTGGCTCACGAGATGGGGCGGGCGGGGCGGGAGAGGGTCAGGGCCGAATTCTCCTGGCCGGACTCGGCATTGGTGTTGGACGAGCTGATCCGGAGGATATGACCTACTTACACTTCCAAGATCGTCTTGAGGTCGCTCCAGGTGCTCCGTTAGGTCATCTCTCAAAGAGGCCTGTATCGTGTCGATCACGAATCGACCTGCTGCTCGATGTCATGCGATCTCGGATCGTCCACATCGCCCGCTGGGTCGATCTGGTGGCTGAGGGCCGCGTGCCAAAACGGTTCGACGTCAACTGACCGGCCATGCGACGCATTGCGAGGAGTGGTTGAGACGACTGATAAGGGCCCTGTTGGAGCCCTTCGCCAAGATATTCAGAGTCTTCTTTGACCCCAGATTCGAGCAGCTTGCTGCACGAGTAGAGGGCAGGATCATCGATCTGGAGACCGCCGGCAACCAGACCCGGGAGGAATCCCGTGCGATCGGTGAAGCTGTTGCCGAAGTCCTCACCTTTCTCAATCGCAGTATCAAGGAGTCGTCGGCGGCGTTGTCGCAGGTCAGCGCACAAGTCACCTCGCTCAGCGAGCGTATGAGTGAGGTGAGGAGTGAGCTCGAGGAGCTCAAGCGTCACGTCACCGCTATTCCCGAGGGACTTGCTTCGCTCGGGCAGCGCGACGCCATACTCCTCAACCACGCGGAGAGCCACGCTGGATTTGGCGCAGAGAAGGGGCTGTGGTTCAACCCGCCCGTGACTCTCCGCTATGGGGCTGGAGACGTCGAGCTAGGTGACATCAACGAGAGAATCGTGGAGATGCCCTTCGTGTTCGAGACGATGGCCGAGCTCGCTCTCGGAGCGCGCATACTCGACATAGGTTGTGCCGAGAGCACTGTCGCATTCTCGCTCGCAAGTCTCGGTTACGAAGTCACCGGAATCGACCTCCACCCGTACCCGTTCCAGCATCCCAACCTGACAACAGTCGTTAGCGCGGTGGAGCAGTGGGATTGCCCCGACTCCCACTTCGACGGCATCGTCTGCCTGTCCTCCATCGAGCATTTCGGGTTGGGGGTATATGGCGAGGAGGAGACCGAGGGCCTGGACGTCCTTGCGATGGAGCGGATAACCCGATGGGCCAAGCCCGGTTCGCTGCTGGCTCTCACGACGCCCTTCGGGCTGTATCAGGTGAATGCTCAACAACGGACGTACGACATGCCGGCCCTGAGACGGCTTCTCAGCGGATGGGACATCATTGAGACTCACACAGCGATACGCCTGGACGGTGGGAACGGCTGGCAGGTCGTCGACGGTGAGCGGACTTTCGACGAGGTGGCCGAGAGTCGCCATCCTGCCGTGGTGCTGGTAGCGGCGCAGAAGGCCGGAGGATGAGCTCGTCCGTCGACGAGAACTTCCTCGTCGTCGACGTCCAGGGGGTCCAGAACCCGTACCACCCGGAGCGGGGCATCGCCCGGTACGTCCGCGAACTGTCCGGTGCGCTCCTCCAACACGGGTCGGACTCGATCGAGTGCTTCGTGGCCAATCCCAAACTGGGGCTGGTGGACGGGTTGGAGCCCCTGATCGCCTCCGGATCGCTGGCGTGGAATCATCCCGAGGGCCCGGTCGATCGGAATCTCCACTCCAAGCCAATGGTGTTCTGGGCCACGTCGGTCTTCGAGATCGGTACTTCGGTCGACGACGTTTGGCCCATGTACGTGAGGAGACCCGACGTCTTCACGGCCATCACAGTTTACGATCTGATCCCCCTCATCTATCCGGATCACTATTTGCGCGATCCCGCCTTCAGACTCCGCTACAGAGCTCGTTTGGGCTTGATCCAGAGTGCCGACCTGATCCTGACGATCTCCGAGGCCACTGCCGAAGATGTAATCCGGATGCTGGACGTACCACGCGAGAGAGTGGTGAACATTGGGACCGGTGTCTCCGACCTCTGGCGACCGCCAGGGGCTGGTGAGGATCCAATCGGTGAGATAGGAATGGTCTTCCCCGAGGTCCGACCGGGATACGTCTTCTACACCGGGGGGATCGACTTCAGGAAGAACATGGAGCGGCTGCTCGAGGCGTATGCAATGCTCAGGCGTTCCCTTCGGAAGAAGCACCAGCTGGTCATTACCTGCTCGATGGATCCGATAGGAGAGCTGGCGCTGCGTCAGCTGATTCAGGAGCTCGAAATCGAGGATGACGTTGTCCTCACTGGCTTCGTATCCGACGAGACGTTGCTCAATCTGTATCAGGCGGCCCACCTCTTCGTGTTCCCCTCGCTCTACGAGGGCTTCGGATTGCCCCTGGTCGAGGCAATGCGTGCCGGAGTCCCCGCATTGGCGGCCGATCGCGCCTCAATGCGTGAGATCGTCCCTCAACCCGACTTCCGCTTCGATCCCATGGATCTGGAGGCCATGGCCTTCGCCATGACAAGGGCCGTCACTGACGATGACTTTCGCCGATCCGCACTGGAGGAGGAGCAGCGCGCGCTTCAGCGCTTCACCTGGGACAACGTGGCGACCAGAGCGCTCGAGGCCTGTGCCGACCTCTGGTCCAGTCGGAGCCTCGGATTGGAACCAAGTGAGACGACCGGCTTTACGACCAGTGTGCGAGCTCGACCTCGGGTGGCCTGGTTCAGCCCAATGCCACCGCAACCGTCTGGAATCGCCGACTACAGCGCGAGGCTGGTCCACGAGCTGGCGCGGTACGTCGATATCGATGTATTCGTAGACGGGTTGGTGCGCGACTATGAACCCCCCGGTTCGAATGGAGTCACCCTGCGTCCGGTTCGGTCTTTCAGACTCTTGGACGCGGCGGGCGCCTACGACGAGGTCGTCTATTGCATGGGGAACAGCGAGTTCCACGCCTCGGCGTACGAGGCGTTGCTCGAACGCCCCGGGGTGGTTCTCGCCCACGAAGTCCGGTTCAGTGGCTTCTACTCCTGGTACAGCGCCAATCGGAGCACGGGCGCAACTCTGTTTCGACGCTCGCTCGCCGCGCAGCATCCGAAAGTGCCCGAGAACCTCGGTGCGCGCGGGTGGATCACGGTCGATGAGGCTGAGCGATTTGGAATCTACATGGTTTCCGAGCTCGTGGAGAGATCGACCCAGTTCCTCGTCCACTCGCGCTACGCCGCAGACGTGGCTGCGCTCAACGCCGAACCGCAGTTCGAGCGAATCTCGATCGTCCCATTCGGGATCCAGAAGCCGGCGTCGAGCGTCTCGTTCGACTCGAAGTCCGTTCCGCTGGTTATCACCATCGGAATCGCCGCCGAGGTGAAGCGGACGGAAGCCTTCGTCCGATCCATCCCGACGGTGCTGGAGTCCGTCCCCGAGGCGCGGTTCGCCATAGTCGGAGGCTTTGCTCCGCCCGAATTCGAGGAAGTGATCGAGGAGCTCGCTTTGGCACTAGGCATCGCCGAGCGTCTGACGATCACCGGTCACGTCGGAATGTCGGAGTACGACTCGTGGCTGCGTCGCGCCACCTGTGCGGTGCAACTCAGGGCGACCAGCAACGGGGAGACGTCGGCCGCGGTCGCAGACTGTCTTCGCAATGGGTTGCCGACGATCGTCACGGGTATTGGCCCAGCCCGGGAGTACCCGGTCGGTTCGGTCTATTCGGTCCCTGCCCAGGCCTCGGCGAGGCAGATCGGTGAGGCGATCGTCCGTGTGGCCTCAGATGCCGATCTGGGGCGGTCGCTGTCGACGAGAGGATTGGAGTTCGCCCGCACGTCCACATTCGAGGCGGCGGCTCTGTCGCTCCTCGATGTCTTGGGCCTGCGATCCCCGGATTCGGCATCGGTGCGATGACCGCCCTCAACCACCACCAATCGACAGTCGGAGAGGCTACGGCTTCCGTTCTGCGCTCGGGCAGGAGAGTGTGGATCCTGCTGACGCTCCTCTCCGGTGTTGTCTTCCTGATCGGGATGTTGCTGAGCCGGAATATGACCGGGCCGGTCTTCTACGAGGACGGTTTGGGCTATCTGGCGAACGCCAGACACCTGGCTGGAACGAGGATCTCTCCGGAGCTGGCGCCTATGGCGTTCTATTACCCAGGGTACTCGTTGCTCATCGCGCCTCTCTACCTGCTTCCAATAGGTCCGGATTCGATCTACCAGGGCGTGCTGGCGCTCAATGCGGCTCTCGGTTCCGTCCAGTTCCTGCTCGGGTACTTCTTCCTGCGGCGGCTGATCGGAATCGGGACGGTACCCGCCGCCGCAGCGTCGCTTGTCGCCGGCCTCTATCCGGGTGTCCTCCTGCTGCAGAGTTACGAATTCAGTGACAATCTGTTCCGGGTCGTATTCCTCGGCTGTGTCATCGCAGCAGGCCTCTACTTCCGGAAGGAATCGATCTGGAGTGGAGCCCTCCTCGGCCTCCTCTCCTCGATGGCTTATGCCGTCCATCCACGTGGACTGGGGGTGGTGGCGGTCACCGCTGCCCTGCTCCTGGTGACGGCATTCAACAGGCAGAGAACCTCATCGGCATTGGGCGGGCTGGCGACCTTGGTCGTGATGACGACTGGCCTTCGAGTCATGAACCAACTACTCATCGATGCCATGTACCGGTCCGACGATCGGTCGCTGGCAGGCCTTCTGTCCAGGCTTCTCGACGCCGACTTCTGGCTGGCGATCCCGATCCGGGCCAGCGGCCAAGTCTGGTATCTGGCGGTCGCCACCGTAGGGCTGCTCCCGATCGGTGTGGCCGTGTCCGCCATCGGGGCGCGGCGGGGATGGCGCGCCCTCCGGCATGGCGACCAGGTATCAGCCCACGATGCGACGTTGTCTTACCTCCTAGCTACCAGTGCCGTGTTGTTCGCCATCGCCGTCATCTTCATGACGCCCGTTGACCAAGGGCTCGGGCGACTCGACCATCTGATCTACGGTCGGTACAACGACGGTTTCGCTTTCGTCTTCGTGTTGCTGGCGGTCTCGCTCCTGCTTCAATTCAGAGACGACGTCAAGACGGGCGGACGGGGGCTCACGCGGCGCCTCGCGATCGTGAGCATCACTGTGATAGTCGTCGCGGCGACGTTACTTGGTGTGCTGGGTGCTGCCGACCTCGCATCTGGCCGTCCTTTCGCACCCACAAGTGCCATTGGGATCTCGGCGTACGCGATGGGCGCTGAGGCGATCCCGCTACTCGCTGCCACATTCGGCGGAGTGATTGTTGCGGCCATCGTGATCCTGTTGATGCTGGTGCCCAGGGTTCCGAAATGGAGCGGCTTCGCCCTGCTCTGTGTTGTGTTCGTCGGCTTCTCCTTCATCGCTGAGCACAGGGTCCTCCGGGGGTTCAACGAGCACTGGATGAATCTGCTCACGCTCGACGAAACCGTTCGTTACGTGGGCGCACCCGAAGTCATTGGTTACGACGAGGCCGACCGGTCCCTTCAGGGGCTGAATGGCTATCAGTTTTGGCTCGATCTAACAGATTTCGAACTCTTCAATTCGGAGTTGGGCGAGACCCCACCCGACGTGGACCTGGTCATCGCCTCCGAAACCTGGGACGAGGCGGAACGTTGGGAGGCGCGCCTGCTCGCGATCGAACCCGTACTCGATCAGGGGCTGTGGGTTTTGCCAGGAGAGGCTCAGGATGACATGGCTGAGGCGGGCTACCTGTTGGCGGCCGACCCGACGGCGCCGCTTCCCGACGCAGCGATGGCCTCGGAGATCGAGATCGTCGACGGTCTCAACCGACGTGACTCGCTGATGGTTGGCCAGTCGACGACAATCCAGGCGCGTGTACGACACGTCGGGGAGGGCTCACCGTGGATCCCGATGGGGGCATGGGCCCCTTCACCCGTCGAAGGGGCGGTCCGACTGGTAGCTCGTTGGATCCCGGCCGGCGAAACGGACGTCGCCGCGATCCAGATCGCCGAATTGCCGAGAACGGTTCTTCCTGGAGAGGAAGTCACTATCGACCTCGAGGTGAGGGCCACCGCTTCGGACATCCCTCTCGAGGCCGGTAACTTCACCCTGAGGATAGGGCTGATCCAGGAGGGGGTGCGATGGTTCGAGGATGTCGGCGATCCCCAGTTGGACCTCGAGGTGAGTTTGACCGCCGGCTAATGAGACAAGGCGACGAGAGAAGGTACGAGCCCAACTCCTAGGATCGCCACCGCCCGTCGTATGGACACCTCACGAACGGATCTCACCAGGCTTCATCGCAGAAGCGCCATCGTCTTGCTGGAACGACTTGGGAGGGTGTCGAACAGCATCCCGTTCTTTATCGGAGTACTGGCCCTTCAATTGCTGATGGTACTGCCAGGAACCGACGGACCGGTGTTCTGGGATGACGAATTGGCCTACTTCGCCAATGCCCGCCATTTTGCTGGGATCGGCCCCACGCCGACACTGCTGCGATCTTTCTTCTACCACCCTGGGTTTTCACTTCTCATCACCCCGGTGTACCTCGCCACTTCGGATCCTACGGTCGTCTACAAGGCCACAATCATCGCCAACTGCGTGCTGACCGCCGGCCTGGTTTTCCCGATGGTTCACTTGGGGCGAGCACTCTTTGGGCTGGAGCCGAGGATCGTCAGGTGGTTGGCATCGATCGCGGCTCTCTATCCGGGGACGTTGCTGATCTCACACTTTGCCTTCGCAGACAGCATGTTGGCCCTCGGCTTTCTCGTCCTCGTGGTACTCGCTGCGCGTGCCACTGCGCGCCCAACGTTGTTGACCCTGTGCTCGCTCGGGGTGTGGTCTGTCATCACCTATCTCATTCACCCGAGGGCACTGCCCGTCATCGTTGTGACCGTCTTGTACATGGCAATCATCACTGCGGTTGGGGAGGTTTCCATTGTGACGGCTGTGGGGGCCTTCGTCCTGACTGTCGTCTCTCTTATGGCGGTTCTCGTATTGAATAGCAGCCTGGTCGAGTCGCTGTACCCGGTGCCCCGAGACCAGTTGGACCTCATCAGCAGGTTCTTCGAGAACCCCGAGCGCTTACTCAGACTCCTCCCCACCGCGGCGGGCCAGCTCTGGTACCTCACCGTCTCGAGCCTGCTGTTGGTTCCGCTTGGTATCGCAGGAGTCTGGAAGCATCTGAGAACCGAAGAGGTGACTTGGCGAATCAAGTCCTGGTCGATTCGCCAGAACACCTCGGTGACCGTCTTTCTCGTGGTGGCGACTGCTGCGATGTTTGCCACCTCGGTTCTGTCAATGACGTCCTCCAGCTCGAGAATCGATCATGCTTTCTACGGTCGCTACAACGACGCATTCGCTCCGATCTATGTGATGGTCGGTCTCGTCTCACTCAGGGCCGCATGGGGACGACGCCGAGTCCTTCTCCTAGCGTCCGTGGTCCTTGTCACCTGGCTCATGCTCGACTTCGGAACGCCGATCCGAGAAGCGATCGACCGAGGTGCCGATCTCTGCTCGCCTTGCGTCCCCGGCTTCACCCCGTTCCTGAGCTTCGACCGGGTGCCCCATCTGGCGATCGTCAGCTTGACCCTTGGCGTGTTCGTCCTCGTCGTTGCCGGCCTTTCGCGGGTCTCCGGTGGGAGGACAATCGTGACGATACTGATTCCAACTCTGTTCCTAGCCGGTTCGTGGTTGGGGGCGACCCGCGTATTCCACCCGTTTCGCGGCAGCGTCGCCGGGCTGGCGACGCTGCACCACAATGTGAGAGACATCGCCCCTAACGCAATCTCCTACGACCTGGGCGCCGCCACACCGTTTGGCATACGCTTTTACCAGTTCTGGCTGCCTGAGATGGATTTCCGCCTATTCGAGGGTGGCGGAGCGCTGCCGACCGACCTGTTTATCAGCTCCAAGGACTGGCCTCACCCGCAGGGGGCCAGGCTGGTGGCGGCAGAGAGGAACCTGGATCAGGCGCTTTGGGTCCTTCCCGGCAGCCTGGAAAGGCAGCTGGAACGACAGGGACTGCTGGCACCTGCCGATCTCTGTGGACCCTTACCCGACCCCGCCTATCGTGCGGACGTCTCTCTCCTGGACGATGGGCCCCTGGTCCTTGCCCCGGGGATGTCCGCGACGATAAGAGTGTCGGTAACGCACACTGGCGGCGGATCGCCGTGGTTACCACTCGGCGCGAGCGCCGCCGATTGCGCCCCCACCGGAGTGATCCGCCTCGGAGCCCGGTGGAGCGGAGAGGGGGACTCCGACGCCGTGCTGACGGCTCAGCTGGGGGAGCTCCGGCAGACGATGTCTCCCGGCACGACCGCAGAATTGTCCCTGATGGTCACTGCGGCAGCGAGAGGGGAGCCTCTCGAGCCAGGGCGGTACCAACTCACGGTGTCGCTGGTGCATGAGGGGATCACATGGTTCGACGACCAGGAGCCGGCTTCGAAAGTCGTCACACCGGTTCTGGTCACGGATAGCTAAGTCACCGAGAGTGAGCGAAATCGGCTCTCCAGCCGGCGGCGGTACTCCTCCATGCTGAAGTCGCCCGCGGTGGCGCGGGCATGCTCGCCGATGAGCCGACGTAGAGACTCATCAGACTTCAAGAATCGAAGGTGATGGGCAGCTTCCTCTAGGTTTGGATCGGCCCACGAACCACTCCCCGTGTAGATGTCGCCCGGGCCTCCGGATGCCGGCACCATTCGATAGCCGACCAACAGTGAGTTGTCCGCATTGTTGAAATCCATGTTCCCCCCGTACGCGGTGACGATCGGGGGTATCCCCAACGCCATGGCCTCGAGAATCGTAAGCCCGAATCCCTCGGATGAATGAAGGGACAAATAGGTGTCCGAGCAGGACAACAAAGACCACAGTTCATTGCGGTCGAGGTATCGGGCCACGATGGTGATCGGCTTTCCTGCGATCTCCTTATCCAGTGACTCGCGGAGCTTCGGAAACTTCTCCAGATTGCCGATCTTCAGGATGAGGTGGACCCCCTCATAACCCGGGCCGAACGCCATTTCGAACGCCTCGATCGCGCGTAGCGGGTCTTTCCGCGCCAGTCCCGAATAGGCATCGGTGACGTAGGCGACGACGAAGTCCTCATTCCTCACACCGAAACGGCCACGCTCCGCTTCTACGATGTCCGGCGCCAGCACGGGCATGCCCATGACATGAATCGGCTTATCGGTGACCTGGGCAAAGGCGTTCCTCAGATATGTGCTCGCCACCCAGATCTCATCGACGAGGTCACATGCTCCGTGCCAGGCCGCCGGGACCTTCTCGGTCTCCCAGAAGAAGAATCCGATGTTTCGGGAAGCCCCCAAGCGGTATGCCAAAACATCGTTCGCGTAATCGATCAGCTCGGTCGGGTTGAGATGGAAAAGGGTCAGGTCACCGGGTGATCCAATCGCACGCCCGTCGGCGTCTCTGGCGCCGCGGCGGCGAGCGAAAATGCGGTGGCTGACGTCCAAGACCGCTGGATCCCGATCCATCGACCGGAGAGCCTCCAGTGTGCTCCGCATTGCCTCGCCGAGGCCGGTCTCGGCCGAAGCGAAGCCGACGACGTTGATCCCGGAGAGGGCGCGAGTGGCTGTGCGCGCCGAGGCGAGGGTCGGACCGATGCCGAGCCGCTTGCCGATCAGGTGGGCGGCCTTGCCGACCGCGGTCCGCGATGGATTCGCTGGGTGCGGGCTGTCGTCAACCCAGATGTCGTTGACCGAGAGCCAGTGGGTGAAGTCGACGACAGGAGTCGTCTTCGCGGGAAAAGAATGCTGAAGGTCCGGTCGTGACCAGTAGATGGACTGAGCGAACCTGGGGAACCCCCGTGAGTCTTCCTCTGTGAGCCATGCCCGGAACGAGTCCGCGGTCGAGTCGTCAGCAGGGTCGGACCACCGGAACCCCTTGGGATCGACCGCACGAAGGATGTTGCGAGCGAGCGAAGTGACCTTGCCTCCAGAACTGAAACTGACCGTGGGATCGATCCAGGGAGTCTGAAGCCGCTCCGCCAGATCGTCGATCGCTGCACCACTGTGGGTGCGACGCTCCATCAACGAATAAGAAGGACCTGTCGTCCCGAGATACTCGACGAACCCGGTCGTTTCGATGAGCCGTGCAGTGGGGGTGTCGGGCTGTAGATCGGACCATTGGGCCACGATCGGTTCATGGGACCATCCCACGAACGGGTACGATCCCGGCAGTAATCGGAGCCACGTCGACTCGGCTGCAATCATGGATTGAGTCGGATCGCCCACGTACACCTGCTCCAGCCACTGAATCCACTGGCTGAGGAGATCACGGGTCTGGGTCGTGCCTCTTATCCTGATGACCGCGCCGGAAGGAATCCCGAGCCCGGCTTCGATTGCGGCGGCGAGGTCCGGCTTTGCCGAGGCCAGATGGAGTGGCAGAGCGGGAACGAGCTCGACCTCGAACCTGTCCATCGGCTGTTTGAACAACGGGGGGCCTTTTGTCAGCAGGCACCCGCCGTTCACGAGAGTGACTTCGGTTGCAGCCTCCTCGAAAAGTCTCTGAAGAAACGCAGGCTTGGCCACGGCGGCGAGTTCCTGATCGGCAAGTGCGAATCGGAGACTCGGAGCCGGCAATCCAAGATCCTCGAGAGTCATCACTGAAGGAAGTGAATTCGGCGCAGCGGTCGACCTCAGGGTCAACACATGGACTTGATAGTGGCCGGCGAGACGAGAGAGCGCATTGCCCAACGGAAATCCAGACGGATCAGAGTCGGGCGCAACAACTGCAAGTATGGGTGGATTCCGCATAGAGACTCTGGTCAGGGTAAACCCGCCGATGCCGGCTGCTGACTCACACGGCCTCCCACGAGAGTCGGCGTGGCAACGCAGTCCTCGCCGAAGCTCCGGCGGGCAAATACGCTAACCAGCCTGAGCTTCAGGGAGTCAATGGGACACAGGATTTACAGGCGGAAGACGGTCGGCGACGAACAAGCGTCCGGCATCGGGAGCACTTCGTCCCCCCCAGTGGCCACCCCGAAGGCGACTCGATGGCCACTCATGCCCGTGGGCAGGTGGCTTGTCATATCGGTCCTGTTGTGTCTCGCCTTTGGCTTGGCCGCACGAATTTGGATCTTCATGGGTGGTCTCGGAGACGTGAATGCCGACGAGGCGCTCGTCGGGCTCATGGCGCTCCATCTTCTCGAAGGCGAGTGGAGCACGTTCTTCTGGGGGCAGTCATACGGGGGCACGATCGACGTCATATTGCTTGCGCCTGTCGTTGCTCTTTTAGGCGTTACTCGGATGACCTTGCAGGTGGTTCCTTTCCTCGAAAGCATCATCGCGACGGCTCTCGTGTGGGCCGTATCACGGCGCATTCTCGGTCCCGGGGGAGGGCTCACCGCAGCGGCGGTATTCTGGACATTTCCCGCCGCTTCCGTCTGGTGGCAAACCCGACAAAGCCTTCTCTACCTGCCGGTTGTCATTCTTGGCCTAGTCATCGTCCTGTGCGCACAACGGATAGCGGAGGATTCTGCTCCCGAACGCAGCTGGCTCATCCTCGGCCTGGCAGCCGGACTTGGATGGTGGACCAGCCCTCAGATCTTGTACTTCCTCCTCCCTGGGTGCCTGTGGCTGCTCTGGAAGCGACCTGAGTCGGTCTTACGATCCGGATGGGTGGCCATTCCTGCATTTGTGCTCGGGGCCGCACCTTGGATCATCACAAATGTCGTAGATGGATGGGTTTCGCTCACCAACATCCCGGATGCCACCGACGGGCCATGGGAGCGTCTTATCGCGCTGGTCAGTGGCGGGATGCCCATGGCTCTCGGCCTCTATATCCCATTCCACGAGACGTGGATCGCACCGACCGTGGGACCGATCCTGTATATCGTGGGCCTAGCGGCTCTCATCTTGGCGCTCGCCTTGCGCCGATCGTCCGGGGCAGTCCACTTGTGGTTGCTGCTCGCCTTCCCCGTTTTGTTTGTTCTCATCCCCGCCGCCGCGTATGTCGGGAGCGGTAGGTACTTCTTCTTCCTCGCCCCTTCCATGGCGATCACCCTGGGCAGCCTGGCCCGTAGGGACACAGGTCGGAGCATTCTGCTGGCCGCTACCACGGCCCTTTCTGCTGTCGGGCTCTATCAGATGCGGGATCTGCCGATCAGCTTTGTGCCAGAGGTCGAGCCGTTGGTCGAGGTGCTCGAGGACAGCGAGGTTGATCATGTCGTCGCCGGGTTCTGGTTGGCCTACAAACTCACGTGGGAAACTGAGGAAGCCGTGATCGCCAGCCCTACAGGCGTGAATCGATACCCGCCGTACACCGACGAGATACTCGGTGCGGACTCCATCGCGTACGTGTACAACCTCTACGAGCAATCGCAGAAAGACAATGCCGACGTCCTGCGAGAGGCACTCGGGGAGATGCGCATAGGCTTCGACGAGATCACCACATCCAATGGCTATGCGGTCTTCATTCCTGATCGAGCCGTGACACCCGACGACGTGCCGAGCTCGGCACTGCCCATGCCCTGAGTTGGGATGGGTCGAGTAAATCGGGCGAGAGGAGAGGGAGTGCCGGGTCGATTTTCCCGGTCGCGGTCGTGAAAGGTCCCTGGCGTCACGGGCGCGTCCGGTCGCTCGGCCCGATCTTGGGCGGGGTCACTTCGCTGGTTGTCATGCTACGTCCGTCCTGGACAGCATTGACGTCGACACTCCCCTGGAACCTGGGGGACCCGGCCCTTACCACCTGGATCCTCTCCTGGGAGTGGCATGCCCTCCTCGATGAGCCGGGCCGATTCTTCGATGGCAACCTCTTCCACCCATACGGCGAGGCTGTCAAGTATTCGGACCTGATCCTTCCCGTCCTGCCGTTCTTCGGTCTTGTCCTGGCCCTGGGTGGGAGCCCGATCCTGGCACACAACGCGTCCATCCTGGCCCTCTCCCTCTTCTGCGTCATCACCACCTATCTACTGGCAGTGAGACTGGTGAAAGGGCCGTCGTCCATGGTGGCTGCTGTGGCGTTCTCCTTCTCGGGCTACGTGTTCATGCACCAGAGCCACCTTCAGCTCCTGACCCTGGGCTTCTTCCCGCTCGCCTTTTTGATGCTCTTCCGAGCGCTGGAACACCAGAGAGTCCGCGATGGCGTTTGGCTGGGATTGTCCTCCGCCCTGCTGGCCACTGCCTCGTTCTACTACGCCGCCATTTGGCTGGTTTGTCTCACGTTGGTGGTCGCGGCAGACGCCTTGCGGATTCGTTGGCCGGGGCGGCAGTGGTGGTCGACGCTGGGGCCCGCGGCCGGCGTCATGGCTGTTCTCGTTGGCCCGATCGCCTACGTCTATGCGGAGTTCCAGGCCCGAGTCACCTTCGTCCGAGAGGTCGCAGGCCTCGGGCTGAACCCGATCGACCTCTTGACACCAGCTCGCGGGTCCATGCTCTACTCCGGTTTGTTCGATTGGGCCGCGGCACGTCAGCCCGCCGGCTTGGTCGAGCATGGCTTCTTCCTCGGATTCATTGTGTTGTCACTGGCGTCCGCTGGATCACTGTTGTGGGTCACTCGCGTGTTGCAAGATGTTCGACACCGGGCCCTCGGCAGCCAAAGCCCCAATGAGATCGGGTACCTCGTCCTGGCTGGGTCTGCCTCCCTACTCCTCGCCCTGGGACCCGAAGTACGCGGCATCCCGATGCCATTCGCATTGTTGGACGGACTTCCCGGCTACAGCTCGATACGTGCGGTGTCCCGATTCGCCGTGCCGTCGCTTCTCGCGGCCTGCGTTCTGGCTGCTTGGTTTCTCTCACGAGTCCTGGCCGCGATGAGACCAACTGTGCGCTCTGTGGCCGCCCTTGCTGTGACGATTGCCGTCCTGCTCGAGCTTGCGGTCGTCCCGAGTCGTGTACTAGTCGGAGCACCGTCGCAGGCGCACGGCGCCCTCGGCGAAGCACCTCCGGGAGCGGTGATCGAGCTTCCGATGGTGGCGGGCACCGACCCTGCGTTTGTGTTCGTTGAGGGGCCGCGCATGCTGGCGAGCGTCGGCCATTGGCGGCCAAGGTTCAACGGCTTCTCGGGTGGCTTCCCGCCGGGGTATCTAGACGACATCCTCACGGTCTCCCGGTTTCCCGATCCATCCGCGATGGGCACGATCGACGAGCTCGGTCTGCGTTATATCATCCTGCATGGATCCTCGGTGCCACACGAGGGCAGCTACGGCCTCGAGGAGATCGAGGAAATCCTCGACGAGCTTGAGGACTCGGCCTCGGTGGCGGAATTCGATCACGTATGGCTAATCGACCTACGCCCAGGACAACCGACATCTTGATGGCCTCCGGACGTCCGCTTCGTCCGATTCCAAGTGGCGACCAACGGATGACCCGCTGTCGGGACGGAAGACTCCAAATCCAGCCTCCTGAGACAGAGGACTCCCATTCCGTCTCACTCCCCGGCGAGACGGTGCAATGTGACGACATCACCCGTGCGTTCGACCTCATAAGCGACGAGCTTGTTGCGACCATCCTCGAAGAAGGGAGCGATATATCCGGTGAAGTCCCAGGCGTCGCCAGCTTGGAGATAGCCGCCGATCGTGCCCGCCAGCGTCCCGTTGACCGCGACGACCAGCTCGGGTGGCCGTCCGTCACTCCCTTCCACAGTCCCTTCAAGGATGTAGGGCACGTCGTCCTCGGCCAGCGACAGGTTGTCCAGGGTTTGCCCGTTGTGAATCGACCAGCGGAGTGCGCTCGCGTCGTCGACCCGGTAATCGCTCGCGGGATTGCCCACCAGGTCCTCTCCTTTTCCAACTGCCGCAAGTGAGACCCAGTCCTCACCTCGGGGAAACTGCGACTCGTGTGCGGCTGCGAGACGAAACGCGGCCTCGACGTCGCTCTGCACATGCCGGTCGATCGACGACTGGCTTCCGTCGAACAGCGAATGGCCGTCGAAGTCCCAATCCGTCTCTATGTCCAGGAGATCGATGATCGAGGGCAGCACATCGACCGTCGACGCTGGCGCGTCGTCGACACGACCTTCGGTCTGCCCGGGGGCTTTGATGAACAAGGGGACGCGAAGAAGCTCGTCGGTGTTGCTCTCATCCTCGTTGCGCTTGAAGCCCGGCGCGGTGACGTCGATGCCGTGGTCACTGGTAATGACCACAAGTGCCCGATCCCATGCGCCGGTCGACTGGAGGTGGTCGATCATGTCACCCAACAGCGTGTCGACGGCACCGATCTGCATCGCCAGGAGTAGGTAGATCTGACGGAACCTGAACTCATAGGCCGGGTCCTCGGGAGAGGGCAGCTTGTTGGCGTCACCCGCTACTTCTTCGGGGAACAGGGTGGCAGTCAGGCGGCCCTCGCCCCACGGAGTCAATCGATACGGATGGTGCGGCAGCAGCACGTGAACGAAGTTGACCGAGGGCTCGGCTCCGATAAGCCCAATTTGACGCTCGAAGATCCCTGCTTGACCGGCGGAACCGGCTCCGGTCTCGTCGTCGCGGATTTCCCTGGCATCGGCGAGGAAGTCGTGTTTCGTCGGGGAAATGCCGGCTCCCGTGCCAACTGCCGCGTCGTCGTCAAAGGCTCCCCACTTCGTGTTGACCGGGGGGAGACCGTCTCGCAAAGCGGGGGGAAGGATCCGGTGTTGGTAGATGAGGAACACGTCGTCGAATAGCAGGCGAGTTGAAGGCGCCGGCGAAGATTCGCAGATGCCGGCTGGGCACAAGTCCGTCACCAACTCGTAGCTGTTGACGGGATAGTCGTTACCGAACACCGTGAAATAGTTGCGGGGATACTCGTTGAAAACCGGCAGGTCTTCGGGCGCAGCACGCACACCGGAAAGGATGGTCGGCACCGACTCCTGGGTGCGTGATGACTCGCTCGCGGCATTCCGGAACCAGGTGCTGCTCTCGGCAAGACGCGCCAGATTGGGGTATCGAGTGTCGATGATGCTGCCGTCGCCGCGCAGGATGGCCGTGACAGGAAACTCGTCCAGCACGACGACGAGAATCGGCCCTGTTAACGGCGGTACTACGACCGTTCCACGCGAGCTCCCGACGTCGGACGTCCACATCAGCTCAGCGGTGGGGCTCGCGGTCAGGAACATCACAACAAATGCCGCGTTGCCCAGCGCGAGGTAGGAGAGGAATTGGCGGGCGATCCTGGTTCGATTCTCCGCAACGGCCACAGCTGCTGCAAGCCCAACGACGGCTGGGACTACGTACCCGAGCCCGTCGAGACCGACGGTCCGAGCCACCGCCAGACCGAACAGGGAGGCGAGGGCCGCAACGCCCAGGCCGTGGAACATTGATCTGAGACGTGGGTTGGGTAGACCGGTGAGCCCAGCCAGCGTGAAAACCACAGCGGCGGGGGCGACTGCTACGACGAGGCTGAACCAGATGATTTGGCCGTCGGTGTAATTCCCCGCTACGAAGAAGGTGGGATTCCTGCCCAAGAGGTCGAGAAGCGGCTGTGTGATAGCCACACCGCCGAGGCCGAGGAGGACGGCGGCGTCGATCGCCCGAGGGCGTCTCTCCTTGCCATGGGCATGCGTTGTGTCTCGGGACTCGTCGGCGACCTCCCCACGGTGTCGCGCCGACCGGTGACCCAGGGCGTGTTCTGGCTGATCAGCCACGAAGAGACAATTCAGCCAGGGTTAGGCGTGATGAGCAAACCAAAGAGCTGATCTGCCCCGTGTCATTGTGAAACCATACGAGCCCCGGAGACGGGCCACCTGAGGCGATAAAGGCATGCGATGCCCACAGGACGGTCAAGTCGGCCCGCCCCGGTCGAAGCGGCTCCACAACTCCCGCAAGGTTTGGCGATGGGAAGGCATCTCGGCCATCCCCAACCCCGCCAGACGCTCGCTGTTCAGAACTGAGTTGGACGGCCTCAGAGCGGGTCGGCCCAACTCGCTGCTTCTGATCGGTTTGACTAGCTCCGGGTCGAAGCCGGCTACTTGCGCAATCTCTCGGGCCAGTCCGAAC
>Ga0299913_10001542_pt1 | contig 17223 bp, 15 predicted proteins | sample RVTome_9_FD_201360 | JGI IMG/M metagenome (GOLD analysis project Ga0299913, IMG submission 201360) | Soil microbial communities from uranium-contaminated site in the Upper Colorado River Basin, Wyoming, United States - RVT155D38 (version 2) ... | reverse complement strand
CCAGCAGATGGAGGCGATCCGCAAGGAGTTGGGAGAAGAGGCCGACGTCGCCTCCGAGTACCGCGCCAAGCTGGCCGAGAGGGAGCTTCCCGAGAAGGTGACCGAGGCCATCGAGCGGGAGATCGGCCGTCTGGAGAGGATGAGCGAGCAATCCCCGGAGCACTCGTGGATTCGGACCTGGCTCGACACCATGTTCGAGCTGCCCTGGGGGGTTTCCTCCGAGGATCGACTCGACCTGGACGAGGCCTGGACCGTGCTCGACGCCGACCACACCGGGCTGCACGACGTCAAAGAGCGGATCGTCGAGCACCTGGCCGTGCGCAAGCTCCGAGCCGAGCGCGGCCTCAGCGATGGCGAGGATCGCAGCACCGGGACCATTCTCCTGCTGGTCGGCCCTCCCGGAGTGGGCAAGACCTCGCTCGGCGAGTCGGTGGCCCGGGCATTGGGGCGCAAGTTCGTCCGAGTCGCTTTGGGCGGGGTCAGGGACGAAGCCGAGATCCGAGGCCATCGTCGCACCTACGTCGGAGCCAGGCCGGGTCGGGTCGCCCGCGCTCTCACCGAGGCCGAGACCATGAACCCGGTGTTCCTCCTCGACGAGATGGACAAGGTCGGCGCCGACTGGCGAGGCGACCCCTCCTCCGCCCTGCTCGAAGTGCTCGACCCGGCCCAGAACCACACGTTCCGCGACCACTACCTGGAGGTCGATCTCGACCTCTCCCAGGTGCTCTTCGTCGCCACCGCCAACGTGTTGGAGACCATCCCCGGGCCGTTGCTGGACCGAACCGAGGTGATCAGCATCGACGGGTACACCGACGCCGAGAAAGTCGACATTGCACGTGACCATCTCCTCCCCCGCCAGCTCCGTGCCTCGGGCCTCGAGCCCGAAGAGCTCGAGGTGACCGAGGGCGCGCTGGCCGCCATCGTCGACCGCTACACACGCGAGGCGGGGGTGAGGAACCTGGAGCGGGAGTTGGGCAAACTCACCCGCAAGGTGGCGACCGAAGTGGCCCGGCACACCGAACCGGCCCAAGTCGTCGTCGACGAGCCGGAGGTGCGCGACTACCTGGGCAAGCCCAAGGTGTGGAAGGACGAGGCGTCGGACCGCACCGATGTCCCCGGGGTCGCCACCGGCCTCGCCGTGACCGGTGCCGGCGGCGACGTCCTGTTCATCGAGGCGACGGCGATGGATGGCGAGCCCGGTCTCACCCTGACCGGCCAGCTCGGCGACGTGATGAAGGAGTCGGCCCGGATCGCGCTCTCGTATGTGGAGGCCCACGCCGATGAATTGGGCATCGCCCCCGAGTCATTGACCCGGCGGTACCACGTCCACGTTCCCGCCGGCGCCATTCCGAAGGATGGGCCCTCGGCAGGAGTCGCCATGCTCACTGCGCTGGTGTCCCTGTTGACCCGTCGCAAGGTGAAGGACACAGTGGCCATGACCGGGGAGATCACACTGCAGGGCAAGGTGCTGCCGATCGGTGGTGTGAAACAGAAGGTGCTGGCTGCCCACCGCGCCGGTCTGAAAGAGGTGATCGTGCCCAGACGCAACGAGGCCGATCTCGACGACGTGCCCGACAAGGTCCGCGACGAGATGAGCTTCATCATCGCCGACACCGTGGGAGACGTGCTGGAGGCATCGCTCCAGCCCTGATCTCACGGTCTAGTTGGTGAAGCGGCGCCTGCGGTCCAGGTCGCGCTCGCCCGGACGGGCGAACCTGGCCCGGTCGAACTCGCTGTCCATGTCGGTCAGGAAATGGACGCTGACGTGACCGCACGCCTCGCAGACCACTCGTTCGACACCGGTGCTGCCCACCGAAACGGTGGCACTGTGCCGGCAGCGGCTCTGCCGCCAGGCACGACTCCAAACACGCATTTCGACTCGAAGCCTCCCCTCGAGGTTTGATCCCACCCGAAAAGCTTGACCGATCTCCTCCCCGAGGCCATAGGCCAGGCGACTCAGTTGCGGTATCCGGTCAACCGGCGGCCAGCTGATCGATGGTGCACTGGTCGGGGCGCTTGTCGGTGCGTAGCCCTTTGAAAGAAGGGGCGCGGAGACGGCCCGCCGCGGTTACCTGGCGGTGCTCGACGGCGGCCACCAACTCGGGTGGGACCCAGCGCACGTCTCTCAGCTCCGGTGCAGCCCGCAGGACGTCGGAGTCGAAGGGAACGGGCCCATCGCCCAGGTCGACCAGACGTCGTCGCATGTCGGCCAGTGTGTCTTGGGTGAAGCCGGTACCCACCTGGCCGGCGTAGTGCATCCTGTCCTCGTCGTAGAGACCCATCACCAGTGAGCCGACCGTCCCCTCCCGCTGACCCGAGCCCCCCGACCAGCCAACGACGACCACATCGACGTCGAACGAGGTCTTGAACTTGAGCCAAGTCTTCGCGCGCTCCCCCGGGACGTATCGGGAGCCGAGCTTCTTGCCCACGACTCCCTCCATTCCCTGCCCGGCCACAGCCTGGAATAGCGCGATCCCCTCTCCGATCACCGAAGGGGAGACCTGGAGCCTCTCGGAGGGGACGAGGGCGGCTTCGAGCCGCTCCCGTCGCTCCTGGTACGGAAGAGAGGTCAGGTCACGCTCGTCCATGTAGAGCAGGTCGAAGGCGAGGAACGTAACCGGGATGTCCCGGGTCAGCCTCTCGATCTGGGACACGTCTCTGACGTGCATCCTCCGCTGCAGGAGCTGGAACGACGGTGTTCCGGCTTCGAAGGCGACTATCTCGCCGTCGACCATGGCGTCGAGCGCCACCAGCTGCTCATGCAGCTTGTGCAACTCCGGGTACGCGGCGGTGATGTCGCGTCGGTTCCGGGAGAGGAGAGTGGTGGAGGATCCGTCGCAGACGGCGATGGCCCTGATCCCGTCCCATTTCGGTTCGAAGGCCCACTCGGGGTCGTCGAAGGGCTCACCCCCTGGGGTCGCCAGCATCGGCTCGGCCAGAGGCGGCGTCTCGGGTGGGGGGCGATCCTCCCGGGAGAGAATCGCCAGCCATTGGTCCTTCCCTTCCTTCTCGCCCGTGTGGATGAGGTGGTACACACCCTGCTGACGAGATCCGTGGAGCCGGACGGTGAGTCTCTCGTCGTTGCGCTCCAGGATCTCGTATCGGCCGGTGTCGAACAAACGGACCGCGCCTGCCCCGTAGTTGCCCCCTGGGATGTCGCCGGCGAAGTCGAGATACTCGATCGGATGGTCTTCCGTGCGTATGGCGAGCGACTTGCCCCCCTTCTCTCGGGGCAGCCTCCTCGGCACCGCCCACGACACCAGGACCGGAGTCGCCCCGTTGAGCATCTCCAGCCGCAGGTCGTGATGAAGTCGGGTGGCGTGATGCTGCTGGATCACGAACCGTTCCCCTGCTTGGGCCACCAGCGGGTCGACGTCGCCGGACACGGCGGCGGGAGGAGGCTCGGGAGTCGTCCCCGCTCGGCGCTTCCGCTCATATTCGCTTTCGGTCATGTCCCGGCATGAGCCTACGGCGACCAGCCCGTCGCGATAGATCGATAATCTTCGGCCCTCCCTGCCAGGAGACTCATGGCCCACAAGACCTATGACGTGATCGTCGTAGGCGTTGGGGCGATGGGTAGCGCCGCCATCCACCACCTGGCGCGGCGAGGGCTCTCGGTGCTCGGGCTGGAGCAGTACGACATCCCCAACGATCTGGGGTCGTCGCATGGTGTGAATCGGATCTTCCGTCTCGCCTATTACGAGGGACCGGCTTATGTGCCTCTGATGCGTCGTGCCCGCGACCTGTGGCTCGACCTGGAGGCGACCGCAGGAGAGAAGCTGGTCCATGTCACCGGGTCGATCGACGCAGGTCCCGCCAATGGGGACGTCTTCGCCGGCTCCCTCGAATCGTGTCGGATCCACGGGCTCGACCACGAGGTGCTGGACAACGTCGCCCTCGCCGACCGCTTTCCCGGCTATCGGCTCCCAGAGGACACAATGAGCGTGTTCCAACCCGACGGCGGCTTCGTCCTCTCCGAACGCGGCATCGTCTCCCATGTCGCCGCCGCCCTCGCCGACGGCGCCGAGGTGCATGCCCGGGAGACGGTGCGGGACTGGCAGGTCACCTCCGAAGGAGGGATACGGGTGGAGACCAATCGCGGGGCTTACGAGGCGACGCGTCTGATCCTGTCCGCGGGCGCCTGGGCCGGTGGGCTGATACCCGAGCTGGCTTCTGTCGCAGTCCCGGAGCGACAGGTGCTCGGGTGGTTCCAGCCGGCGCGCCCCGACCTGTTCACACCGGAGCGCTTTCCTGTGTTCAACCTGGCCGCCGAGGAGGGGCGGTACTACGGCTTCCCGGTCTTCGGGATACCAGGGTTCAAGATCGGTCGCTATCACCACCTCGAAGAGACGACCACCCCGGATGGGGTGAATCGGGTGGTGGGCGAACAGGACGAACAGGTGCTCAGGACCGCGGTCAGCCGCTATTTCCCCGATGCCGACGGGCCGATCATGACGCTCAAGACCTGTCTCTTCACGAACTCCCCCGATGAGCACTTCATCGTCGATTCACTCCCCCGGCATTCCCAGGTAATCCTCGCCGCCGGATTCTCGGGTCACGGGTTCAAGTTCGCTTCGGTGATGGGCGAGATCCTGGCCGACCTGTCCCAGGACGGTCACACCAGGCACGACATCTCGATGTTCGCCCTCAGCCGGCTCCTCTGAGATCGAATCGCCCCAACTCCCTCTCGCCCACCGTCAACTCCTGTCCCCGACGATCCAGCTCCTGGAACCGCTCCTCGACCATGGCCCTCCATTCCTGCCATGCCCCGGCCGACTCCCAGTAGTCGATGGTGACGTAGCGATGCGGGTTCTCCCGATCCCGATGCAGCTCGGTGCGGTGGTACCCCGCCGACAGCCGGAACAGCTCCACCCAGTCTCCGGACGGGCCGTACAGCCGCTCGAAGTCCCCGAGGTGAGCCGGGTCCACCTCGTACTCCCATATGTAGGCGAACCCCATCAATCGAGCTCGAGGTCGACAATCACAGCCGCATGATCCGAGCCGCTCACCGGCTCGACCTGGGTCCTCACCACGCGCGCCCCGGTGCCGAAGACGTGGTCGATCCGGAGCAGGCGCGGCCACCCCGGCCGCCAGGCCCAGGTTGGGTCGGACTTCACCCCGGCCTCTGCCGCGGCCTCCGCCACCAGGTCGCCCCATCGCTCCGCCAGCCTCCGGTACACGGGCCAGGACGGCGAGGCGTTCATGTCACCGGCCACTACGAAAGGCGCATCGCCGTCCACCAAACCCTCGGCCCAGTCGAACAGCGCATCGAGTTGTTCCCCCCGAATTCGTGCCGAGCGCCACCAGGGCATCACGACGGGATTCCGCATGTGCACGCCGGCGACGATCGGGCGCGTGCCGCCGATCTCCACCCGGCCCCAGAGACCCGGGCGCCAGGGCAGGGGAACCTCACCGAACTCGGCAGGGATCAGGCTTGCGATCCCGTTGCCGCCGTGATCGACCCGGGGCTGGAGCAGATGATGGGGAAACCGATCGGCGAGCACCTCTGCGGCATCGGGGGCCAGCTCCTGGGTGACCATCAGGTCGGGTTGGTGACGGTCGATCACCTCGGCCAGGCTGGCGGGGACGGCCCGGACACCGAGCAGGTTGGCAGTCATCAGCCGCAATGATTTCCCCATAGCGTCGGCACGCTAACCGGGGACGGAGTCAACCGATTCAGGGCTCACGCCTCATCCCACCCGATCAGAGATACCACCAACACATCCTCCCTGGGCGGGACTGGAGGGGGGTCGGGCTCATAGCTCATAGCTCACAGCTCACAGCTCAAAGCTCACAGCTCAAAGCTCATCATCACCATCACCGCCCAAATAATTTGCACTGGCTCCGTAGTGTTTATTAGGGTCGCCTGACAGCTACTGAGAGGACGCCTTGCCAGTCGTACGCTCGTTTCTGAGCCTGCTCTTGCTCGGGGCCGCCCTGGCCGCCTGTGATGAGACCCAGCCGAGCGCCACCATCGATTCCGAGGAGAGCACCACCACAGGCGCGCCGGTGGAGGATCTGATCGTCTACTCGGGGCGCAACGAGAATTTCGTGACCCCGGTGATCGAAGCATTCACCGCGGCCACCGGGGTCGAGGTCAGCGTTCGCTACGGCGACGGCACCAGCGATCTGGCCGCCACACTGCTCAACGAAGGCGAGACCACCGATGCCGACGTCTTCTGGGCGCAGGACCCGGCCTGGATCGGGGCGATCGGCGACCAGGGGTTGCTGTCCGGCCTCCCCTCCGACATCCTCGGGCTGGTCCCGGAGGCTTATCAGGATGCTGACGGCCGGTGGGTCGGGGTCACCGCGCGCAGCCGTGTCCTGGTCTACAACCCCGATCTGGTGACCGAGGACGAGTTGCCGCAGAGCGTCTCCGGGCTGGTCGGGCCGGAGTGGAACGGGCGTCTGGGGATTGCCCCGGGAAACGCCTCCTTCATCGCATTCGTGTCGGCGATGGAGCTCGCCGATGGGCCCGAAGCCACGCTGGCATGGCTCGAGGGGATAGCGTCCAACGGTGTGCAGACCTACGACGGGAACGGGCCGATAGTCGACGCAGTGATCGCCGGAGACTTGGACGCGGGGCTGGTGAACCACTACTACCTGTTGCAGAGGATGGCCGATCAAGGTGAGGTCTCCGCGCTCAACCACTTCCTCGCCCCGGGCGACACGGGAGCATTGGTGATGGCCACCGGTGTCGGTGTGCTCGCCCCGTCGGGCAACCAGGAGGCAGCGAACGAGTTCATCCGCCATCTGCTCTCGCCCCAGTCGCAGGAGCACTTCGCAACGAACCTGTTCGAGTACGGGCTCATCGAGGGGGCGCCCACGCCGGAAGGTCAGGTACCGCTGGCCGATCTGGCCGGGCCTGACATCAATCTCTCCGATCTCGCCGATCATCTCGATACATCGGTCGAACTGATTGCGCAGGCCGGGCTGAGCTGATGATCGCGCCCACCGGGGTGTTCCCGACGAAGGAGACGCCTCGGGAGGGACGACGAGCCGCGTCGCCTCTTCTCTGGGCTTGGGGACTGGCCGCGGTGGTGCCGGCAGCCATCCCTATCGGTTATCTGGTGTGGACGGTGGTCCGCCCCGGAGGTTTCGATGCGGGCGGGTTCAGCGCCGAGCGGCTTCTCGACCTCCTCGCCGCTACCACCCTCCTCGCCGTCACCGTCACCATCGCCACCGCCGCGCTCGGCCTGGCCACTGCCTGGATCACCACCCGGACCGATGTTCCAGGAGCCCGGATCTGGTCGACGTTGGTCACCCTCCCTCTCGTCATCCCGTCCTACGTGGGGGCGATGACGATGCTCGCCGCCTCGGGCAACAACGGCATGCTCTCCCAGCTGCTGGGTCGGCTCGGCCTCCCCCCGCTTCCCGTTTTCCAGGGCTTCTGGGCGGTCTGGGCTGCTCTGAGCCTGTGGAACTTCTCCTTTGTCCATCTCCTCATCGTCCCGGTGCTGCGACGTCTCGACCCTGCCCTCGAGGAGGCTTCGCGCGGCTTGGGAGCGGGCCGATGGCGAACCATCCGAACCATCGTCGTCCCCCAGCTCCGGCCTGCTCTGGCCTCCAGCTCCCTGCTCGTGTCCCTCTATGTGATCTCCGAGTTCGGTGCAGTCTCGATGCTCCGCTACGAGACCTTCACCCGGGCCATCTACACCCAGTTCGGGGGCCGGCTCGACCCGACTCCGGCGTTGTTCCTGGCCGGTCTGCTGGTCATCGGGGCACTGCTGGTGGTGCTCATCCAACAGTGGGCCCGGGGCAAGGCCGCCTTGTACTCGAACCGGCCCGCTCGATCGGTGACCACGGTCCGACTCGGTCGGTGGGGCAAGCTGGGGGCTTGGGGATTCCTCGGCGGTCTCGTCACCTTCGCCCTGATCCTCCCCATGGCCACGCTGATCTGGTGGGCGGTGCGAGGACTGATGCTGGGCAACTCACCGCTCCCGGTCCTGTCTCACGCCGCACGTTCGCTCTCGGTGTCGGCGGTGGCCGCCATCGTGATCGTGGTGGCCGCGATCCCGGTGTCGATCCTCGCCGTGCGTTTCCCCGGGAAGCGAAGCCGGGCCCTGGAGTCGACGGCATGGCTCACGTACTCGCTGCCCCATCTCGCCATCGGTCTCGGATTCCTGGTGCTGGCAGTGCGCATCGCCCGACCCATCTATCAGACATTGCTCCTCCTCGTGATCGCCTACCTGGCCATGTTCCTCCCCCAGGCAATGGCCTCGCTGGAGAGCGGTCTGCGCCGGATCGGGCCCCATCTCGAGGAGGCATCGCGCAGCCTCGGCATCGGAGGCTGGACGACCCTGCGCCGGGTCACCATCCCGCTGATCCGCAGGTCGGCGCTGGCCGGGGCGGCTCTTGTGTTCCTCTCGGTGATGAAAGAGCTGCCGGCCACGCTCCTGCTCCGGCCCACCGAGTTCGACACCCTCGCGGTGAGGATCTGGAGCGCAACATCCGAGCTCTTCTACACCCAGGCCAGCTTTGCCTCCCTGACACTGGTCGCGGTCTCGTTCGTCCCTCTCTACCTCTTCGTCGCCCGCGATCTGCACCGGTAGACGCTCCTACATCGCATCAGCGCCTGACTGCTCCACAGCGCCCCGCGGAAACAGTCCGCAAAAGTTGCTTTGGTCGGTGCTCCAATGTGCCGAGGGTTTCTCTGCAATGGTTACTGCCGCTGATACCAAGGTCACCGTGGTGCGAGGGTCGGGCACCCTCGTCGCCTCTGTCGTGGGTCGGGAATCGATCGGTGAGCTCACGGCTAATTGTGAGCACGGCGACGAAGTCGACCGCGGCGAATTCGATGTGGGTCCCGCGGGCAAGGCGATCAGATGGCGTGTCCTCTTCTGTGAGGCCTGCTGGGAGCACTTCCGCCATCATCAGGAGGTGATCGATCTGCATTACTTCGAGGACTCGCCGCCCGAACCGGCCACGGAGCGGCCGGCTTAGCCGCCCACTGCGGGCTTCAGTTGCCCAATCTTCCGTCGGCCAGGTCCGCCCAGAGGGCGTTGACCGAGTCGGAGAGGTAGACCACGCTGGCACTTCCCGCCCAACCGCTCGAGCCGGGGGCAACCACGTTCGGCATCGTGTCGAGATCGGAGCCGATGATCAGCGCAGCGAACGTGAGAAGTTGCTCGGCCCCGAGATCGGTCAGCATCCAGGGCTCGCCCAACTCCATGAGTCGCGGAATCGCACCGTACCCCTTGATCCGAAGATTCTTGGCCGTATCGATCAGGATCAGCCCCTGATTCACCGAGCGGGTGAAGTCCCCATTGGCAAGGACCTTTCGAGCTCGGGCGAAGGCGAGAGCCTCAGGGCCGTTGACATACTGCGCCCCGGGCTCGAAATCTGCTCCGGAGGCTGCATCGCGGATGGCGTAGGGCACGACCAGATCGATGCCCCCCAGGACATTCCCCAAGAGCTCCTGGAACCCGAGGAACCCGGTCAGCACATAGCCCTCGAGGGGGAGACCGGTGAGGTCACGGAACGTCTGCATCATGCCCTCGGGGCCGTGGTCGGCCAGTGAAGCATTGATCTTTCGAGACCCGCCCCCGGCGATGGGCACGAAGGAGTCACGGGGCACACCGACGATGCCGCCGCCGCCGGCACCATCCAAGCCGATGATGTGGATGCTGTCGGCTCGGCTGGTGACCACCTCCTCCCAGGGGCGGGCGTCGGAGCCGACCACCGCCACCAGACGCGGCGTCGGGCCGTAGTAGGCGGGCACGGACAAGTTGGGCCAGTTGCCCCCGACGATCTTCCAGCCAGGCTCCTCGTGGACCGCCAGGAACAGGTCGCCTTCCATCTCGACCGTGGCCACGCCCTGGCCCTTGAACAGCCCAACCGACGCCACACCGGCACGAGGTGTCTCGGTCGGCGTCGGGGTAATCCCGGCCAACACCGGCTCAGGAGCGCGTGGCGGCTCGGAGTCGGCTCCGCTGGCATAGTCGTAGAAACCTTCGATCACAGTCACCAGCTCGGGTGGGGCGTTCTCGATGGTGACCGGCGGGATGGTGGTGGTCGTCGTCCCGACCGTGGTGGTAGTGGTCGTCGGCAACGTGGAAGTGGTTGTCGTCTCCACGACCTCCTGTTCACAGGCGGCAACCAGCACGGCGACGAGCAGCATCAATGAGAGAAGTCGAAACATGGTTGACCTCGAACAGATTGTCGGATCGCCCTCCCGTGACCCGGCGATACCCTAACTGCCCCTCACGCCAACGGGGCGCGACGGCGAAGGGTCACTTCCGCCCGGCGCGGAGGTTGAGGAGGAACACACTCCTCATTTCCTCCCGCGTGTAGGTCAGTGTGCCTCCCATCAGCTCCGCGAGCTGACGTGAGATGGCCAGACCTATCCCGACCGACCCGGGCCGCCCCGGAGTTTGGTGACCACGGTGGTATGGCTCGAAAATCTTGTCCCACTCATGTCGGGGGAGCCCGGGCCCGTCATCGGCAACGGCGACAAGAACCCGGTCGTCGACCTTCGTGATGCTTATCGTCACCACCGAACCCCCGTACCGCTCGGCATTGGTCAGCAGGTTGCGCACGATCTGACGCACCCGGGCCGGGTCGCCCATGGCTCGAACCGGGTCGGGGCCGGCCTCGACGCTCACATCGGTGGTGAAGGAGCCTCCGGCGGTCAGGGTCGAGCGCACCTGGGCCACCACGTCGAAAGTGGTGTTGGCGACTTCGATCTGTCCCATGTCGGCGCGTGCGGCCACCAGTAAGTCTTCGACCAGGTCGGCTACCTCCTGGGAGTGCTGGACGATCGAGGCGATCATCAACCGCTTGTCGTCCTCCTCCAGGGTCGGGTCTTCTTCGAGAACTCGGGAAAACCCGAGGATCGCGGTGAGAGGGGTGCGGATCTCGTGGCTCACCGAGGCGAGGAATTGGTTCTTGGCCCGGACCATGTCGCTCATGCGACGTTCCTCGTTGCGGTGCCCTGTCACGTCGATCACGGTGAACATCGCCCGGGAGAAGTCGGGCTCCCCGTCGATGATTGGGGCAGCCAGAATCGACTCGGCGTCATAGGTGCGGCCGTCGAAAGTGGCCGCGGTGAACGCGGCGTGTGCCTCGGGCTCCCGATTCCACACGGCCTCGAGTTGGGTCCGCCATCCCTCCTCCGCCCCCTCGTTCACGATCATCGGGTCGACTGGCCCGATCAGCTCTTCGAGGGGCAGCCCCACCGCCTTCACCGAGGCCGCGTTGGCCGCGACGATCCTGATCAACGGCACCACCGCCCGTATCGCCTCGATGTCATCGCCGAGGTGCTGCCTGATATCGGTGACGCCCTGGGCTCGAAGACGATCCATCCATTCGACCAGGGCCGAGTAGTCCTGCTCCATGATCGGAATCGGCGAGATCCGGAACAGATTCTCGAAACTGGACCAGCCTCGCATCGCATCTACGAAGCCGGCATCGTGAGTGTCGGGGAGGTGGCCGCGCCGATTGGGGCCGGGCCCGGCCCCTGGTTCAGCCTCTGCCTGAGCCGATGCCAGGAATTCTGGATGCGTTCTGGGCATTACCTGTTGTCATCGGCAGTTCCCGTCTTTTTGTTGAGAGTACCTTCCCTTTATGCAACAGCCCTTGGAGATGATCATCCTGCGGCAGCTGGCGAGCTACCTCACCATCCCGATGTGGATGATGGACGGGGCAGGCGACCTGATCTTCTACAACGAGCCGGCCGAAGCCCTGCTCGGAGTGCAGTTCGACGACGTCGGGCCGATCCGCGCCGAGCAGCTCGTCGGCATGTGGCAGGTCACGGACACCGATGGCGAGCTCCTTCCTGAGGCCGAGTTCCCGGTGGTCGCCGCCTTGACCCGGCAGGTGGCCGATCACCGTGCCGTCCGTTTCCAGGCCAAGGACGGCGAGTGGCGGGACGTGGAGGTGACCGCGATACCGATCGAGGGCCAGGGGAAGCGCTTTCTCGGTGTCCTGGCCATGTTCTGGGAGGTGGAAGGCTGAAGGTCAAGCTCTGCGGGACGCGCGGCTCCATCGCCAGCCCCGGGACGAAGACGGCCCGATACGGAGGCGATACCTCGGCGGTGGAGGTCACCTCCAGCAGCGGCCGGCTGCTGTTCCTCGACGCCGGCTCCGGGATCCGGGGCTTGGGGGAGGACGCCGACGGACTGGATCGAGTCGACGTGCTCCTCACCCATCTCCACATGGACCACATCCTCGGGCTCCCGTTCTTCGCCCCGCTCCTCGACCCCGAGGTCGACGTCCACATTTGGGGGCCGATCTCGACCACCAAGACCGTCCAGGAGCGACTCAGCCGCTATCTCTCGCCACCTCTGTTCCCGGTCAGGGTCAGGGACCTGCCCAGTGTCACCTTTCACGACGTGCCCCCCGGCGTCTTCGAGCTCGACTCGATTCGGGTCATCGCCGACCTGGTTTGCCATCCAGGTCCCACTCTGGGCTATCGCCTGGAGGACTCGGGCTCGGTGGTCACCTATCTCCCCGACCATGAGCCGGCCCTCTGCTCCTCCGACTTCCCCGGCCCGGCGCAGTGGACCTCTGGCTACGACCTGGCCCTGGGAGCCGACGTCCTGCTCCACGACTCCCAGTACACCGACGACGAGTACCGGGAGCGGGTCGGGTGGGGGCACAGCTCGTACACCCAGCTGCTCGAATTCGCCCATCTCACCGGGGTCAAGACCCTGGCCACGTTTCACCATGACCCGTCCCACACCGACGAGATGCTGGACGGGATGCACGACTGGCTCGAGGCGCGGGCCGACGGGCTCGAGATAATCCGGGGACGACCCGAGGTGGTCATCGAGCTCTGAGCCGGCTATCCGCTCATGAACCTGCGCACGGTGTCGATGGTGTCGGCGTCCTCGGGGCCCTTGTCGTCGCGGAATCGCTTGACCCGTGCAAAGCGCAGGGCGACACCGCCCGGATAGCGGGCGCTGCGCTGGACACCGTCGAACCCGATCTCATAGACGATCTTCGGCTCGAGATGCACGATGTGACCGCTGCGGTTCGTCTCGATCCCGAGGAAGCGCTCGGTCTGCTCGACAAGCATCTGGTCGGTGAGCCCTTTGAACGTCTTGCCCAGCATCACGTACCCACCCCTCCCGTCACGGGCCCCGAGATGCAGATTCGAGAGCCAGCCTTCACGCCGCCCCGAGCCCCACTCCGCGGCGAGCACCACCAGGTCGAGGGTGTGGGCCGGCTTGACCTTGAGCCATCCTGAGCCGCGCCGACCAGCCTCGTAGGGGCGAGCGGGATCCTTGACCACCACCCCCTCGTACCCGGCGGCGACGGCTGCGTCGAAGAAGGCGTCGGCTTCCTCGGGATCGTCGGTGACGATCGACCCGACCAGGGCAGCGGGGGGAAGGTTTGCTCGCAGGGCCTCACGACGCTCCAACAGGGGATGGTCGATGAGGTCGGTGCCGTCGAGGAGAAGGCAGTCGAAGAAGAATGCGGTGAGCGGATCCGATGACTCCGCCGCAACCGATCCGAAGCGACTCATCGAGTCCTGGAACCGCTCCGGGCCGGACGGGCCGAAGAGTAGGGCCTCACCGTCGAGGATGATCGAAGACACAGGGAGACCGAGCACGGCCGACACCACTTCGGGCACGCTCGCGGTGATGTCGCGCAGGTTTCTGGTGTAGACGACTACCCGGTCATCCTCCCGGTGGACCTGGATCCTGGCGCCGTCCAGCTTCCACTCGACCACGGCAGTGCCCAGCGTTGTCACCGCCTGCCCGGCGCCGGCCGCCGTCTTGGCCAACATCGGCTGCACCGCGGTGAAGAGCTGGAGGCTGGTGCCGCTCAGGGTGTCGGGCCCCTCGGCGAGGGCTCGGGCGGCCACACCGACCAGGTCGCCCTCCAGCATGGCCGCCCGTCGCACCCGTTCCGGGGACACCGCAAGCGCGGCGGCCACCGCATCTGCCATCACTCCCTCGAGGGCGCCTTGACGCAGGTTGCGCAGGATGAGCCCACGAAGAAACTCCTGCTCGGCGGGGGTGGCTCGAGTGAGCAGATCCGTGAGCAGGGCCTCGCGCCGCTGCTTGGAGCCGACGCCAGAGGCGGCGGCAACGTCCTCGAGGATGGCGTCGACCGCCAGGATCTCGAGCCCCGAATCATCGGAGGGCGGCGCCTCGACCCGGTACACCGTGCCCCAACCCACCCCGAGCCGACCCTGCCGCGGCTTGCCGGTCAGATAGGAGACCGCGACCGGCGCCTCTTCCGGGCGGAGCCGGCGCAGGATGTCGGCGAGCAGCGCGGTCTTCTGCGACCTGGATCGGGTCAAGGAGACTGCTTTGGAGACCTCGACGATGTCGGTCAGAAGCACGAGATCGAGGCTACCGGCACTCCGGGTCAGGAGCGGAAGCGGTCGAAGGGCTCCAGCTCGATCCCGACTTCTTCCAGGGACTGCTGCACCTGCTCTGCCGCCGGGCCGAGATCGACCGGCTCGGCATCGGCCCATGGGTCGGCCCCGAGGCGGTCTTCGATGTCGCCCAGACCCACCCCGTCCGGGGCCACCGCCCCCAGCTCCCCCCAGTCCAAGGGGACGGCCACCGGCGCCCCGGCCCGAGGGCGAAGCGACCACGGGACCACGGAGGTGGAGCGGGGCGTGTTCCGCATCCAGTCGACGAAGACGCGATCGCCTCGGTCAGCCTTGCGGAATGCCAGGGTCATCAGGTCGTCATGGGCGGCGGATGCCAGGGCGGCCGTGCCCCGGGCGATGACGCCGACGGCATCGATGTCGAGGGTCGGCTCGAGCCGGGCCCTGAGATGGTATCCCTTGGATCCGGAGGCCATGAGCAGTGTGGGGATTCCGAAATCGACCAGGACCGACCGCATGGCCTCTGCCGCGGCCCGGACCAGGTCGACACGGTCCGGTGGGGGGTCCAGGTCCCAGATCGCCCAGTCGGGATAGGCCTCGTCTCTGGCCCTGACCGGAGGGACGTGGAAGGTGATGACTCCGAGGTTGGCGAAGAAGGCGATCCCCTCGGCCGAGTCGACCACCGGGTAGACCGTAGTGCCCCCACCCTCCTTGGGCACCTCGTGACGACCGATCAGGTCCTCGGAGGCGTGATCGGGGACGTTCTTCTGCATGAAACCCTGGCTGCCGATGCCGCGGGGAAAGCGCTCCACGCTCAGCGCCCTTCCTTGGATGAACGGGAGCATCCGGTCGGCGACCCTCACGTAATGGGCCACGACATCGCCCTTGGTGATCCCGTCGTCGGGGAAGACGATGCGGTCGGCGTTGCTGACCTCCACCCGGTCAACCCTCTTCGGGGATGATGACCCAGAGCACGATGTAGATGAGGACCTGAGGGCCGGGGAGGATCATCGAGAGAACGAACAGGAGCCGCATCGCCCCCCGGCTCATCCCGAAGCGGTCGGCGAGACCGGCGGCAACGCCGGCGATCATCCTGCCTTGCTTGGGCCTGACCAGGCGGGGGACCGGCTGACTCGTCATCGGTCCCAACCATAGGTCCCCCCGGTGGGAAACGATCCGAGCGGCGACCCTCGCCTCAGCGCCAATCGACCTGATGCACCTGCACCGGGCCCGTGATGCCCTTCAACTCAACGGTCCGGCCCTCGGACAACGGGAAGCGGAGCGTGTCACCGGCCTCCACCGCGTCTTGGGAGATGACGACCTCTTCGGCGCCGGCCACTGTCGCCACCCTCGCCGCCAGATGCACCCCCTGGCCCCGATAGTCGCCGCCGTCGACGCTGGCCTCGGCGACGTGCAGCCCGATGCGGACCGACGGTGCGAACCCGTGCTCCTTTCGGTGCTCGGCGAGACGACGTTGGATCGCCACCGCCGCCTCGACGCCGTCGGTGACACTCTCGAAGCTGACGAAGAAGCCGTCTCCGGTGTGATTCACCTCGACCCCGCGATGGGAGGCGAACACCGCCCGAAGCGCCCGGTCATGCCAGGCGAGCAGCGACTCCCAAGAATTGTCCCCGATGAGCCCGATCAGGTCGGTGGAGGTCACGATATCGGTGAACATGAAGGTCTTGGTGACCCGTTTCCGGGGCGTCGAAGCAGGTTCCAGGTCGTGGAGCAACTCGTCCACCCGGCGCAGGTCGGGGGCGGCGCCGAGCCTGTCGAAGATGGCACGCGAGGCCCCCAACTCCATCCGGGCGAGGGCGGGCTCACCGCCGGCAAGGTGGGCGTGGCCCAGGAGCATGCGTGCCCGGGCGGTCTCGTACGGGAACTCCAGCTCGCGCCAAAGACGCCACGCCCGGTCGAGCTCGCTCACGGCTTCGGCGATGTCGCCCTGATGTAGGGCGATCTCCCCTTGTGCTGTCGAGGCCATCGCGGCAAACGCCGGCCGATCGAAGTCACCGGCGATGGCCCGCATCTCCCTCGCCGCATCCTGGGCCGTCGCCACGTCGTCCCGTGCCAGGGCAATCTGGACCTGCGCCGGCAGCAAGCGGACCCGGGTGAGCAGGTCCCTTTGCGGTCCGGTGTTCCCCGCTCCTTCGGTCAAGAGCCTTTTCAGCGAGCGAGCCGCCTCCTCGACCTCACCGCGGGCGAGTTGGAGCAGCGCCATCCCGGGCTGGGGCTCGAAGCCGACCTCGTATGCCCTGGCAAATGCGGCCTCGGCACCGGGGAGATCCCCCATGAGGAGCCGAATCTCGCCGACTTCATAGTGGGCCAGACCCACCCCGTCGAAGATGCGATAGCGCTCCAGCTCCTCGCAGGCGTCTCGTGCCTCCTCCTCGGCTTCGCTCCAATCACCTTTGAGTCGCTTCAACTCGGCACGGTGAACCCGGCACACCCCGGGGTAGCCGCCCACGGAATGCTGGGCCATCCATCGATCGGCTTCCTCTGTCCACTCCCCGGCCCTGCCGAAGTCGGCCAGGCTGCGGCAGGCGGAGATGGTCAGGCAATACACGTTGCTGGCCGTGCGCAAGCTCAGGTTCCCGGACAGGGCGGAGGCGGACGCCTCATCGATGAGGGCGAGACCCTCCTGCCACTTGCCTCCCGAGAGCAGGGCCACGCCTTTGAAGGCGAGCGTCTCGTTCTCGACGTCGCGATTGTTGGTCCTTCGTGCGATGGCCAGGGTCTCGTCGGCAAGGCCGATCGCCGCCTCGATGTCATCACGATGCAAGAGCGCCTCGGCCAGGTCGAACATCTTCATGGTGGCGTGGACCGGGGACTCGGGGAGGCCTTCGAGCAATCGCGCCGCCTTTGCCCTCCACCCGGACGCGATGGAGAAGGCAACACGACGTATGGCGAAATAGGAGAGGAGTGCGGCCACG
>Ga0299913_10001541_pt1 | contig 17227 bp, 9 predicted proteins | sample RVTome_9_FD_201360 | JGI IMG/M metagenome (GOLD analysis project Ga0299913, IMG submission 201360) | Soil microbial communities from uranium-contaminated site in the Upper Colorado River Basin, Wyoming, United States - RVT155D38 (version 2) ... | reverse complement strand
CGCGCGCATCCTCGATGAGCGCGCTGACCTCGTCGCGGCCGCCATCAACGGGCCGGCCGGCACGCGCGAGCATCGCTCGCTCGCCGACCTCCGTCTCCCAGCATCCGCTCGACCCGCAGCCGCACGCAACGCCCCCCGGGTTGAGCGGCATGTGCCCGACCTCCCCGCCGTACCCGGCAGCGCCGACGAGCGGCTCGCCGTGAACGATGACGTTGCCCCCGACGCCGACCTCGCCCATGACGTACACGACGTCGTCGAAGCCCACCGCGGCTCCGCGCCGGTGCTCGGCAAGGCCGCCGAGGTCCGCCTCGTTCGCCACCCACAGCGGGGCGTCGAGACCGAGGACGTCCCGGAGGCGCTCCCCGAGCGGCACCTCGCGCCACCCGAGGTTGGGAGCCTGGCGGACGACCCCGTCGGTGCGGCGCACGGTCCCGGCGACGGCGACGCCGATCCCGAGCAGCGCGTCACCATGCCGCAGCGGGCCGAGCACCGGTCGAACGAGGCCGACCAGGTCGTCGACGATGGCATCGACGGTGACGTGCGCCCGCGGACGGTCCACCCGCTCGAGCCGCTGGACGGCGCCGCCATAGCCGACCACGGCCATCGCGAGTGAGTCGATGTTCACCTCGAGCGCGAGGACGAGGGCACGATCTGCCCGGGGGCGGACCATGGGCGACGGGCGACCCGGCATTCCGGCCGGCGGGCTCGGCTGCTCGTCGACGAGGCCCGCCGAGACGAGCTCGCCGATGAGGCCGCGGATCCCGCTGCGCGTCAGCCCGGTACGGGTCACGAGGTCCGACCGGGACAGCGGCCCATCGGCATGGAGCTCCCGGACGATGGCACTGAGGTTCGCCCGACGCACCGTCTCGCTGCGATGGCCGATCGTGTCCCGAGCTGTCGGCAAGGGTTTGTGCTCCTCGTACCCAAATGTTTGTCGTAGACTCTTACATAGCGGCGGCGCGTGTCAAGATGGCAACGGCCGGTCTTCTCGGGGCATCCGCCGCACCCTGCCGGCCCGGCGGTGAGCGAGGAAGTGACGATGGAGAGCCTGGAGGGTCGGGTGGCCCTGGTCACCGGGGCGAGCCGTGGCATCGGCGCCGCCATCGCACGGCAGCTCGACGCTGCCGGCGTGCGCCTGGGACTGGCGTCGCGCAGCGGCGACGATCTCGGCATCGAGGGCGCTGTCGGCGTGCCCACCGACGTCCGGGACGGCGACTCGGTCGGTCGGGCGGTCGAGGCGGTCGTCGCCCGCCACGGCGGCCTCGACATCCTCGTCGTGAATGCCGGCGTCGGCGCCTACGGCCCGATCCTCGATCTGCCGCCCGAGCAGGTCGACGAGATGATCGACGTCAACGTGAAGGGCGCGATCCACTCGGTCCGCGCCGCGCTCCCGCACCTCATGCGCAGTCCGGCGGCCGACGTCGTGACGCTCGCGAGCGAGGCAGGGCGTCGTGGCCTCCCGTTCGAGGCGGTGTACTGCGCCTCGAAGTTCGCCCAGGTCGGCCTGACGCGCGCCCTCGACCACGAGTTGCGCGAGCACGGCATCCGGTGCACGAACGTGTGCCCCGGCGGCGTCGCCACGGACTTTGCCATGGGCCGCGGGCGGACGCCGGAGATGCCGGCGCTGGCCGGCATGATGCGGCCGGATGAGGTCGCGGAGACCGTGCTCTTCGTGCTCACCCGGCCCCGAACCCATCGGATCCTGGAGGTCGCCCTGCGGCCCGTCACCGAAGCGTCGTGGGGGTAGGGCGATGCGTCGGCTGCGCTTCGGCGTCCTCTCGACCGCGAACATCGGGCTGACGAAGGCGGTTCCGGGAATCATGGGTGCCCCGAACTGCGAGGTGGTGGCGATCGCGTCCCGCAACGAGGCGGCGGCGCGCGAGGCCGCGGAGCGCCTCGGCATCCGGACCGCGCACGGATCGTACGAGGCGCTCCTCGCGGATCCGGACGTCGAGGCCGTCTACGTCCCGCTGCCCAACCACCTCCATGCGCCATGGACGATCGCGGCCGCGCGCGCCGGCAAGCACGTGCTGTGCGAGAAGCCGCTCGCGATGAGCGCCGCGGACGCAGAGCGCATGGTCGAGGTCTGCGAGCGACAGGGCGTCCACCTCATGGAGGCATTCATGTACCGCCAGCACCCGTCCTGGGTGGCCGTGCGCGAGCTCGTGACCCAGGGCAGGATCGGACGCCTCGTGGCGGTCCAGAGCTGGTTCAGCTACTACAACGACGATCCCACGAACATCCGCAACATCGTCGAGGCGGGCGGCGGCGCGCTCTTCGACATCGGCTGCTACTGCGTGAACCTGTCCAGGATGCTATTCGACGGCGAGCCCACCCGCGTGGTCGGCTCGATCGTGCGGGACGAGGTCGGCGGCACCGATGTCGTGGCGAGCGGTCTCATGGAGTTCGGCGACGGCGTCGCGACCTTCACGGCCTCGACTCGGGCGGAGGACGACCAGCGCGTCGGCATCTACGGAACGACGGGGCGGATCTCCGTCGAGATCCCGTTCAACATCCCGCCGCACCTGCCGACCCGCATCCACGTTGCGGCGGGTGGCGATCCGCCCGTCGCCCCGGCGATCGAGACGCTGACCTTCGAGGCGACCGATCCGTACACCGCCGAGGCCCAGCGCTTCGCCGAGGCGGTCCTCGACGGGCGCAGGGTCCCGGTTCCCCCGGTCGACGCGGTCGCCAACCTGCGGGTCATCGAGCAGCTCTTCGCCACGGCAGGCTGAGGGACGCGGTGCCGTCAGTCGCGCGCCGATCCGGAGAAGTAGGCGGTCGCCAACGCCCAGGCGTCGTCCCCGCAGCGCTCGCCGATAAGCCGGCCCTCGACGTCGTCCGCGGCGATGTGGATGCCCATGTAGAGCCGCGACCGGCCTGCAGCGTCGGCCGCGTCGGCGTAGGTCGCCCAGCCGAGCGCGATCGTCTCCGTCGGCCCTTCCTCGTGGATCAGCTCCCCCTTCGGCAGGGTCCACTCATGCAGGCCACCGGGGAAGTACGGGTCGCCGGTCATCGCCTCCATCACCTCCGCGGCGGCGCGGCTGAACGTGCTGTGGCCGGAAACGTAGCCGGCGAAGGCGGGCGAGACGAAGGTCGAGCGCTGGTAGGGCACCCATTCGACGGCGAGGATCCAGCCGACGCCCGCTGTCTCATGCTCCGGATCGTCCGGGAACCCGCGCCAGGCGCGGACCGCGACCTCCCCCGGATGGTCGGCGAGGTGCTCGTGCCGTTCGCCGGGGGCGCTCGATGCCTCGGTGACCACCTCGACGAGCCCCGGCTCGAGGGGCAGGCCGTCCGGGTGGTAGCCCGGCCCGGACGGATCGCTCGATTGGCCGAGACCGCCGAGGTAGCGGATCATCGAGATCGGGCGCGCCGAATCGTAGTGGCCCTTGAGTCCCCACGCGGCGATCGCCGCGTCGTGCTCCGCGCCGTTGAGCGCCAGGTAGAGCTTGACGTCCCATTCGAGGCGATCGACCGCGGCGCCCGCTCCGCCGATGCGCAGGTCATCACCCAACGCGTCGGAGACCTGGTTGGCGATGACGTTCCAGTGGCCGGGCGGCGTCTCGGACTTCGGTCCGTCGGCCCAGTACTCCGCGAGGGCGCGGGCGTAGTCGGCGCGACTGACGGGATTCGGCGCGTACGGCTCGCCGGTCGCCGGGTTGCGATCGTGCCCATCGCCGTCGTTCGACCCCAGCGGGTTGTCGCCGAGCGCGCCGGGGCTCACGTCCATCACGACCCCATCCGCGGGGTCGAGCTCGCTCGAATAGCGGAGGATCTCGAGCGCCGCTGCCCGGTATGCGGCGTCCCCCTCGGGGTCGCCGAGCCGCGGTGGCGGCCCGGGATCGATCGGCGTCCCCGCCTCGGAGCGGGCGAGGGCGAACCCGGTGACGTGTCCCCAGTGCGGCCCGATGAACGTCTGCACCGATCCCGGGATCGGCAGGCCATTCTGGGAGAGCTGGCGGGCGAGGGCGAGGGGCTGCCAGCGGTTCGGGTCTGCCATGTCGGCCCCGGGCTCGGCGACCTCGAGCGGATCGTTCACCGGCAGGTACGCCGAGTCGACGTAGCGCGTCTCCTCGAGTGCCCCGTCCTCCGCGCCGGCGGCGATCACCGCGGCCGCGAGACGGTTGCCGAAGGCGGCCGGGTCGGATCCCTCCACGGTGGCGACGTCCGTCCGGTAGCAGAGCGACGCCATCGTGGCGTCGAGCTCCGCCATCGCCGTGTCGAGGTCGCCGACCTCGGCGTACCGCCAGGCGAGCAGGCGGTAGGCGGCGAAGCTGATCGCGGCCTCTCGGGCCTCGGATGCGTCCTCGGCCGCGAGCTTCTCGGTGACGAGGTAGCCGTCCGCCGTCGCGTCGTAGGCAGCCCAGGCGTCCCACATGGCGACCGACAGATGGAAGAGGTTGCGGGCATGGACCGTGGGTGCCGGGACCACCTGCCGGATGAGGGACAGCAGTTGCTCATCCCAGATCCGGGCGACCGAGCGACCGTCCCGGTCGGCAGGCTCACAGTCGTCGACGACGTAGGGTGGCGAGCTGGCGCACGCGCCGAGCAGGACCGTCGCGATCAGCAGCCCGGCGACGGCCGCGCGGGCACGCACCCCAGCCCGAGGGAGGCCGCGTCCTCGCTTCATTCCGGGTTCCCTCCTCCGATGGGAACGTCACGCCGATCGGCGCGGAGCCATCATGCTCGCCCTCGTCAAGTGGTCGGCCCCGATGAGTGGCGTAGGCTGGCCACCATGCCGACGATGAGGTCTCGATGAACCCGCGAGCGATGCGCCTCGCGGCGCTCGGCGTGGCGTTGCTCGTCATCGGCGCCGTGGTGGGAGCTGCCCTCGTCGGCGCCCGCCCCGGCGCGAATACCGCTGCGGCCGGGCTGCCCGCCCCTCGGTACGTGGACGACGCGGCGGCGGCCGGCGTCGAGCACCGGTACGACGGTGACTTCACCCACTTCGTCGGGGGCGGTGTGGCGGTGCTCGACTGCGACGAGGACGGGAGGCCGGACCTGTACTTCGCGGGTGGCGAGCGGCCGGCGGCGCTGTACCGGAACCGGAGCGCGGTCGGCGGCACCCTCGCCTTCGAGCAGGTCGCCGGCGCCGCCACCGACCTCGAGGCCGTCATCGGGGCGTACCCGTTGGACATCGACGCGGACGGGCACACCGACCTGGCCGTCCTGCGCATCGGTGAGAACGTGCTGCTGCGGGGGACCGGCGACTGCTCCTTCGCCAGAGCAAACGAGGACTGGGGCTTCGACGGCGGATCGTCGTGGTCGACCGCCTTCAGCGCGACCTGGGAGGCGGGCGAGGAGCTGCCCGCGCTCGCGGTCGGCAACTACCTGGTCCTCGACGAGTCGGGCGAATCCACCTTCACCTGCGACGACGGCGAGCTCCACCGCCCCGTGGGCGACCGGTACGGCGACCCGACGCCGCTCAGCCCGGGCTGGTGCCCGCTCTCCATGCTCTTCAGCGATTGGGATCGGTCCGGGCGCCGGGACCTCCGGGTCTCGAACGACCGCCACTACTACCGGGACGGCCAGGAGCAGCTGTGGCGCATCGAGGCGGGCGAGCCGCCTCGAGCCTGGACCGCCGACGAGGGCTGGAAGCCCATCCGCATCTGGGGGATGGGGATCGCCAGCCGTGACCTCACCGATGACGGCCATCCGGAGGTCTATCTCACGAGCCAGGGAGACAACAAGCTCCAGACGCTCGTTGATCCTGGGTCCGGGACACCGAGCTACGATGACATCGCCCTGCGCCGGGGAGTGACGGCTCACCGCCCGTATGCCGGCGACACGACGATGCCCTCGACCGCCTGGCACCCCGAGTTCGCCGACGTGAACAACGACGGCTTCGTCGACCTCTTCGTCGCAAAGGGCAACGTCGAGGCCCAGACCGACCACGCCGCCCTCGACCCGAGCAACCTGCTGATCGGGCAGGCCGACGGGACCTTCGTCGAAGGAGCCGAGGACGCCGGCATCATGGGGTATCACCGCGCGCGAGGGGCTGCTCTGACGGACCTCAACCTCGACGGCCTGCTGGACCTCGTCGTCGTCAACCGCCGCGAGCCGGTCCAGCTGTGGCACAACGTGGGTGCGGGTACCGCGACGGAGCCGGCTCCCATGGGCCGCTGGCTCGCGTTGCGGCTCGCCGGAGCGGGGGCCAACCGGGATGCCATCGGCGCGTGGGTCGAGGTGCGTGCCGGCGACCGCGTTACACGGATCGAGACCATTGTCGGCGGTGGCCACGTCAGCGGACAGCTCGGGTGGCTGCACATCGGCCTCGGCGACGCCGATCGGGCCGAGGTGACGGTCACCTGGCCCGACGGTACGACGAGTGCCGTCATGAGCGTCGACGCCAATGGCTTCGCCATCATCGAGCAGGGGCAGACGGCACCCACCGCCTGGGTGCCGTCCGGCGACGAGGAGGACGAGTGAGGGGTCCGGCGGCGGTCGAGGAGGTCACCTGGCGGACCGACGAGCTGGAGGTGACGGCGCTTCCGGGCATCGGCTGCCGCATCCATCGCCTGCGCGCGTTCGGGGTCGACCTGCTGCGGACGCCGGACACCCCACGGCGCCATGCCGAGGAGCCGTTCTTCTGGGGCGCCTACGTCATGGCCCCGTGGACGAATCGCGCCGATCCAGGCCCGACGACGATCGCGGGGCGACGCGTCGACCTCGCGCCGGACTTCCCCGATGGCACCGCGATCCACGGCCTGGTCGTCGAGCGAGCCTGGGAACGGACCGGGAAGACGAGCTTCCGGACGGCTCCGGCGCCGAATGGATGGCCATGGGCGCACGACGTGACCGCAACGATCGAGCTGGCGGGGTCCGTCCTCCGGCTCGCGTATCGGCTGACGAACCGCGACGACGGCCCGATGCCCGGCGGCCTGGGCCTCCATCCATGGTTTCGCCGACCGGTCGGGGTCGCCCTCTCGGCGGGAAGCGTCCATCCCGACAACGGTGCTGCGGAGGCGGAGCACGTCCACCCCATCGGCCGGTTCGCGCTCGACGGCGGCCCACCTCCCGACGGCCTCGACGCCACCTGGCTCGACGTCGAGCCGCCACGCGTCGCGCTGCGCTGGCCGGAGCTCGGCCTCGCGGCGCGGATGACCCTCGATGCCGGCGGCGCACCGGTCCACCTCGCCGTGGCGACCCCGGCTGAGCCGCGGGCGACGGCGGTCGAGCCGGTCACCCATCGACCGTGGGGGCTGCGCCGCCTGGCGGATGGCAGACCCGGTGGCATGCGGCTCCTCGCCCCGGGGGAGGCCCAGGAGCTCGTCATCACGCTCGAGATCTCGCGCGACGAGGGCCCTCGCACGCATCTTGCGGCAGAGGACGGCGTATGGTTGAACCGATGACGACCTCCCCCACCGCGGCGCCGGAGTCCGAGCTGGCTCGACTCGCGCGCGGCGAGCACCACGATCCGCACGCGATCCTTGGCGCCCATCCGGCCGTCGGCGGCACGGTCGTCCGGGCCTTCCACCCGGACGCGAGCGGCGCCGCGCTCATTGCCCCGAACGGCGGCACCGCCCCGATGGAGCCGATCGGCCACGGCGTGTTTGCCGCCCTCGTCGACGACCTCGCGCCGGGCCAGTTCACCTACCGGGTCCGCTTCGCGTTCCCCGACGGCAACACCTGGGAGCGCGAGGACCCGTACCGATTCGGACCGACGATCGGCGAGGTCGACCTCCATCTCATCGGGGAGGGAACGCACGAGCGGCTGTACGACGTGCTCGGCGCGCACCCGCGCACACACGAGGGCGTCGAGGGCGTCAGCTTTGCCGTATGGGCGCCGAACGCGCGGAGCGTGCGGATCGTCGGCGACTTCGACCGCTGGGACGGGCGCCTGCTCCCGCTGCGCAGCATGGGCGCGTCGGGCGTCTGGGAGCTGTTCGTCCCGGGCATCGGGCAGGGCGAGCTCTACAAGTACGAGATCCTCGGGTTCGACGGGACGCTGCGTCTCAAGGCCGACCCCCTTGCCTTCGCGATGCAGGTGCGGCCGGAGACGGCGTCGCGCGTCTGGGATCCATCGGGCTATCCGTGGACCGATGACGCCTGGATGGCGGAGCGCGCCGCGCGCGACCCGTATCGGTCACCGATGGCGACCTACGAGGTCCACCTCGGCTCGTGGATGCGGAACGAGGACGGCTCCTGGCTCGGCTACCGGCAGGCAGCCGAGAAGCTCGTCGCGCACTGTCGCCGATTCGGCTTCACGCACGTGGAGCTGCTGCCGGTGGCGGAGCACCCGTTCGACGGCAGCTGGGGCTACCAGGTGACGGGCTACTTCGCCCCGACCTCGCGCTTCGGGAACCCAGACGACTTCGCCGCGATGGTCGACACGCTGCACAGCGCCGGCATCGGTGTGCTGGTGGACTGGGTGCCGGCCCACTTCCCGACCGACGACTTCGCCCTGCGGCGGTTCGATGGGACGCCGCTCTACGAGCACGCCGATCCATCGCGTGGCGAGCACCCGGACTGGGGCACGCTGATCTTCGACTTCGGGCGGCCGGAGGTCCGGAACTTCCTGGTCGCCAACGCGCTGTTCTGGCTCGAGCGATATCACATCGACGGGCTGCGGGTCGATGCCGTGGCCTCGATGCTCTACCTCGATTACTCGCGCAAGGCCGGCGAATGGACCCCGAACATCCACGGCGGCCGCGAGAACCTCGAGGCCATGGCCTTCCTGCGCGAGATGAACGAGCGCGTCTATGCGCGCTTCCCCGGCGCGGTGACGATCGCCGAGGAGTCGACCGCGTTCCCGGGGATCAGCCGCCCGACGTATCTCGGCGGCATCGGCTTCGGCTTCAAGTGGGACATGGGCTGGATGCACGACACGCTGTCGTTCTTCACCGAGGACCCGGTCCACCGGCGCTTCCACCACGACAAGCTCACGTTCCGCGGCCTCTACAAGGACACCGAGCACTTCGTCCTGCCCCTGAGCCACGACGAGGTGGTCCACGGCAAGGGGTCGCTGCTGCGCAAGATGCCGGGCGACGAGTGGCAGCGCTTTGCGAACCTGCGGGCGCTGCTGGTGAACATGTGGGGGCAGCCGGGCAAGAAGCTCCTGTTCCAGGGGATCGAGCTGGCGATGTGGGAGGAGTGGAACCACGACCGCGCCCTCCCGTGGGAGCTCCTCGAGGCACCGATGCACGGGGGCGTCGCCCGCTTCGTCGAGGACCTGGGCCGCGTCTACCGCGAGACGCCGGCGCTGTGGGCCGACGACCACGAGCCGATCGGGTTCGACTGGATCGACGCCTCCGACGTCGAGGCATCGGTCTACTCGTGGATTCGTCGCGGCGACGATGACGTGTGCGTCGTGATCCTCAACCTCACCCCGGTCCCGCGTCACGACTACCGGCTGGGGCTGCCGCGCGGCGGCCACTGGGTCGAGGCGATCAACTCCGACTCGGAGCACTACGGCGGGTCGAACCTCGGGAACCTCGGCGGCGTCGAGGCCCAGCAGGAAGGCTGGCACGGCCAGCCGTGGTCCGCCACGGTCACCCTTCCTCCGCTCTCCGGCCTGATCCTCCGCCTGGAGGGGTGAGGGACCCGGGGCCGAACCCGGGTGGTGCGGTCCCACTCGGCTGATCAGCCGCGCGACATCGCCTCCGCCATCGCCACGACCCGTGGGTCGGTCACGACCTCCTCCAGCGGCGCAGGGAGCGCAAGCGACCAGTTGTCGCGTTGGGCCGCGATGGTGCCGGGGAGATTCGGGCGTTCCTCGACCCGGAGGGCGTCCTCCAGCGTGGCCGCGACGAGCATGGACGGCGAGGCCGCCAGGCGCGCGTGGAGCCGCGTGACGACGTCGTCGAGCGGCGCATCGATCGAGACCCCGGCGGCGCGCGCCAGTCGCGTACGAAGGAGGCCCAACGCCTCCGGGTCCGGGCGCACGCCGGCTGCCGCCTGGTCGGCGAGGTCCGACGCGCTCCAGATGCCGGCCATGGTCGGCAGGTCGTGCGTCGTGATGCCGGCGAACGAGTGGCGCGCGTAGGATGCCGGCGGTCGGCGCTCGAACAGCGCGAGTCGCGTCGACAGCAGGCGGCGGCGCCGAAGCTCTCCGCGCACGCCGGGGGGGACCGTCCCGAGGTCTTCGCCGATGATCGCGGCGCCGGCGCGATCGGACTCGAGCGCCAGGATCTCGAGCAGCTCATCGGTATGCGAGCGCACGTACGCGCCGCGCGAGGGGTCCTGCCCGGATGGGATCCACCACAACCGAAACAACCCGAGGACGTGGTCGATGCGAAGGCCGCCGGCATGGCGCAGCTGCGCGCGGATCGTCTCGATGAACGGCCGGTACGCGGCCGCGCGCAACCGACCCGGAATGAACGGGGGCAGTCCCCAGCTCTGGCCGGCGGCATTGAAGCGATCGGGTGGCGCGCCCACCGACATGTCGAGCGCCAGCTGCTTCTGCCAGTCCCACGCGTCAAAGCCACCCGGATCGACGCCGACCGGCATGTCGGCGATGCGCATCAACGGGACCGATGCGGCTCGCAGCTGTCGATCGAAGCACCACTGGACCCAGGAGTGGAACGCGACGCGGTCCGCGTGCTCGTCCGCGACGCGCGCGGCACCCGGCCCGGATGGGTCGCGGAATGCCTCCGGCCATCGCTGCCAGCCCGCCCCGAGCTGCTCGCTGAGGACGACGAACGCCGCCCAGCGGTTGAGCGGCGTTCCCCGCTCGGCGCGCCACGCCTCGAATGCCGTGCGATCCGTGGATGCCCTCCAGATCCGCTGCAGCGCGTCCATCTTCAGCGCCGCCACGCGAGCACGATCGACCCGCCGATCCTCGTTGAGCGCGCGACCGAGGGCCGCCAGCTCGGCGAGCTCGTCCCCGAGGCGATCCGCCCCGGGGATCTCCTCGATCCGGAGGTGCAGCGGGTGTCCGAAGCGCCGCGTGCTCGGGTAGTACGGACTCGGCTCCGGCTGTGGACCCGGATTCGGTGCGCCGAGCGGTCCGACCGCCAGGAAGCCGGCTCCAACCGACGCGGACCAGGTGCCGAGCTCGCGGAGGTCAGCGAGATCGCCGATCCCCCAGCTGCCACGCGATCGGGTGGTTGCCAGCTGGATCGCCCAGCCCCATGCGCGCAGTCCCCTCGGCAGATGGCAGCGGCCGGGCCCGGTGATGATCAGCTGCTCGCCGATGCCGTCGCGATGCAGTCGGTGGTAGCCGTAGGGCGCATCGGGCGGCATCGACTCGGCATGGCCGAGCGTCGAGCCATCCTCCAGGGTGAGGTCGCCGGCCGCTGGCAGGCGGGCGCCGCGACGGACGATGGCAACGGCGCCCGAGCTCGGCTCATCCGGACCAAGGGCGGCCAGGACGGCGTCGCGCACATCGGGCGCAATCACTCGCTCCCGGCCGAAGGCGTCGGTGTAGGTCTCGCCGACGAGCGAGGAGCTCATGCCGGCCGCTCGAGCACGACGACGCCGTCGGGTGGCAGGCGCACGCGCCCGGCGTCGGGCTGGAGCTCGGGAGGCCAGGCGAGCCGAGCCACGCCGTCGACTGCGACGTCCACCGAGTCCCCACCGAGGTTGGCGGCCACGCTGATCGGGCCGCGTTCGACCAGGATCCAGCCCGCATCGGGGTCGTGCGTGACACTGACTGCCGCGCGGTTGGCGTCACGCAGGGCCGGCGTCGCGGCGCGCAGCGCCAGCAGGTCGTGATACCAGGCGAGCAGGCCGGCATGCGGCTCGCGCGTTCGCTCGCTCCAGTCCAGCTTCGAGGCCGCGAACGTGTCGGGATCCTGCGGGTCCGGAACCTGGTCGGGCTCCCACCCGAAGTCGGCGAACTCCTCCTGGCGCCCGTCGCTCACCGCGCGCGCCAGCTCTGGCGAGGCGTGGCCGGTGAAGTAGAGGAATGGCGACGACGCCCCCCACTCGGCGCCGGCCAGGATGAGCGGCACGTACGGCATGGTCATCAGCAGCGCGGAGCCGATGCGGACGCGACCGGGCGACACGAGGTGCGCGAGCCGATCGCCGAGCGCCCGATTGCCGACCTGGTCGTGGTTCTGGAGCGCCACCACGAAGTGGTCCCCCGGCAGGTCTCCCGGCGGACGGCCGTGCAGCCGGTCTCGAACGGACGAGTAGTGGCCGGCGTACACGAATGGGTCGCTGATGGCGCGGGCCAGCGCGTCGGCATCCGCGAAGTCGGCGTAGTAGCCCGCATCCTCGCCGGTGAGCGCGACGTGGAGCGCATGGTGAACATCATCGGCCCAGACGGCATCCAGGCCATAGCCGCCCGCCTCGATGGGCCGCACCAGGCGCGGGTCGTTGAGGTCGGACTCGGCGATCAGAACCAGGCGACGGCCGACCTCCACCGACAGCTCGTTCGTGGCACCCGCCATCTCCTCGAGGATGTGCACGGCCGACTGGTCGAAGATGGCATGGACGGCGTCGAGCCGCAGCCCGTCGAAGTGGTAGTCGCGCATCCACATCAGCGCATTGTCGATCACGAAGCGCCGGACCTCGTGGCTGCCGGCGTCGTCGAAGTTGACGGCATCGCCCCACGGGGTCGAGTACTTCGAGGTGAAGTACGGCCCGTAGCTGCGAAGGTGGTTCCCCTCGGGCCCGAGGTGGTTGTAGACGACGTCGAGCAGGACCGCCAGCCCGGCCCCGTGAGCCGCGTCCACGAGCCGTTTCAGCGAATCCGGACCGCCGTAGGCATGATGGGGCGCGTAGAGGTGGACGCCGTCGTACCCCCAGCCGCGATCACCGCTGAACTCGGCGACGGGCATGATCTCGAGGTGGGTGATGCCGAGCTCGACCAGGTCGGCGAGCCGATCGATCGCCGAGTCGAACGTGCCAGCCGGGGTGAACGTGCCGACGTGCATCTCGTAGATGACCGCATCGGCCAGGGGGCGGGCCGTGAATCCGGCGTCGGACCACTCGAACTCGTCGTGGTCGAGCGTCCGCGACAGGCCGTTCACGCCGTAGGGCTGCCACCGCGTGCGAGGACCGGGAATCGGCTCGCCGTCATCGAGGACGAAGCCATAGTCGGTGCCCGGCGGGAGGGTGATGGGGGCCGTCCACCAGCCGCGCTCGTCACACTCCATGGGGTGACGCTCGCCGGCGACGAACAGCTCGACCCGCCCCGGGAAGGGCGCCCAGACGGATGGTCGATCACTCATCCGGTGCGCTCCAGGATGGCGGCCGGGAACGCGTCGAGGAGCTCACGGACGAGCGGCTCACCCGAGTGCTCGACGCCATCGAGACCGCGCCAGCGCCCATCCGGGAGACCGACGGCGGTGTCGTCCCACCCCACCTCCGCCACGTGCCGGACCAGGCGCGGCACGACCGTCACGACCTCATGGCCGCGTGCGAACGCGACCACGGACGATGCCCGTTCGCCAGCGGGATGGAGCGCACGGTACGTCGCGTCCGGACCGAAGGCCTTCGGGCGGCGCTGGCGGAGCTGCAGTGCCCGCCGGAGCAGCCAGAGCTTCGGGACGCCCTCATCCCGTCGCTCCCATGCCTGCGAAGCGGTCATGTCGCGGGTCTCGTCGAGGAGTCGACGACGGACCTCGTAGTCCACCGGGCGCCGATTGTCCGGGTCCACGAGGGCGAGGTCCCACAGCTCGCTGCCCTGGTACACGTCCGGAACGCCGGGCGCGGTGAGCTGGAGCGCGAGCTGCGCCAGCGCAGCACGACGGCCGGGATCGATCAGCGGCGTCACGGCGGCCTCCACGACGCCGACGAAGGCCGGGTCACCGAGGCACCCGAGCACGAACGCGCGCAACGCCGCCTCGTAGCCCGCATCCGGCGCCGTCCACGAGGTGCGCAGCTTCGCCTCCCGGCTCGCCTTCTCGAGGTACGCCGCCGCTCGGTCGCCCTCGATCGGCCAGGCGCCGATGACGACCTGGAAGAAGAGGTAGGCATCGGCGGTCGTCGGCAGTGAACCTCCTTCACGGTGCGGCGCCGATGCCTCGGTCAGCTGCTCCACCGTCGCCGCCCAGGCCTCGGGGTCCTCGGAGATCAGCGCGAGGCGTGCACGCACGTCGGCGCTGCGCTTGGTGTCGTGCGTCGACAGCGAGAGCATGGCGGCCGGCCACTCGTCGTGCGCGGCCGTCATCGATCGGTGGAACTCGTCGGCCGTCGTGCCGAAGCGGCCCGGATCGCCGCCGACCTCGTTGAGCGCCACGAGGCGGTGATGGCGGTAGAAGGCGGTGTCCTCGACGCCCTTGGCCATCGCGGCCGGCGTGAGCTGCTGGAAGCGCATCGCGAGGTCCGTGGCCTCCGGGCGGTCGACTTCGAGACGCAGGATGCGGCCGAGGAAGGCGATGAGCTCCGGGTCCAGGTCCGGCCGGCGCCCCGCGGCGACCCCGAGCGCCTCGTCGATGAGGCCGGCGTCACGGCCGCTCACGGCCTCCCCGGGCCGGACGTAGGTGCGATAGACCTCGAGGGCCGCGGCAACCTCTCGGAGTGCCTCACGGAGCTCATGGCGCGTGAAGTCACGGTGGCGCCGGTCCGCCTCGCAGACCCGAAGGAACGACTCGGTGAGCCGGTTGAGATCGCTGCCGAGCAGCGAGCCGAGCACCTCGCGCCGCGCATCGGCGACGATGGCCCGCCAGTCAGGACCGGCATCGGCCGCCGCCGCCCACGCAGCATCGAGCCCCGGCTGCCCGGCGGGATCCACCAGGAGACCCGTGGCAAGGTTGGCGAAGCGATAGCCGGTCGTTCCCTGGATCGGCCACGTGGTGGGCAGCGCCTCGTCCGGCTCCAGGATCTTCTCCGCGACGATCCACGCGTTCGGCGCCTCGGCGCGCAATCGGGCGAAGTACCCGGCCGGATCCCGCAGTCCGTCGGGATGATCGATGCGCAGCCCGTCGACCCGTGCTTCCTCGACCCAGCGCAGGATGCGTGCGTGCGTGTCGCGAAAGACTTCCGGCTCCTCCACGCGCAGGCCGACCAGGCTGTTGACGTCGAAGAATCGCCGGTAGCCCAGGTCCTGCGAGGCCGCGCGCCAGTGCGCGAGCCGCCCGTGCTGCGCGCCGAGCAGCGCGTCCAATCGGTCGGCGTCACCATTGATCGCCGCGATCTCGTCATCCGTGGTGATGGCCGCGGCCGTCAGCGGATCGAGCGGGAACCGGCGATCCAGGTACGCCACCAGCACCCGGCCCGCGTCACGGACCAGGCGGATCTCGCCGGCCTCCAGCGCGCGACCGTAGTGGTCGGCGAGCACCGGCAGGAGGATGACGTCGCGCAGCCGAGGCTCGGCCGAGTCCCAGTCGATGTCGAAGTAGCGCGCGTAGCGGCTCGCCCGACCGTGCTCCAGGACGTCCCACCACCACCGGTTCTCCTCGCCGATGGCCATGTGGTTCGGCACGATGTCGAGGACCAGGCCCATCCCGAGCGCGCGAAGCGCATCGGTCAGGCGGTCGAACCCCTCCTCGCCGCCGAGCTCCTCGTTGACCCGCGAGTGGTCGACGGTGTCGTAGCCGTGGGTCGACCCGGGCATCGCCTGCAGGATCGGCGAGGCGTACACGTGGCTCACCCCCAGGTCGGCCAGGTACGGGAGGATGGCGACGGCATCGTCGAACGTGAAGCCCGCGTGGAGCTGGAGACGGTACGTCGCCCGTGGGATCTGGGGCGAGCGCGTCTCGCCGGAACGTGTCGGGGTCACGGGGCGCACCTGCGCAGGACGCGTGCCGGGCTCCGTCACCCTGCCGACGTGCGCCGGACCCGCGGCAGACGACGGAAGCAGACCACGGAGCGCTCGGTGACCCGGTAGGTCGACCCGGACTCGAACTCGCCGCTGGCCGCGGAGAACGTGGAGTGGACGGTGTCGAAGACGAGCTCCCAGCGCTTCGCCGACTCATGGTTCGGCAGCGTGAACGCGTTCGGTCGGTCGTCGGCGTTGAGGATGATCAGGAGGGTGTCGTCCACGATCCGCTCCCCGCGCGGTCCCCGCTCGTCGATCGCGTCGCCGGCGAACTGGACGCCGAGCGTCTTCACGCCGGGTGCCTGCCACTGCGCATCGGTCATCTCGGCGCCGTCCGGCGCGTACCACGTCAGGTCCTTGACACGCGAGCCACGGATCTGTCGGCCCTGGAAGAACCGGCGGCGGCGCAGCACGGGATGCAGGGTGAAGAGCCGGATGAGGGAGCGCGTGAAGGCGAGCAGCTGTCGATCGCGACGCTTCAGGTCCCAGCTGAACCAGCTGATCTCGTTGTCCTGTGCGTACCCGTTGTTGTTGCCGCCCTGGGTGCGACCCATCTCGTCGCCGCCGAGCAGCATCGGGACGCCCTGGGAGAGGAGCAGCGTGGCGAGGAAGTTCCGCTTCTGGCGCTCGCGGATCTCGATGATCGCCTCTTCATCGGTCTCGCCCTCGGCGCCGAAGTTCATCGACTCGTTGTTGTTGTCGCCGTCTCGGTTCTCCTCGCCGTTGGCCTCGTTGTGCTTCTGCTCGTAGCTGACCAGGTCGTTCAGGGTGTACCCGTCGTGAGCGGTGACGAAGTTCACGCTGGCGTGCGGCTGGCGGCCGGAGCTGGCATAGAGGTCGGAGCTGCCACTGAGCCGATAGGCCAGTTCCGCGGCCTGGCCACCGATCCCCTTCCAGAACCGGCGCACGCTGTCGCGGTACTTGCCGTTCCACTCCGCCCACCCGACCGGGAAGTTGCCGACCTGGTAGCCGCCGGGCCCGACGTCCCACGGCTCGGCGATGAGCTTCACCTGGCTGATGACCGGGTCCTGGTGGATGATGTCGAAGAAGCTGCCCAGCTTGTCGACGTCATACATCTCGCGCGCCAGGGCGGAGGCGAGGTCGAACCGGAAGCCGTCGACGTGCATCTCGGTGACCCAGTAGCGCAGCGAGTCCATGATCAGCTGCAGCACCTTGGGGCTCGTGGCGTCGAGCGTGTTGCCGGTCCCGGTGTAGTCGACGTAGTAGCGCTGGTCCTCCGGGCTGAGCCGGTAGTACGCCGCGTTGTCGACGCCGCGGAAGCTGATCGTCGGCCCGAGATGGTTTCCCTCGCCGGTGTGGTTGTAGACGACGTCGAGGATCACCTCGATTCCGGCGTCGTGGAGCCGCTTCACCATCGTCTTGAACTCGCTCACCGGCTCGCCGGTGGCGCTGTAGCGCACGTCCGGCGCGAAGAACCCGATGGTGTTGTAGCCCCAGTAGTTGCTCAGGCCGCGCTCGACGAGGTGGCGGTCGTTCACGTGCTGGTGCACCGGCAGCAGCTCGACGGCGGTGATCCCCAGGTTGGTCAGATAGTCGATTGCCGGCGCCGAAACG
>Ga0299913_10001540_pt1 | contig 17234 bp, 16 predicted proteins | sample RVTome_9_FD_201360 | JGI IMG/M metagenome (GOLD analysis project Ga0299913, IMG submission 201360) | Soil microbial communities from uranium-contaminated site in the Upper Colorado River Basin, Wyoming, United States - RVT155D38 (version 2) ... | reverse complement strand
GGCTGACTCGTCCTGCTCGATCGCGTGGACCTCGTGCCCGAACCGGACCTCCCGCTCCAGCTCCCGGTAGAGGGCGTTCGGCAGCCGGTCCATCCCGCCCACCACCTCCTGCATGTCCACGTAGGCCCCCCCCAGCTCCTCGCGGAGCACCTCGACAACGGCGTTGTTCATGTCCGCCTCGACGAAGTTCATCACCGCGTAGTACTCGATGGCCCCGTCGGAGAACCCTCGGGCGCTGAGGAACTCGACCAAGGAGTACTGGTCGTACTCGGCCACGATGGCCTCCCAGGCCCGCTCCCCCTCGCGCTCCAAGAGCTCGCGGATGTCCGCGATCGCCTCGGCCCACAGCTCGTCGGCGGTCCGGCCGCGCTCGTGCTCCGCGAGCTCGAACGGCAGCCGGGATGGATCGCGCCCGGCATCCTCCATGCTCATCCGCTGGCCTCCCACGTGGACCAGGCCCTTCGGGTTCCCCATCACGAAGGGCCGCAGCTCCAGGCCGAACCGGTCACAGTACGCGAGCGTCAGGTCGTGGGACCGGGGAAGGCGCATCGCGCCGAACTCCGCGTACAGGCCGGGAGCGAATTGCCGGCAGGTGAAGACGCGGCCGCCAACCCGGTTCTGGGCCTCCAGGACCGTCACTTCGTGTCCGGCCCGCTTCAGCTCGAGGGCCGACGCCAGGCCGGCCATCCCCGCACCGATCACCGTGATGCGCTTTGGCCTGCCGGGGCCCAGGCCCTCATCCACCACCCGGCCGATGTCGGCCGGCACCGGCTGGTCCTCGATCGGCTCGGCCCCGCCGGCCTCCAGGGTCTCGTGCTCCTCCTCGTGCTCCCGCATGATCCCCACTCCCGTCCTCATGGCGACCGGCGGCGACGGGGGCTTCGCTTCCGCCGCTCGGCCATGGCCCGTTCGTCGATCTCGTCCCGCAACGCCCCGAGAACCTCGACCTCGATCAGGTCCTTGGGCCGTCCCGCAGCTTGCTTCATGCGGATGAGATCGTCGATCGACGCGACCAGCACGCTGAGGCCCATCCCCAGGCTCATCTCATCGGCCGTCCGTTCGAGCTCTTCGTATCCGCCCGGGATGCCGCTCGGGTGGCCCAGGATGTCGAGCTTGCCGGTGTCCGTATCGAACGTGAAGCGGTCCCCCATCTCCAGGGTCCGGGCATCGAGCTTGAACGGAACGCTCTTCGGTGCCCCCCGAAGCGTGGCATGCAGCTCCTTCAAGGCCCGGACCATCCGCTCGAGGTTCTCGGAGTCCCCCGAATAGCAGACGTCGACGTCGTCGGTGACCGTGGTGGTGCCGCGAAGCCGCCCCCCGAGGCCACCGATCACCACGAAACGGACCCGATGCTTTACCAGCGTCTCCAGCGCATCGAGGAATTCATAGCGCTCGGTCACCCTCGGCCCGCCCGTTCGAGCAGGACGGCCAGACCGCGTGCGTCTCGGGCCGCCCGTTCGACGCGGGCCCGGGGGGAGCGATCCAGATGCTGACGGTAGCCCGTGCGGTCCACACCCCGTCCGGGGCGGGGGGCCGGCTCGAGGCCCTGGCCGGCGGCGGCCAGGAGCCGGTCGAGGGTGTCCACGCGAGGTATCACCGCGCCGGTCTCGATCCGCCCGACCACGGACTGGGCCACCCCGGCCCGGGCCGCCAGCTCCCGCTGGGTCATCCCGGCCCGGCGCCTGGCCTGTCGAAGCACCCTGGCCGCGTCCATCGTGCGAACATGATAGCACATACGCTATCACGCTGGCGAGGGGGCCTCACGGTGCCGCACACTGGCCGGGATGGGGTTCGAGCGCTGCCTGGAGGCCGGAGGGATCGCCGTGGTGGGGGCCTCGCCACGGAACGAGATCGCCCGGCTCACCCTGGGGAACCTGGCCCGCTTCCCCGGCCGGGTTGTGGGAATCCACCCCTCGGGTCGGCCGGTGGACAGGCTGCCCACGTTCCCCACGTACGAGGAGGCCGGCCCGGTGGACCTGGCCGTGTTCGCGGTGGGGGCCGCCAGGCTGGCCGACGCCATCCGGACCGCGGCCGCCGGCGGGGTGACCTCGGCCGTGATCCCCGGGGCCGGGGCCAACGAGGGAGGACGGGAGGTGGAGGCCGACCTACGGGCGGCCATCGAGGAGACCGGCCTGGAGGTGGTGGGGCCGAACTGCATGGGGTTCGCGTCCCTCCACCAGGGAGTGGTCCCGTACGTGGGCACCCTCGACCCCGACCTCCAGCCGGGGCGAGTGGCCCTGGTTTCCCAGTCGGGCTCGGCGTGCGAGCTGTTCACGTCGATGCCGTGGCGGATCGGCTTCTCGCACATCGTGTCGGTGGGCAACGAGCTGTCCCTCGACATGACCTCGGTGCTGGAGTTCCTGGTCGAGGATCCCCGCACCGACGTGATCGGCCTGTTCGTCGAGGGGATCCGCCGCCCCGGGGCGTTCCGGGCGGCGCTCCGGCGGGCCGCCGAGGCCGGGAAGGTCGTGGTGGCTCTGAAGGTCGGACGGTCCGACGCCGGGCGCGGAGGCGCGGTGGCCCACACCGGGGCGCTGGCCGGGGACGCCGACGTGTTCTCCGCGGTCCTCCGCGACGCCGGCGCCCTCGAGGTGGAGGACCTCGACGAGCTCCAGACCGCGCTGGAGCTGCTGGGCAAGCGGCTGGAGCGTCCGCCCGGACGGGTGGTGTATGCGGGCGACTCCGGGGGGCAGTCGAACCTGTTCGCCGATCTCGCGGAGGCCCACGGGGTGGACCTGCCGCCGGTCCCGGACGCGATCGACGCCCTCCGGACGCGGTTCCCGTCGCTGGATCCCCTCGCCACGAACCCGCTCGACCTGTGGGCCCTGGACAGGTCCGAAGCGATCTACCGCGACGGGCTGCCGATCCTGCTCGACAGCCAACCGCACCTCGTGGTCCTCGGTCTCGACAAGTTCCTGGCCCGGGCCGAGTCCGAGCGGGCCTTCGTCCGAGCCTGCATCGTGGCCGTGGACCGTCCCGGCGCGGTGGTCCTGCTGGCCCACGGCGGGTCCGAGTCGGCCGACGAGGCGACCCTTCGGGAATGCTGGGAGCGCCGGATCCCGGTGGTCCGAGGGGCCTCCTGGACGCTCCGGTCGCTGGCGGCCATGACCCGGTGGGGGGCGTGGCGGGATGAACCGGCCGCCCCCCGGGACCCGCTCCCCATGGCCGACGCCGCCGGGGCCGTCGCGGAGACCGACGGCTGGACCGAGGCCGGGGCCAAGCGCCTCCTGGCCGCGGCCGGGATCCCGCTGCCCCGAGAGGAGGAGGTGGGCTCGGTCCAGGACGCCGTGGCCGCCGCGGGGCGGATCGGCTTCCCGGTCGTGGCCAAGATCTCCGGCCCGGGCCTCGATCACAAGACCGAGGCCGGCGGCGTCCGCATCGGCCTGAGCTCGCCGGGGCAGGTGGAAACGGCGGCCCGGGACCTCCTTGGGATGGCTCCGGCCGTGCTCGTGGCGGAGCAGCGGCAAGCCGACCTCGAGCTGATCGTGGGCGCGTTCGTCGACGAGCAGTTCGGGCCGTGCGCGCTCCTGGGCCAGGGCGGCGCCTGGACCGAGGCGCTCGGGGAGTCGGTGGTGGTGGCCGGGCCGGCGTCGGATCGAACGGTTCGGCGGGCCCTGTCCTCGACCCGGTGGGGACGGCTCCTCCTCCAGGGGGCCCGAGGCCGGCGGTTCCCGGCCGACCGAGTGATCGACTGCGCGCTCCGTCTCATCGACCTGATCACGGCCACCGGGCTGGCAACCGTCGAGATCAACCCTCTGTTCGTCGAGGGGAACGAGGTGGTGGCCGTGGACGCCCTGGTGGAACCGGCCTAGAGCCTCAGCCCCGGAGGGGGAACCTCTCCAGCGGCTCGTACCGCGCTCCGCGTGGGGAGAGATGGCTGCGGTACAGCACCAGCTCGCCCACCCGGAACGGCTTCACGTCGAGCGCGGTGGCCGCCAGCTCCTGGACGTGGTCGCGAATCGCCACCGGGGGATTGAACCTGGCCACCGTGAGGTGCGGGGTGAAGCCCCGCTTCTCGGGAGGGAACTCGTCGGCCAGGTGATCGTCGAGGGCCCCGGCCAGGGCCGGCAGGCTCTGGTCCCGGTCCACCAGCCCCACCCACAGCACTCGGGCCCTGCCGGGGCCGGGGAACACTCCCATCCCCTCCACGCCCATCCGGAACGGGCGGATCCCCGCCGCAGCCCGGCGACAGGCCTCGTGCACGTGACCCACCAGGCGTGGATAGGTCCGGCCCAGGAACTTCACGGTGACGTGCCAGTTCTCCGGCCTGACCCACCTGCCGCCCGGGAGACGATCTCGCCACGGCCCGATGGCCCGCTCGATCTCTTCGCGCACCCGGGACGGAAGGTCTACTGCCCCGAACAGGCGCAGCGGCGCCGCCTCGGGACGGGCCGCGCGGTTCCGGGCCATCAGCGCTCCATCAGGCTGCGACGGGCCAGGTCCAGGGCGGTCTGCTCGGCCCACCGCCTGACCTGATCCCGGTCCCCGGGGGCCACGAACCGCCGGGTCTCTTCTCGGCCAGGTCCGGATACCGCCACCCACACCTCGCCGGGCGGGTGGCCCTCCAGCGGCTCCGGGCCGGCCACGCCCGTGGTGGCCACGCCGACGTCGGCCCCGAACACCGCCCTGACGCCGCGGGCCATGTCCACCGCGCACGCCTCGCTGACCATCCCGGGACCCTCCAGCGTCTCCTTCGACACCCCGAGGAGCTCCGCCTTCGCCTCCGCCGAGTACGCCACGATCCCGCCGACGAAGTACCGCGAGGAGTCGGGCACCTGGACGATCCGGGAGGTCAACCCGCCGCCGGTCAGCGACTCGGCCACGGCCACCGTCAGTCCTCTCTCGAGGAGCAGCCGTCCAACGACCTCCTCGAGCTCCTCGTCGTCGGTGCCGAACACACGGTCCCCCAGACGCTCCCGGACCTCTCGCTCCACCGGCTCGATCAGCGCGGACGCTTCCTTGGCCGTGGCAGCCTTGGCGGTGAGCCGGACCCGGACCTCGCCGGCCGACGCCAGGTAGGCCACCGTCGGGTTGGACGAGGACCGGAACAGGTCGTCCAGCAGCTCACCCACCCTGGCCTCTGGTATGCCGACCACCTTGAGCACCCGGGAGACGATCCCGGCCGGCCCGGCGATGGACCGGAGTTCCGGGAGGATGGTCCCCTCCATCATCTCCCGCATCTCCGCCGGCACGCCCGGGACCGCGTAGACCCGAGCGCCGCCGGCGAGCTCGAGAACCAGCCCAGGCGCGGTCCCCCGCTCCGGGAGGAGGTACCGAGCCCCCTCGGGTACGTCGGCCTGGACCAGGTTCGACTCCGGCATCTCCCGCTGCATCCGCCGGAACTTCTCCCGGAGGTAATCCTCGATCTCCGGCGTGCGCACCAGACCTACCCCGGCCGCGGCGGCCAGGGCGTCCCTGGTCACGTCGTCGCCGGTCGGCCCGAGGCCCCCGGTCACCAGGACGACCTCCGCCCGGGAAGCCGCCAGCGAGACGGCCTCGGCGATGCGCGGGACGTTGTCGCCGACGACCTGGTGGTGGACGACGTCCACTCCGATCTCGGCCAGCCGCTGAGACATCCACTGGGCGTTCGTGTTGGCGATCTGTCCCAGGAGGATCTCGGTGCCCACCCCGATGATCTCGGCCCTCACCGGCGGGTGGCCGCCTTCCAGAAGTAGTCGAGCCCCGACCACACCGTGAGGGCCACGGCCGCCCACAGGACACCCAGCCGCCACGGATCGGCGGCCGGCCCCAGCGGCAGCAGGTACAGGGGAACCAGCACCATCTGCACGGCGGTCTTGGCCTTGCCCCACGGTGAGGCCGGCATGGCCACCCCCCGGGTGCCGAGCCAGGCTCGGAGCGCCGAGACCGCGAACTCCCGAAGGACGATGACCGCGGTCGCCCACGCCGGGAAGCGGCCGGTGATCGTAAGGGCCACCACCGGCGCCGTGACCAGGACCTTGTCGGCCAGCGGGTCGAGCCACTGCCCCAGGGCCGTGGATCCCGCGTACCGGCGGGCCAGGTAGCCGTCGAGCCCATCGGTCAGCGCGCCGAACACGAACACCGCGGCCGCCACCCCGGCGGCGGTGTCATCTTCCGAGAGCACCAACACCACCAGCACCGGGGCCAACAGGATGCGGAAGATCGAAATGACGTTCGGCCAGCCGAGACCCAAGGGCCTCACGCGCCGGGGCTTGACGGCGATGACTGCTCCCGGAAGCTGTCCGGCGTGTACGTGGCCTCGAAGGGGGCGTGCCTATCCCCCGGCGCCTTGAGCCGGTGGTCGTTCACGATAACCTCCGTGACCCCGCCCTCCGAGAGACGTACCGTGATGCTCCGCTCACCCTCGAAGGAGCGTCCCTGGCCTTCCTCGAGTCGGAACCGCTCCACCCGATCCCCGTCGATGACCAGCTCCACGTCGATGTCCTGATGGGAGACCAGGCCGACCTCCACGGCCCTGGGCAGGACCGGGACCGCCGGCGGCTGGCCGACGTCCGCGGGTTCGGGAACGGACGTGGCCCGGTTCAGGAGACCGATAGCGGCCGCGGCGGCCAGCGCGATCAGCCCCACCATGGAGGCCAGCAGCCAATTCGGGCGCTTCTTCTCCGTGAGGACGACTGCCTCGGTCGGCGTGACCCCGGGGGAACGCTCCACCGGCGACGGGGCGGGCGAGCCGGAATCGAAGGCCTGCTCGTACGCGGCGATCACCTTCTCGTGCTTCAGACCGAGGTACCGGGCGTAGGAGCGCAGGAACCCGCGGACGTACACCTCGGACCCGAGCGCGTCGAACGCTTCGCGCTCCAGCGCGTCGAGGTAGTCGATCCGGACCCGCGTGTCCCGGCTGGCCTCCTGGAGGCTCTTCCCTCGCTTCAGCCTGGCCGCGCGCAGCGCCCGTCCGATCCCGGTCCCGGTGTCCTGCTTCATGAAGGGAACGCGATTCTACTGCGCGCGCTGCGTGTCCCGGCCGGTTCAGCCGGTGGGGGCGTGGGACTCGGCCCACTCCTCCCAGGTCATCAGGACGTCGCGAGGCTTCGAGCCCTGCGACGGGCCCACGATGCCCCGCTCCTCCAGTAGGTCCATGATCCGCCCGGCCCGGGCGAAGCCCACCTTCAGCTTGCGCTGCAACATCGAGGTGGAACCGAGCTGGGACCGGATCACGAGCTCGGCGGCCTGACGGACCAGGTCGTCGTCGTCCCCGGCGCCGACCTCCTCGTCCGCGCTGGGCGGCCGGCCCAGGCCCTCGATCCCCTGTACGTAATCCGGCTCCCTCTGCTGGCGGACGTGGTTCGCCACCGCCTCGATCTCCTTCTCGGTGACCCAGGCGCCCTGGATCCGGTGCGGCCGCGAGGCCGACGAGGGCAGGAACAGCATGTCGCCGTGGCCGAGGAGCTTCTCCGCGCCGCCGACGTCGAGGATCACCCGGGAGTCCGCGGCGCTGGCCGTCATGAACGCGATCCGGGACGGGATGTTCGCCTTGATGAGCCCGGTGACCACGTCCACGGACGGCCTCTGGGTGGCCACCACGAGGTGGATCCCCACGGCCCTGGCCATCTGGGCGATCCGGCAGATGGCGTCCTCGACGTCCCGGGGGGCCACCATCATCAGGTCGGCCAGCTCGTCGATTACCACCAGGATGTAGGGGAGGCGCTCGAAGTCCTCCTCGCGGCCCGGCGGGATCCGCAGCGTCCCGTCGGCCACGTGGGCGTTGTATGTGTCGATGTCGCGCATGCCGACCGTGGCGAGCTGCTCGTAGCGCAGCTCCATCTCCCGGACCACCCAGCCCAGGGCCTCGGCGGCGCGCTTCGGGTGCACGATCACAGGCGAGATGAGGTGCGGCAGGTCGGCGAAGTGGGAGAGCTCCACCCGCTTCGGGTCGACGAGCATCAACCGAACCTCGTCAGGGGTCGACCGCATCAGTGTCGAGATGACGAACGCGTTGATCAGGCTCGACTTGCCGGCCCCGGTTGCGCCGGCGATCAGCAGGTGGGGCATGGTGCTGAGCCGGACCAGCACCGAGCGGCCGTGGACGTCCTTCCCAAGCCCGACCGCCAGCGGGTGACGCTCGTCCTTGGCCGGCTGCGAGCGGAGGACGTCGCCGAGGACGACGAAGTCGCGGGTGTCGTTGGGGACCTCCACCCCTATCGCGGACTTCCCGGGGATCGGGGCGATGATCCGCACGTCCGGAGTGGCCAGCGCGTATGCGATGTCGTCGCCGAGCGCCAGGACCTTCTTGACCTTGGTGCCCTCGCCCACGTTGACCTCGTACAGCGTCACGGTGGGCCCCCTGGTGAACCCCGCCACCCGGGCGTCCACGCCGAAGCTCTCGAGCGTCTGCTCCAGCGTCTCCATCACCTGCCGCTCGTCCCGGCCGCCTCCGGCCGTGGGTGGCGCTTGCCGGAGGATGTCGAGGGGTGGCAGGGAATACCCGCCCCGGCCGCGGCGCGCCGTGGTCGTGGCCGCCGGGGCCTCCGGCTCGTCCTCCTCCTCTTCTTCCTCGTCGTCGGGGAAGGCCGGACCGGTTACCGTCGGCTGGAGCTCGGGGCGCTCCATGCGGGCCGCTCGCGGAGCCGGCGCGGGCTCGTCCTCATCGCCGGCCTCGAAAGGCCGGCGAAGCGCCTCGATCACCGCAGACATCGGGGTGGCGGTGAACACCAGGACGCCGAGGGTCGTGAGCGCCACGCACACCACGGCCGCCCCCCACACGGACAGCAGCCGGGAGAGCGGCCAGGCCACCGCCGCGCCGATCAGCCCTCCGCCGTCCCGGAGGGGCTCGTACCCGGCCACCGGGCTGGGGTTCCCGGCCAGCAGCGACCACAGGCCCAGGCCTCCCAGGAGGGTCATCCACACGCCGATCAACATCCGGCCTCGGTCCTCGTCGGCGGTGCCCCGCACCAGGATCACCCCCCACCACAGGGCCAGCACCGGGAAGGCGTATCCGGAGATGCCGAACCCGCCCCGGGCCAGGACGGTCAGGCCTCGGCCGAGCGGGCCGGCCGCGTCCAGCCAGATGCCCAGGGCCGTCAGAAGGGCCAGCACGACCAGGCCGATCCCTACCGCGTCCGCGATCTGCTCGCCGAGGTGCCCGGCCAGCCGGCGGCCGGCACCGGCGATCCTGCTCCCCTTCGACCGCTTCCGCTTCGAGCGCCGCTTCGACTTCGCCATCAGACCTCCATGATGACTGGAACGATGATCGGTTTCCGCTGAATGACCTCGAAGAAATACCGCCCTAGGGTGCGGCGGACGTGCTGCTTGAGGATGGCCGGGTCGCCGCCACCCTTCTCCTCGGCGACCTCCTTCAGCGAGGACAGGGTGCGCCGCCGGGCCTCCTCCAGGATCTCCTCGGACGTCTCGTCGTGGACGAACCCACGGGTGACGATGTCGGGGCCCGCCAAGACCTCCCCGCTGTGGGCGTCGGCGGTCACCACCACGATCACCACCCCGTCGCCCGCGAGCTTGCGCCGGTCCCGGAGGACCTCGTGGCCGACGTCGCCGATGCCGAGCCCATCGACCAGGGTCATGCCCGCTTGGACCCGCTCTACCACCCGCAGGGACTTCCCCACCTCGACCACGTCGCCGTCCTCGCACACCAGGACGTGGTCGCCGGGGATGCCCACCTCGCGGGCCAGCCTGGCGTGGTTCGCCAGGTGCCTCCGCTCGCCGTGGATCGGGATGAACCACCGGGGCTTGACCAGGTTCAGCATCAGCTTCAGCTCGTCGGCCGCGGCATGGCCGGAGACGTGCACGGGTGTGGTCCCGACGTGGAACACCGTCGCCCCCGTTCGGTACAGGCCATCGATCACCCGGTTTATCGACACCTCGTTCCCCGGGATCACCGACGCCGAGAGGATCACGGTGTCGTTCTCCTGGAGCTTCACGTGCTTGTGCTCCCTGGCGGCCATCAGGGCCAGGGCCGACAACGGCTCGCCCTGGCTGCCGGTGGACACCACGCACACGGTGCGGGGATCGGTATCGCCGAGCCGGTCGATCTCCACCACGTCGTCCCGCTCCACCCGGAGATGCCCCAGCGGCCCCGCCTGCTCGACAGAGTTCAGCATGCTTCGGCCGAGGAACGCCACCTTCCGCCCCGAAGACACGGCCGCATCGCAGATCTGCTGGATCCTGTGGATGTGGCTGGCGAAGCAGGCCGCCACAACCAGCCGGGGGGCATCCTCGACGATCTCGCGGATGACCGGACCGACCGTTCGCTCACTCGGCACCGTGCCGGTTCGCTCTGCCCCGGTCGAGTCGGACAGGAGGACGTGCACGCCTCGGCGGCCCTCGTCGCCGATCCCCTGGAGGTCGGTGAGCCGGTCGTCGATCGGCGTCGGGTCGAGGCGAAAGTCTCCCGTGTGGAGGATGGTCCCGAACGGCGTGTCCACGGCCACGGCGACGCCGTCGGGGATCGAGTGGGTGACCCGGTGGAAACGGGCCCGGAACGGGCCGATGTCGGCCGAACCGCCGGCCTCGATCGTGTGCGTGCGGACCCGGTCGACCACCCCGTGCTCCTCCAGCTTAGGCCCCATCAGGGCCAGGGTCAGGGCGGTGGCGTACACGTCCAGGTCCATCTCGCGCATGAGGTACGGCAGCGCCCCCACGTGATCCTCATGGCCGTGGGTGATGACCACGCCTTCGATGGCCTCCGCCCGCCCCCTGAGGTACTCCCAGTCCGGCAGGACCAGGTCGATCCCCGGCATGTCGTCAGCGGGGAAGGAGAGGCCCGCGTCGAGCATCAGGGCCCGGCCTCCCATCTCCAGCACGGCCATGTTCCGGCCGACCTCGCCGAGGCCGCCCAGGAACACCAGCCTGCAGGGGTCAGTCACAGAGGTTCACCTCGCAAGGAGAAGGCGCGGGGACCGACCGGGCGCCAGTCGGGCGTCCCGCCTTGCCCGGTCGGCCCGCCCCCACGCGGAGCGATGCTAGCACACAGCCACGGGTGCAACAAGGCCCACATGTGTCACACGTTGAACGTGCGGACCCCCTGCTTCGGGTGGCTCCTCTGCCCCTCGGGACGCGATCTCCTCCCTGACCGGCGCGGACTATCCTATCCGGGTGACCAAGATCTACACGAGGACCGGGGACGACGGCACCACCGGTCTCCTCTACGGGACCAGGATCTCCAAGGCCGACCCTGCGGCGGAAGCCTACGGGAGCGTCGACGAGACCGTGGCCGACATCGGGGTGGCCCGGGCCCTCACGGCCGACTCGGACCTCCAGGCGATCCTCCTCGAGGTCCAGCGGGAGCTGTTCGTGGTGGGGGCCGACCTGGCCACGAACCCGAAGGAGAGGGCCAAGCTCAAGGCGGGCGTCTCGCTGGTCACCTCCGACATGGTCGAGCGGATCGAGGGGCTCATCGACAGCCACGAGGCCCATCTCCCCGACGAGTTCGTGGTGCCCGGCGGAAACCCGGTGTCGGCGGCGCTGGACGTGGCCCGGGCCACTTGCCGGCGGGCGGAGCGCCGGACGGTGGAGCTCCGCGAGGCCGGCCGCGACGTGAACCCCGAGGCCGCCCGGTCCCTCAACCGTCTCTCCGACTTGCTGTTCGCCCTGGCTCGGTGGCAGACGGGGGGGACGGACGAGCCGAGCCGGGGACGATAGGGCCGCGACCGGGAGGAGGCTGGGATGACCACCGTGCACATATGGCTGCGCAAGAAGCCGGGGATGTCCGACGAGGAGTTCCGCGACTACTGGCTGAGCACGCACGCGCCGATCGCCCGCGACGGGTACGAGCACCTCACGGGCTACGTCGTGCATCTCGTGACCCGGGTCCCGGGGGGGCAGGAGCGACCGTTCGACGGAGTGGCCGAGCTCACCTGGGAGGACCGGGAGGGGTTCAAGGCCGACATGGCCGGCGAGACCGCCACGGTGAGCACGAAGGACCTGGAGAACTTCACGGACGGCTCCGGCCTCCTGTTCGTGGACCGGCACGTCGTGAAGTAGGTGCGGGCCCTGGAGCTTCGCCGTCACGCGCCCCGGGACCCGGACGCCGACGCGCTCTCCGAGCAGGGCAGGACCCTGGCCCTCCACACCGGCCAGGACCTCCCCGGAGGCTACGTGGCCGTGTTCACCTCCCCGGCCCACCGAGCCGCGGAAACCGTGGCGTGGTTCCTGCGGGGCCTCGGGCAGCAGCTCCCCCAAGACCATGGAGTCGCGGAGGGCCTGGCCTCCCCCGTCGAGGATCGGTGGCGGGCGGCCGCCAAGGCGGCGGGCGGGGGGCGGATCGACGCCGTTCGGAAACGGGACCCCCAGCTGGTGGAGGAAGAGTCGGCGCGGCTGGCCGAGGCCGTCCGAGCGCTCCTGGCGGAGATCCCCGAGGGGGGCCGGGGGCTCGCCGTGGGCCACAGCCCCCTGATCGAGGCCGCCGCCTTCGGGCTCACCGGCGCCGTGATCGAACCCCTGTCGGAGTGCGAGGGGATCCTGGTCGAGGAGGAGGGCGGCCGGGTTCGCCTGGCCGCCGAGTACCGGAGGGAGTGAGCCATGCCTATGGGAGGGAAGGAGCTGAAGGCATTCCTCGAGGAGATCCACCTGTGCCACTGGGCCACCGTCGACCCGGAAGGGCGACCGAGTGTGCGGCCGCTATGGTACCTGTACGCGGATCGAGCGTTCTGGTTCACCACTCGCCTGGAGTCCCGGCGCACCGGGACGGACGTGGCCGCCGGGTCCCCCGTGGCCGTCTCGATCGCCAGCGAGGAGCGACCGTACCGGGCGGTCATCCTTCACGGTAGCCCCCAGGTGTGGGAGGAGGACCGTGAGGTCTGGCTCGAGCGCGTCGCCACCCGGTACGGGGAGGCCGAGGGCCGCCGGTGGCTGGCCGGAGCTCTGAAGGAGCCCGACCGGGTGGTGCTCCGCCTGGTCCCCGACACCATGATCACCTGGAACTACGGGCGGGGGGACTACCACCGGATGCAGACGGGCGAGTCCCTGCGGGCGGATCTCCCCTGAGCCGAACGTTCCCCGGCCGCCGCGGTATCATCGGTCCGAGGAGGTGGTGTCGATGCGCCGCTACCTCGTGGTCGCCAACCAGACGCTCGGCGGCGAGCACCTCGCCGAGAAGGTGAGGGCCTGCCTGGCGGCCGGCCCATCCCGGTTCCACATCCTGGTCCCCGCCACGCAGCCGCACGATCACGCGGTGTGGACCGAGGGCGAGGCTCGGGCCATCGCGGCCCGGCGCCTCGAGCTGGCCCTGGCGCGGTTCCGGGAGCTGGGGACCGAGGCCGAGGGTGAGATCGGCGACGAGCGCCCTCTCCAGGCCATCGCGGACGCGGTCCGGGAGCGGACCTTCGACGAGATCATCCTGTCCACGCTCCCACCGGGCCTGTCCCGGTGGCTGCGACAGGACCTTCCCCATCGCGTGGGGCGGACCTTCGAGGTCACGGTGACGCACGTCGTCGGGCAGCCCGAGGGCTCGAGTACCTGACTCAGAGGTCGAGCAGCGGCTCGAGGCCCACGGTGAGGCCCGGCCGGCCCCCGACCTCACGGATTGCCACCATCACGCCGGGCATGTAGCACGACCGGTCGGGGGCGTCGTGGCGGATCGTCAGGGTCTGCCCCTGGGCGCCGAAGATGACCTCCTGGTGCGCCACCAGCCCGGGGAGCCGAACGCTGTGCACCCGGATCCCCTCGATCTCGCCGCCCCGGTACTCCCCTCCCCCGGGGCCGGCCCAATCCTCCTTCCGGGCCGAGGCGATCCGGCGGGCCGTGGCAGCCGCGGTCCCGGAGGGCGCGTCCAGCTTCTGGTCGTGGTGCAGCTCGATGACCTCGGCGGCGGGGAAGAACCGGGCCGCATCCTCGGCCAGCCGCTGGGCGATCACGGCGCCGATCGAGAAGTTCGGGGCCACCACCACGCCCACCCCCGGCCGGCCTTCGAGCCAGCCCCGGATCCGGTCGAGCTCGTCCGGACCGATCCCAGTGGTGCCGACGACCGCATGGATGCCGTGCTCGATCAGCCACTCGACGTTCTCCATGACCGCGTCCGGCCGGGTGAAGTCGACGGCCACCTCGGCGCCGGCCGCCTGGAGCGCCTCCACGCCGGCAGCGATCTCCGGCCCGCCCGGCATGCGCTTGCCCGCGCTGGAAGGATCCACCGCGGCCACCGGCTCCATCTCGGGATCGGCCAGGACGTTGGCCCACACCATGTGGCCCATCCTGCCGTCCGCCCCGAGGACGCCGACGCGGATCATGTCGTGGCGAACTCGCCGAACTCGCCGTCGTCGAACGGCCCCACGACCGTGACCGCCCGCGGCCGGGTCAGCACGTCCTCGGCCACGCTCCTGGCGTCCTCGGCTGTGACGGCGTCGATCCGCTCCAGCACCTCGTCCAGGCCGATCACCTCGCCGTGGGCGATCTCGGACTTCGCCACCCGGCTCATCCGGGCGCTGGTCTCCTCCAGCGACAGGACCATGGATCCCCTCATGTGACTCTTGGCCCGATCGAGCTCCTGGTCGGTCACACCCTTCTCGGCCACACTCTCGAGCTCGCGGGAGATTAGGCCGAGGACCTCCCGGGCCCGTGAGGGAGCGGTGCCTGCGTAGATCACGAACGCCCCGGTCTGCGCGAACATCGAGTGGTACGAGAACACCGAGTACACGAGCCCGCGCTTCTCGCGGATCTCCTGGAAGAGCCGGGAGGACATCCCTCCGCCCACGGCGTCGTTGACCACCCCCATGGCGAAACGGCGGGGGTCGTTCCGCGACAGGCCGGCGGTCCCCACGCAGATGTGGGCCTGCTCGGTCTGACGACGGCGGATGTGGGCCCCGCCCGAGGGAGCCGGAGGCTGGCCCTGATCGGGCACCAGGGTGCCCCGAGGATCGCCGGGCTCCGTCGTGTCGATGAACGACGACACCATCTCCTCGAGACGGTCGTGGTCGAGGTTCCCCGCCGCGGCCACCACGAAGTTGCCCGGGACGTAGTGGCGACGCCAGAACCGGCGGACCTGGTCCCGGGACATCGCGGAGATCGTCTCCACCGTGCCCAGCACCGAGCGCCCGATCGGGTGACCCGGCCACAGGTGCTCCATGAACAGGTCGTGCACGAGCTCGTCGGGGGCGTCCTCGTGCATGTTGATCTCCTCCAGGATCACCGTGCGCTCCGCGTCGAGGTCGGCCGCCCTGATCAGCGAGTGCTGGATCATGTCACAGAGGGCCTCCACGGCCATGGGGAGGTCGCGGTCGAGGACCCGCGCGTAGAACGCGGTGTGCTCCTTCGCGGTGAACGCGTTCAGGTCGCCGCCGACCACGTCGAAGGCCTCGGCGATCTCCCGGGCCGTCCTCGTCTTCGTCCCCTTGAACAGGAGGTGCTCCAGGAAGTGCGAGGCCCCGGCGATCCTGGGGTGCTCGTCCCGGGAGCCGGCGGTGACCCAGACGCCCAGGGAGACGGATCGGACCCATGGCATGCTCTCGGTCACCAGGCGCATGCCCGACTCGTGCTCGCTGCGGCGGATGGTGCCGCGCTCTTGGGGGGTCAGATCACTCCTCCCGCTGGCGCGGAGGGCCGCCCCGGCGCCCACGGCCCCGGTCACGGTCGCCTCCACGGCCGCGGTCGCGGTCCCCACGGCCCCGATCCCGATCACGGCCCCGGTCCCCCCGGGGCGCGGCGGGCTCCTCCTGCGCCCGGGTCAGGAGCTCCTTCACGTCGTCGTCACTCATGTCTTCCCAGATTGGGTCGATGGCGATCCGGCGGCCACCCTCCTCCACCCGGGTCACGATGACCTCGAGCTCGTCGCCGACGTTCACCACCTCCTCTACCGAGCTCACTCGCTTTCCCCGCCCGAGCTTCGAGATGTGGAGCAGGCCGTCCTGGCCCGGCAGGATGTTCACGAAGGCGCCGAACGTGGTCGTCTTCACCACCTTGCCGTGGAACCGCTCCCCCACCTCGGGGATCCGCGGGTTGAGGATCTCGTCGATCATCTGGATGGCCCGCTCGGCGCCCTCCCCCTCCCGCGAGCCGATGAACACCGTGCCGTCGTCCTGGATGTCGATGTCGGCACCGGTGGCGGCGATGATCTCGTTGATCCGCTTGCCCTTCGGGCCGATGACCTCGCCGATCTTGTCCACCGGGATCTGCTTGGTGATCACCCGGGGGGCCGTCGCCGAGAGCGCCTCGCGAGGCCCGGGGATCGCCTCCAGCATCCGGTCGAGGATGAACAGCCGGGCTTCCCGGGCCTGCTTGAGGGCCCCGTTCAGGACCTCGGCGGGCAGGCCGGTGACCTTCGTGTCCAGCTGGAGGGCGGTGATGAAGTCCCGGGTCCCCGCCACCTTGAAGTCCATGTCGCCGAGCGCGTCCTCCGCGCCGAGGATATCGGTGAGCGTCACGAACTCTCCCCCTTCGGCGATGAGCCCCATGGCGATGCCCGCCACGGGCGCCTGGATCGGCACCCCCGCGTCCATCAGGGAGAGCGTCGACGCGCACACGCTTGCCATGGACGTCGAGCCGTTCGACTGGAGAACGTCGGAGACCAGTCGCACCGTGTACGGGAACTCCTGCTCCTCGGGGATCACCGGTACCAGCGCACGTTCCGCCAGGGCGCCGTGCCCGATCTCCCGGCGCTTCGGCCCACGCATGAACCCGGTCTCCCCGGTGGAGAACGGCGGGAAGTTGTAGTGGTGGATGTAACGCTTGCTCTCCTCGGGGTCGATCGTGTCGATCGTCTGGGTCATCCGGAGCATCCCCAGCGTGATCACGTTGAGGACCTGCGTCTCTCCCCGCTGGAACAGCCCGGAGCCGTGCGCCCTGGGGACCAGCCCGACCTCACAGGAGATCGGGCGGAGCTCGTCGGCCTTGCGGCCGTCGATGCGGATCCCTTCCTCGACGACACGGCGGCGCATCACGTCCTTCTGCAGATCCTTGAAGTACCGGCTCACCTGCTGGACCCGGGAGGCGTACACATCCTCCTCCCAGACGTCGAGGAGGTGGGTCCCCAGTTCCGCCTTGAGCGCGTCGAGCGTGGAGGAGCGGTCCGTCTTGTCGGCGATCTTCAGGGCTTCCGCCACCCGGCCCCTGGCGAACTGATCGACCGCGGCCACGACCTCGTCCTCGTAGACGACCTCGACGGGGAACTCGCGTTCGGCGGCCCCGTACCGCTCGGCAAACTCGCGCTGGAAGTCGACGATCTCGCCGATGTTCCGCTTGGCCTCCTCGAGGCCCTCGGCCACGACCTCCTCGGTGGGCGCGGCGTTCCCCTCGGCGATGTGCTGCAGCGCGTCGTCCGGCGCCTCCGCCTCTACCATCAGGATGTCCACGCC
>Ga0299913_10001539_pt1 | contig 17235 bp, 16 predicted proteins | sample RVTome_9_FD_201360 | JGI IMG/M metagenome (GOLD analysis project Ga0299913, IMG submission 201360) | Soil microbial communities from uranium-contaminated site in the Upper Colorado River Basin, Wyoming, United States - RVT155D38 (version 2) ... | reverse complement strand
AGACGTGGACCGACACGTCACGCGCTGCCGGCTCGACGTGCGGGCTGACACTGCCGAGCCCCTCGCGCCACCGCAGTCGGGTGACGTCTCGCACGTCGTCCTCGTCGACGGATCGGACGAGGCGGAGGTCCCACCGCTCACCGTTGGGGTCGTCGCGGCGCTCCCTGCCAACCACGAGGATGATGTCTCCCGCCGCCACCTGGTGGCCGGTGCCGTCGAGGTACAGCTCACGCTGTCCGAAGACGATCGATTGCGGAGCCACAGTCTGGGCCGCGATGGCATTGCGCTCCGCACGGGCCTCGATGGGTGCGACGGTCTCGAACGCCTGAGGCGCTTCGTCCGGACCCGGCACGCTCTGCACCCGCGTCCGCTCGGGGATGATGACCGGCAGCGGCGGTGGGGGGCGGACGCCGCGCGCCTGCTCGAGGGTGAAGGCGAGCCAGGCGTCGGCGGCAACGCCCGGATCGGGCTGGTAGCCGATGAGCCGGGCCAGCTCGAGTGCCGAGCGACGCTCCGATGCCGTCCGGAGGAACGCCTCGTTGGCGATCCGCTCCTGGTAGAAGGTGAGGACGTCGGCCATGACCGCGGCTCCATCGATCAGCGCGATCGTCGGATCGTCGTCCGTGCGGGCGCCGAGCCCGGCGAGTGCCGGAACCGAGCGATCGGACAGATTCGCGAGCATCGATTCCTTGAAGGTCGCGTGGCGGCCGACTCGGTAGTCGATCTTCGACAGGCCAGGAGCGTTGGCGATTCGGCTTGGCGTCTCGGAGCTTGTGCCGGAGCAGCAGCCGCAGGTGTCGGCGTGGACCTGGTCACTCATGTCGGCCTCACTTCCCGCCGCTCATGGCGAGCCGGAGCACGCCGTGCTCGGGGAAATCGGGATCGTTGTCGAGCCGTCCGATCTCGAGGCGGCCGAGCGTCAGGCGCCCGTCGGCCAGCGAGCGCGTCTCCGGGGTGCCCTGCCGGTGGAATGCCGTGACGCTCGCGGAGTCGACGCCCGCGACGTCGCGGGCGGCCGCCAGAATCGGTGAGAGGTGGATCGTCTGGCCGAAGCTGAAGGCGTCGGGATGGAAGAGCCCTCGCCGTCCGTCTGGCAGAGTGCGGTTGGATAGCGTGTCGAGGAGCCTGGACTTGACATCCGCCCGGAAGTAATCCGGATGGACGCAGACGTCGAGCTCGACCTCGAGCGGCACGAACCGCGGGTCGTCGAATTCGAGATCGTGGCCGGCCATCCGGAAGCGATCGACATGGCCGGCCAGCCCTGCCTCGATCTCCTCGTCGAGGACGTCGCCGCCTTCGCGGTCCACCGTCAGGAAGACCGTGTGCCAGCTGCCCGTCCAACGGAGCGTCGCGGCGGCACGCTGGACGTTGGGCTGGCGAAGCACCACGCTCTCGTAGTCGGCGGGGGTGACCGCGCGTTCCTGGGTCCGAAACGCCTCCGGGGCTCGCCGACGGACCTGCTCAGCCGTCTCCGGGTCGGTTCCGCCTTCTGCCGGAAGCGGGTTCCGGACCGCCTCGATCCTCGCATCGGCGCTCACGACGTGGGTGATGGCGTCGGCGCCGACGTTCCCGGCGCGGCCGTTGCCGACGCGGTAGGTCGCAGTGAACGCCTCGTCGGTGCGCGGCGAACGACCGTGGCCGTCAGCCCCGAACCGTAGTGTCGCGCGGCCGTCGTGCTCGCTCTCGACCACGAACTCGGCCGCGTCGGGAGCGCTATCGAGCAGATTCCCAACGGGGATCCACGGCGTCACGTCCGCCTCGAGGACGCTCTCCAACCCGATGCTGGGCCGTGCCCCGTGGGCATCGCCGCCGAACGCGGCCGCCGCCGGCGCGTCGGGGTCGAACCGCACGCGACGGGACACGACGCCCGCCGTCGTGCGCGACTCCTTGCGGAACGTCCTCGTGGCGGTGACTGGCCCTTCCTTGAGGCGGGGCCGGAATCGGACCGGGACCGGCGTGACCCGATGGTCGCAGCGCTCCTCGTCCGGATCGCCGGGCAGGGGCAGCCGTGGTGGCGGCGCCAGTCCCAGGTCCTCGCCGTCGATCGTGCGACCGTGGTCCACGAGGATGACGTTGCCGAAGGCGACGCTGACGTCGTCGAGACTCGTTCCATCCTCCGTCCGGGACGACACGCACAACGGCCACGGAAGCTCATCGGCCTTCGCCCAACAAATGGTGGTGATCGGCGTGTTGTCGAGCGGGTCGACAAGAGGCCCGTTCTCGTCGGCTTGGACGACCTCAGTCAGGCGCACCGGATGGCGATGTCCCCGGTCCGCGTCCGCCGCCTCTCCGCTTAGCGGTCCGACCAGTTCCTCGAAGATGAGGACCATACCGGCCACCAATGCGGGATGGTGTCCGCGGAGCGTGGCCCGCGTGGCCCCCTGCGGGAGGCAGCAGCGGTCATCGCCCCACGTGTAGAACTGCATTTGGCGGAGGTCAGCGAAGAACGAGATGGGAACCGACGGAATGCCCGGGTCAAGCTCTGCCGCGACCGGTTCGAACCATTCGGCATCGGTGGCCAGCGCGGTTTGTTCGTCTGGGCTGGCGGGCTCGATTCGCCTGGGTACGTCGGCGATGCTCGTGAGGAACCGCAGGTCGGCGGGGAGAGCCGACGTATCGGCGCTCACCTGGACCTGCAGCCATGCCCTCGCGTTGCAGCCGTCATGCATCGCGTAATCGACGAGCAGGGCATGGCGGCGGACCGACGTGCGGAGGCGCGCGGTCTCGAGGTAGGCCTCGGTCGCGATCGCGTCCTGCTCGTAGCTGAGGTGATCGCCGACGTATGCCAGCAGCTCCACGAGGGCGGTCCATAGATCGGCCGCCCTCCGGTCGCGCCAGTCCGGGATGAGCAGCGCGAGTCGATCGAGGATGAGTCGTCGGAAGCTCGCGTAATCCTTCGCGAGGTAGTCGATCTCCGGCTCCTCAAGCGGCGTGCGCAGGCAGACATGCCCGCCGCGACAGTCGAACTCGGAAGGGCAGTCGATCTTGAACGAGAACTCGATGCCGGAGAGGATCGGGTCGAAGCCGACCGGCGGCCGGGTGTCGACCGCGGACCGGACGAGCTCGAGCCGGTATCGCGAAAAATCTCCAGCCTGCGAGACCTTCACGACCGCGCTGTCGGAAGAGGCGGTGACGGACTCTACGCGGATGCCCTTGATGCGCTCGCCGCCAAGGATCCGCATGGAGGCCGGTGAAAGGCCGGCAACGTGCTGCGGCGACAGCGGGTTGACGAAGTGGAGCGTCAACCGTCGCTGCCAGAGGAGGCGATCGCGCTGCCGGCCTGCCGGCAAGGCGTTGTATTCGGCCTGCTGCTGCGGATCCAGCTCTCCGTCGCTCAGGTCCCCGACCACGATGTAATCGATGGCGTTGAGGGTGGCGTGCCCGGCGACCGCGTTCCGGCGCAGCTCGTCGCAGCAGGCGAATCGGAGCTCGCTCATCCCGCAGCCCCCGGCCGCTCGAACCGCTCGAGGCGTCGCTCCCCAGTCCGCTGGATCACGAAGCCGAGATCGACGGAGAGCGTCCCGTCGTCCCGGCTGATGCGGACCTCTTCGACGGCGATGACGTGACCCAGCCACTGCTCGAGGGCGCCTTGGACCAGGAACTGGGTCGCGGACGCGAGCTCGTCAGACAGGGGCTGGAAGGCAAGCTGGAGCAGCCCGCTGCCGAAGTCCGGCCGATTGAGGCGTTCGCCCGGCTGGGTGAAGAGGACCTGCTCGATCATGTCCCGGATGTGGTCAGACTCGTCCGTCGTCGCGGTCCGGCCGCGGCCGTCGAACTGATACGGGTAGTCGATCCGCATCGCAGCCGCCTCAGGTCGCCGTGACCCGGACCTGGGCCTGGACGGGCATCAGCGGCGTGCCCGTGGGAACGCAGGTCGAGGCCCCGGTCATGATCACGACGGGCTGGCCGCCGGCCATGACCCGGGTGGCGCCCACGGTCCACTGCCCGGTCGCGCAGGGTCCATTTCCGCCCGGCGGGGCGAACGCACAGCCCGCGATGGCATAGGGCGCGGTGATCGTCGACACGGGCTGAGCCGAAACCGAGACCCGCGGGTTCGGTGCCGTCGGCGTCGCCTGGCCTCCGTGCGCGCACAACACGGTCGCGCCGACGTGGAGGATCGGACCCGGCATCGTCAGATCACCGTCAGCGCGCCGGTGTTGATGTTGACGGTCGGGCCGGTCATCACGATCGACGCGCCCTTGCCGTTCGAGATGTAGATGCCGGTGTCGTTGACGATCAGCGTCGCGCCGGTCGCACTCTTGAGCATGATCCCGCCCGTTGGCCCGGGCAGGTCGCTGATGACCAGGGAATTCTGTCCGGCGGTCTGGAGGACGATGTTCGGGGAGATCGGCAGGCCAGCATGGGCAAGGGTCGGGACATCGGATTGGCCGCCGAAGCGGCAGCCGACCCAGACGGGATGTGTGGGGTCTCCCTGCTCGAACTCGACCCAGACGCCGGCACCGATCGGTGGAACCATGTACACCCCCATCGGCGGACCAGTCGGCCCCGCCAGCGGCGCGCAGGGTTCGGCCCAGCTCGACGGCACGGCGCCGAGCACGTCTGGGACGATCACCATCAGCCGGCCGCGCATCAGCGGATCGACGTTCTGGGTCACCGTCCCGCGGTAGAGTCCGAGGAACTTCGACGGCGCCGCCCCGTTCGTCATGGCAGTAGGCTCCCGATCGGCACCACCGGTGTGTTGGTGATCAACCCGTCGCGGGAGATCGAGAAGCTTTGCTTGTACGAGCCCCGCTTGAGGTCGTGCGTGACGCTGTTGACGTAGTACAGCCCGTCGTAGGCAAGGCCGGCCCCGCGGACGCCGACGAGCATCCGCGACCGCAGCGGCCGGCCGTAGCGGCTCACGTCCAGCGAGCCGCTGCCGCGGATCGCGTCGGACGCGGCGAACGAATATCCAAGCGCCTTGCTGATTGCGGCGGTGGGGCTCAGCGCCCCCAGGTCAGATGGAAACTCGACTTTCGAGGGTGCCGTTGGGCGAAACCCGAGCGGGGGACGCAGGACGCTGACGCTCGGGATCGGAAGTGGAAGCGGGATCTTCTTCGTCATCGGATCCATGACAGAGAGGACGAGGATCTTCTTGGCGGTGCCGTCGAGATTGAAGGACAGCGACTCGACGTTCGTGTGCGCGTCCATATCGACCGACAGGGCCGGCTGCGGAATCGGTATTCGGACGTCCGGGCCCCAATAGGCGATGCTCGATCCGGGAGCAGGCCCCGGCTCGACGTAGAAGACGTATCCGCAGTCCGAGGCGAGCTCGCGCAGGTAGTCAAGGTCGGTTCCGCGCTGGCTCGGCAGCTCATCGAGTGGGCTGGTCGTGTCCGGGATCACCGGCGGGATGGCGATCGGCGCGATGCCGAACGCGGCGTATTTCGCGAGGATTGAATACACGCGGGCGATGGCGGGTTGCGCTGGGAAGCGCATGAATGGCATCTCGACGAGATCCATGAGGACGCTGAGATCCTCGCCCGTGACGGTGATGGTCGATTCGCCCGGCTCATTCGCCGGCGAGATGTCCTGACGCGTGACGATGCCGTCCATGAGGACATGGGGGATACCGCTGACGATGGCGATGACGATCACTCGCGTAGTGATCGGATCCAGATAGCCAGCAGGAAGCATCGTTCCGAGCAGCGGCGACCACTTCGATGCCTGGAAGACGACCTGGAACCCGGAGCGGTCCGTGCCGCTCGTGATCTGGACGCTCTCGATCGCATCGGTCACCGTCGCCGGTGCCGGCACGGGGATCCCAGGTCCGATGAGGAGCATAAGGCGGGCCTCAGACGCCATCAGCTGCTCCCCGGACGCCGGCCGGCAGGGTGATCCGCAGGCGGCGACCGATGATCTCGGTCAGCTCATCCGGGCGCATCGCTCGGTTCGCGTCGCACAGCTGCCAAGAGAGCTCGGGGTCGCCGAGGTGCGCCGCAGCGAGGTTGTCGAGGCGATCCCCTTGCACGACCGTGTGCTCACGCAGCTGGCTGAGCAGATCAGGCGGTGGCACAAAGCGGCGTCGGAGAAAGATGACCGCGCGACCGTCTTGGCGGATGAGCGCTGAGGTCGGCGTGCTCTGGTAGCGGCTGTTCGGAGGAAAGCGAGGCACAGTCACACCGGCCTGAGCGAGGATCGCGTCCAACCGCTCTTGCGCCTCGTTCATGGCAGGCCTCCGATGCCCAGGTTCGAGAGCGCCGCCGACGGCGCCTTGGCGACCAGTCGCTCCTTGGCGCGCAGATGGGCCATGAAGACGCCGCCGCCCTTGTGTCCGAATCCGAGGTCGTCAACGGTGAGGACGCGCATGCCCAGGCTCACCTTCGCCCGGATCGGGTTCAGCTCAACATCGAAGGCCTCCTCCAAGACGCTGATGTCGGTCAGCCGAACGGGCAGAATCCGCTGAGCGCTCCAGACGAACAGTGTCAAGTCCGTCTCCATCGGCAGGATCTCGACAAGCCCAACCGCCGCCAGCAGGTCGTTTGCGACGAGGTCACTCGCCGCCGGGTGGACCGTTGCCTCGAGGGCGGCGAGCTGCGGATGGACGCCCAGCGCGACGGCGGATGCGTGCTGATCGGGAAACTCGAGCTGGTCGGTAGCATCGATCTCCGCCTCGAGCTTGATCGTCTCGATCGGCGGGCCCTTGAGCCGGAGCGCCTCAGATCGCTCGCCGCCCCCTCCCGCGCCCTGCACCTGCAGCGAGCGCGTCAGCGTGTCGGGGTTGTACTGGAGGGTAACGATGCGGCGGACCGCGCCGGACGCGGGATCGACGAGGACGATGCCGCCCTTGGAGACGCGCGGGGAGCGGGAGAATCCGGTCATCCGTATCCGCCTGACAGGTCGGGCTTCCCGCCGCCGGCACGTTCTCGCCGTCTGATCAGGGAGGCGATTGGCGCGACCGCGAATTCGCGGACGAGACGCCGCGGCAGAGCGTGCCTAGCGAGCCAGTGAGCAACCGGTGGCGAGCTCCGGTAGTAGATACGCATGAATACCCGCCCCCCGCGAGATCTTGCCAGCACGCGGTCCCGGAACTGGCGAAGAGTATCGACATCGGGAGCAAAGGGAGTTCCATAGCAGGCAGTGGCGATGAAGCACGGGGGCGCCGGAGGTGGGGGCTCTGAGGCCGAAACGACCTCGAGGTCGGGATAGCTGAGTGAGAACGTCCAGTACTGGGCAGTAGCCCCGAACTGCTCGCGAACCACGTCGCCAATCCCCTCTTGAACGGCCTCTGTCTTGACCTTGTCGTGCTTCGTCGACTCTGCTCTGATCTCTGCGACGTCCATCCCCATATAGGCGGTCCCACCGCCGAGCTGGCCCGAGGTGTCCGTCTGCCAGCGGACCTTGAGCTTCACAGAGATAAACACTGGCCCGCCGGCCTCGGCTAGCTCTTTGATCCGGGTTTCCAGAGCTGCAGCACGGGCTTCGATCTTCGGTTGGAGCGCTTTGATGTCCCTGTCGATGGCCTCGCCGTTCTTCTCGTCAAGGATGTCCTGCACCATCGCCCGAGTCACGATTCCACCGATGACGTCTACGATCGCGCCCGCGACCGCGACGCCGACCGCACCACCGCCTCCGCGGGAGCCACCCGTTCGCGCTGTTGCCCCTTGGGCGCCGGCTTTACCGGTCGTCCCACCAAGGGGTGTGCCTTTCGATGCCGGCTTTGGTGTGGCGGGGGCGGGTGACTTAGCGCCAGGCTGCCCTTTGGCAGGAGTCGCCGGAGTCGGTTGGCTCGTTGCCTTCGACGGCACCTTCTGCGCAGGAGCGGCCTTTGGCGCGCCTTGGACTGCGGGCGCCTTCGTTGGTGGCGGTCGCTTCGTACTGCCGGGCCCGGTCCCCGCTCCCGGGCCTTTCTTGGCTGGCGGTGCATCGGCCGTCGCCTTCGCCGCGCCCTTCTTTGTTGGGGAGGCTGCGCGACCTCCTGGCGCCTTCGGCCGAGCGAAGTCGACATGGACAACTGGAACGCCGCCCTTCTGCTCGGCTTTGACGGCCTCCTTGCAGTCGGCGCATACCGCTCTAGTCACCGCCATGCCTGCAACTCGGAAGCTATTGGCGTCGGCCGCCTCGAACATCAGCTGCTCGGCATCACCCGGCGCCCCGACGTCGCCGCGGCCTTTCGCCCGAGGCTCCGCCTCCCACCGAACGATGCCAAGCTTGTTCGCCTGCTTGCGCAGTTCTGGGTATGTGCGATTGCCGGCAACCGTGTAGACGAGTGTGGGATCTCCATCTGGATCCACAACGAGGCCAACTGCGACGGTATCTCGACTTAGGATCCGCTCCCGGGTCTTTGGGTCCAGGCCATCCATCATCGCCCGCACCTGTTTTTGCAGATAGTCGATGTCGCCTTGGTTGACTTTGAACTCCGGCTTCGGCGCGCCGGGCCCGTCGTCACGAGCCACCATCAACGCGCTGCGTCCAGTGCCCTCGGGTGGTCCTCTCCGGGCGCGCCCGGAGAGCGGCGCCCCGCCGGTCTGTTGGACCACATGGGCAAGTTCATGCACAAGGAGGCGTCGACCTTCGTTGGTTCCTGGATTGAGGCGGCCATGTCCGAACACGACATCGCGACCAACGGTGTACGCGTTGGCACCAAGCTCTCGGGCTGATCGTTCCGCGAGCGGTCCTGTGTGGAGGCGGACACGTGAAAAGTCATGACCGAAGTGACCTTCCATCGCAGCCCGGAACTTGGACTCAATGGGAACCCCAGGCGTGGCAATCGCCTCATCGGCGGTGGCAGGCGCCCGGTCTCGCCTGCCGACTTGCGCATTACCCGAGGTCACTGACAACGGACGTGACGACCGGCCGGCGAGGCGGTCCGCTATTCGGTCCGCCTCCCGTTCAAGGGGGTCCGTACGGCTCGAGACGCGAAGGCTCGATTTGAGCAGCCGGCGCTCTGCCTCGGCCTCCGTCTGCCGGAAAGTGGGATCCGCTGGCTCGGTCCGACGGACACCCGAACTTCGACCACGCTGGCCGCTCACCTAGCCAACTCCTCGACGATGGCGTGCGCGGCAAGCCGCGCTGCCGAATGTGGCGGACGATCGCGATCGCCAGCGCCGACGCGGACCCAGCCCTTTGGGTTGCCGCTGTCGGTGATCGACCGGCCGGCCACATCGCGTTCAGTCGGACGTTCTCGTGAAGTCAGTCGCCCATACAATTGTCGATCGGCAAGCAGCCATCGAAGTTCTTCTCCTAGGCTTTCTGCAATTTCTCGTGCCTCGTCATGCCCATAACCAAGCACGACAATGTCCTCAACATGAACCGCGACCCACCGGGTCATGCCCATCCTCTCGTTGCGGTCTCGGGGAGGGGGCGCTCGCGCTTCGCGGCCTCACCTCGGGCGGCGTCCAAAAGGTGGGCCATTCTCACCGGCTCGTTCGCATCCGCCGCCAGAAACGCCGCGTTGAGCGCGATGTTGCGGATGTCCCCGCCGGACGCCTGGAGGCGCGCAAGGCGTCGGTAGTCGAGAGAGCGAACCGGGGTCGCCTCGGGGAAGACGGAGCGCCAGATCGCCTCCCGCTGCCCCGTGTCCGGGAATGGGAACTGCACAACGAAGCGCAGACGCCGGTGAAACGACTTGTCCAGCGCGCTCTTGGCGTTCGTTGTCAGAATGGCGAGCCCGCGATAGGACTCCATGCGTTGCAGAAGGTAGCTGACCTCGATATTTGCGAATCGGTCGTGGCTATCCCGAACATCGCTGCGTTTTCCGAACAGAGCGTCTGCTTCGTCGAAAAGCAATATCGCGCCGCTGTGCTCAGCGACATCGAAAACCTGCCTGAGGTTCTTCTCCGTCTCTCCGATGTACTTGCTTACGAGTGCTGACAAGTCGATCCTGTACAAGTCCAAATTCAAGTCGGCCGCCAGGACCTCTGCTGCCATCGTCTTGCCTGTTCCACTGTCGCCTGAGAACAACGCGCTAATGCCGAGACCTCGCGTGCTCCGCTGTGCGAAGCCCCACGCCTCGTGAACATGGAGGCGATTGCGAACCTGCATGACGATCTGGCGCAGAGTGGCGAGCTGGGGTTCGGGGAGGACCAAGGTATCCCAGCTCGCGGATGGGGCAATCCGCTGCGCGAGATCATCTAGTCGAGTCCTCGACAGCCTTCGACACGCCCGCCACAGGAGAGCCCCCGGATCGGCACCTACGGAGAACGATCGCCCGACGTCTGCACCAGTCGCACCGATGGTCCGCGCGCTCAAACTAAACTGCGCCGCGACAGCATCGAGTGCGCCGTTAACCGCGTCGGCGTCCAGACCCAACACGCTCCTCCATAGGTCCCGTTGCTCTGCGGGCGGCGGCCGGCCAACCGTTTCCCGCCACACGGTCCCAGCGAGGTCGAACGGTCCTGCGCTTGAAGTCAGTGCAAGGCCATGGAGCCGCCCAATGAGGCGGGCGGCTCGATCAGCGGAGTTGTCTCCGACGACGACCAATAACGCGCTCGGCAGCAGCGTGGCCTCCCGCGATAGCAGCATCGACAATCCATCGAGCTCATACGCGCCTGCGGGCAGATCCTCTGCGTGCAGAACGTGTAGTCGCAGGCCAAGGTGAGTCGCAATTGCCGCAGCAACGTCCTCCTGACCGGCCGGGTCGTTTCCAGAGAGTTGGATGCAGGGACGTGAACCACGCGAGGTCGCGAGGGCCGTAGCGACCGAGGCAGCGATTTGCGCATGACTTGAGGCGAACAGGGCGGCCGGTCTGTGATCCCTAACTAATGGCCTGAGTCGCACATCCAACTCGTTCGTGCCGGCAAGGAAGTGAAGGATCCGCTCATCGATTTGGAGGCGTCCATCGATGAGACCGTCGCCGTCGTCGACTTCGATGAGGCGCCAGGAACGGAGCGGCCTTCCAGGGGCGACTGCACTCCAATGCGGCTCCGGGAGTAGGCCGAGCGCTATCCCGAACGTCGCGTACCGCCGGTTTCCACCGCCCTGGAGCTCGGCACATCGGCTCGCAACGGCGGAGTCCATCTCAACCGCCGCTCCGAGGAGGATCACATCTCGCTCGAACCCGGTTAGACCAAATGTGTCCTCCAGGAGTTGGATGGGCTGAGCACCATCTAGTCCATTCCGCGCTGCGACGACATGGTCATCGCTCACCCTGTCGCTGTTTAGGTAAGCGGCTATGCGATCGAGGTCGGCGCATAAGGCTCGACGGCTTGCGTCGGCTGCCTCGCGACGGAGGACGGTGATCACGTGATCTCGACCTTTCGGTTCAGAAACACCGGGGGCGAAACCGCGCGATCGACGATCACACTATCGATGCCATCCACGCGCAGGCGGGCGAGGTGGCTTCCGACGTCAGCGTTTGTCACGGCGAAGCTCAGGGTGTCGGTCGCGCTCAGATGGTCATCGGCGGGCACCTCGCGCGAACCCAAGATCAGCGAGGCGCGCTGGAATGGGCGAACGTTAGGACGACATTGGATCGTGATCGTCGCCGTCCCCTGGGCGTCCCGGGCGACGGAGAGCGGCAGGTTGGTGATTCGGGGCACTATGGTCAACGGCAGCCGGTTGGATTCTCGAGCTTGAGCCTCGCCCGGTCGCTGGACACGAGCACTGATCGCGTACGTCCCGACGGCGAACTGCGCCGGCTGGTTCGGCACAGTGAAGCTGATGCGTTCACCTTGGTTGCCGGCTGTAGCGTTGACGATGCGGTCGACTTCGAGCAGGCGATTCTCGATGTGGACCCCACGGCTCATTCCATCGAGGTGGTGACCCTCGAGGGTCACCTGCTGTCCGAGCATGGCGCCTGGCTGCAGGTCGGGCGGACGGATGGCCGTAATGCCGGGCAGTGTCGGGAGCGTGCCGGTTCCGACGAGGACGCCCGGTTCCGTCCCGTTGACCTGATCGGGCGCTCCGCGAGTGAGCACTGGTTGAGCAGCCTGGCCTTCGCCTGGGACTTCGATCAGGACGACGGAGACCTGATACGCGGCGGTGGGCCGATACCGCGCCTGAAGGGCCGACCAGAGCCGCGAAAGGTCTTCGATCCCCATCTGCTCAGGCGTCACTTTGATCATCTCGAGCTGGCGCCCGAGCTCCGACGCGCGCAAGGGCTGGGGCAAACGGTCTTCTATCTCCTGGCGCGCGATGACGGGCATCCGGTGAAGCAATTGCATACCGAACCCGAGCAGAACTTCCGCCTGGAGTTCGCCTGGCCCGTATGCGGTCAATAGATAGTGGAGGTCGAGAGCGAGCGGTGGATTGGTCGTCCGAGTGCCGCGCGCATCTCCTGCAGGCTGGTCAACGTTGCGCCAGCCAATGTTGTGCGAGACCTGGTGCAGGAACAGGTTGAGGCGCGGGCTAGCGTTTGGCCCAGTCAGGTCAATCGTGTCTGGCGCCACGGCGGTCACATCCGCGTTTGCACCGTTGAGCGCGATATTGATGTCTTGCTCGCCGAGCCAAGACTCCAGCATTCCGCGGAGGACGGCGGTCACGCCTGCGACCGCAAGCGCGCTGCTCACTTTCGTGCTCCCCCGTGACGCCGCTCTAGGTATTCATCGAGCGATGGTGCCGAGCGCGACCGGGAGCTCTTCGATGCCGCTTGGGGCGTGTGCGTGTCACGTGGGGCCCTAACTTCGATGCGACCGATGGTCACCGTGACGGATGGGTGATCGCCGCCCGATCCAACGTTCTCGGCCACGTCGAAGCCGCGACCATGGCGTGGCGAAATCGCCGGCCCTGCTGGTTCCAAGTTGATTGGAACCAGCAGGCTCGCCTCCACGCTGTGATCGAGCCCCTCCCCCGATGCGCGGCGTCGCGCGACCCGTGTCATCGCGGATGGGACTTGAGCGTCACTGGCGTGGCCTTGGCCAGGGTCGCTTACCTTCACTGTTGAGCGTCCGAACCCCGTCGCAACTCGGCGGCCCTCAGGCTCACTCGCCATGGCGCCCGCTTCCGGGCGACTACCTTCCTCCAGCTGGACAGCTCCGCGCGCCTCTGGCAAGTCGGCGCCGGCTTCGGCATCCGCGCGCCCGGTCGCCGTTCGTCGCTTCGCCAGATTGCGTTTCGAAGGCGAGTTGGCCCCCGCCACTAGATCGCCTGAACGATTCCCGATGAGCCGGGCTACGCGACCGCTGATCTCAGTGGCTTTGGTGCTCCCGTCTAGTGGGACGTCCTCTCCTTCGTGCGGTCTGGCGTGAGCGTCGGGCTTCTGCAGGTCGTGACTTGCGCGACCGGCCGTTCCCACTTCCGTCGCTTCGTATCGCGGGGGAATCCGCGGCAGGATGCCGCGACCGAGATGGACCTGCCGGCTTGCGAGGCGCGCTAGAAAGTCCATTCGATGCTCAAGTCGTCGCCAACGCCACATAGGCGGCGCGGCGATCGTCGGTAAGCCCGAGGATTTCCGACTCGCTCCAGCCGTAGGCGCGAGCCAAAGTGTCAACGTCGGCGAGCAGCCTGCGTCCACGCGCTGCGAGTTCGGCTGTCACGAAGCTCGGTACGTCGAGGACATTCGACCAAGTCATCGCGCATGCAGGGCATTGAACCTCCAGGAGCACCTCAGCCAATGGATCGTGCTCGGACAGGGAGGCGACTACCGCACTCTCGACCGGCGCGGGCAGTTGATCTGGCGTCGGTGCTACGTCATCAGGCAAATGCCGATCGGGCAGCGACGCAGCAACGATGGCTCGCCCAAGCAGTACGCGTCGGCCGACCTCCTCGTCTGTGGCCGAAGCGGCGGCGGCGAGGTCGAGGCTATTGAGCGGGCGGACTATAAGGTCGTGTCCTCCGGCCTGCATGCGCCAACTCAGTGGGACTGGACGAGAGGACGAGGTCAGTTCGGCGCAGGACAAGATCAATTCGACCTCGAACCCACACGCAGGGCACTGGTCGCGAGCCTCGAGTCGATCGCCAATGGTTGCGCGACGGATGTCTAACAGTTCCGAGTCACGCTGGCCGACCGGCATCAGAGCAAGGGCATCGGCTCCCAATGGTGGCCCAGCCATTGCGAGAATGTGGAGCGCGGAGTCGACAGGATGAAGCAGGACTGCGCGCTCCCAAATCCGGAGTAGCTCATGGGCGGTCAACGGTCGGCCTTTCGCCCGTCCGGCCCGTTCCGGTCCTGTTTCGATCATGCGGGCTCGGTGAACTGCGGCTCGCTGGGCTCGACGACGTCGTAGTCGCGCTCCCAGCCCTCGTTCTCGAGCTTGATCGATTGGATCGCGACTGCGTTCGCGTTGGCGTCGAGGTCGGGCAGGGCCTGAAAGTCAGAAACCCAGCAGCGGTAGATCTTGTACGCCTGGGCCGTCTGCCCGGCCTCGTTGTACATCTCGACGATCACGTCCTTGCGGAAGTCCTTGAGAGACACCTCCGCACCGAGTCCGGAGCCGTAGTTCCAGACCTTGTTGGCCCACTTCTCGAATTCGGTGTCGTGGGTGACGCCGCGCTCGAGCGTGATCGCCTCGTACTTTGTTCGACCCGGCGACTTGCGAGACGTCGATGGATCGCCGCCTTCACGGTGCTCGACGACCTCGGTGGACCGTTTCATAGCGCTGACCTTGGAGATGCCGGCGACGTAGCGACCGTCCCACTTCACGCGGAACTTGAAGTTCTTGTACGGATCGAATCGCTGAGCATTGACGGAGAACTGGGCCATCTCTCATCGCTCCTATGCGGCCACCTGGCCGGCCATCTGCTGGATCGAAATGACCACGAACTCCGCTGGCTTCAGCGGCGCGAACCCGACGAGGATGTTCACGATCCCCAGGTCGATGTCGTTCTGGGTGGTCGTCTCGGAGTCGCATTTCACGAAGTACGCGTCGCGCGGCGACGTTCCCTGGAAGGCGCCCTGGCGGAACAGGTTCTGCATGAACGCCCCGACGTTCAGCCGGATCTGGGCCCACAGCGGCTCATCGTTCGGCTCGAACACGACCCACTGCGTCCCACGGAAGAGGCTCTCCTCGATGAACAGGGCCATTCGCCGGACGGGGACGTACTTCCACTCGGATGCCGCCTGGTCTGCCCCAAGCAGTGTCCGTGCGCCCCACACGACTCGGCCGTGGACCGGGAACTGGCGGAGGCAATTGATGCCGATGGGGTTCAGTTGGCCGTTCTGGCCATCGGTAAGCGTGATGCTCAGTTCGGAGACGCCATTCAGCCGCGCGTCGAGGCCTGCTGGGGCCTTCCAAACGCCTCGGTCCGCGTCCGTCCGTGCGTAGATGCCGGCCACGACTCCGCTCGGCGCGAAGGTGGCCGGTCGATTCTCACGCAACGGATCGGCCATCCGGACTCTCGGGAAGTAGATGGCCGCGTTCTCGTCGCGCGTGACAAGAGCGTCGATGCCGTTTGCGGCGTCGGCTGGCTCGTCCCAGGCCGCCGGCGGGTCGACAATCACCATCGCGCGACGGCGCTTGGCGTAAGCGACGGCCGCGTCCCAGGTCACCAGCTGGACGTCAACATCTGGAGCCAGGGGCGGAATGCAGAGGATGTTGAAGAGGTCCGCGTGATCCAGCATCCAGATTCCCAGCCGCTGGGCTTCCAGCGCAGCGGCCGAGATGTCGCCATCCGTCAGGGCGCTGCCGTCGCTGCCATTCGACCCGAACGCCTGCGACGAGGCATCGTCGTCGAGCGGATCCGCTCCCGTCGGCGGAGGGCCGTCGGCGGTAGGTCGCGCAGCTGGCACATTACCGTCGACGCCAACGAGGTTCGATGACTCTTCGAGAACCGTGGACACGAACCTTCGGTGACTAGGGTCCGTTGAGAGGTTCAGAAAGCGCTCGACGGTGCCCGTCGCCGAGTCCTTGATGAGGAGGTTGAAGCGGCTGTCCCCTGCTTCGCCGGGGCCGGCGTCGGCGTCCTCCACCCGTGCTCGCAGAGCCTCGCCCCAATCGCCCTCGCTCGCGGCACGGATGTCGAATCCGCCTTGCAGGCTGAGTGTCGCCGCCGCCCCGCCGTTCTGCGCCCGGCAAATCAGTGCGTCCCGCCCCCCATTCAGGAAGTACTGCTGCACCGCGTAGGTCATCGGGCTCTCGGCCCAAAGCCCGCCGTAGGCGCGCGTGAACTCCGAGAAGCTCTGGACCAGGCGAGGCCGATCGGTCGGCCCTCGCCGGGCGCGACCGATGAACGCCGTGATCGAGGTCGCGACGCCGGTGATGGTCCGGACGCCACTTGGAACCTCTTCGATGTAGACGCCGGGGTAGGTCAGGGTCGCTGTCATCTCATTGCCTCATTCGACGGGGGAAGCGCAACGCGTCCTGCACTAAGGCCTGACCTCGGCCAAGCGCGACCGCGGCGAACCTGGGGAACGCTCATGGGCCTGGGTGGGGTGTGCGCGAATCGACACGTCGGCGTCGGAATCGTGGGCCACCGGCTCAGCGAGCGGATTTGGCAGCCTCAGCCATTTGGACGAGGACCGCTCGGACTGCCGGATCCATGCCCTCGGACCCGCTGAAGGACCTTCTGAGCCCGCTCTCTGCATCGATAACCTCGCCGTGATGGATCCGCCCGGGCTGCGACAGGACCAAACGAAGGACGATGACCACCTCTCGCAGCGCGGACGATTGATCGCCGCCCGGATGCGGCTGCTCCTCGCCATGTCCAGCCAATGGGCGCTGTATACGCTTCGCCGATGACGGCACCGTGAGGCGGGTATGCTGGCCAACCGCCAACTCGCAATGACGTTCGCGTGAGACGGACGTGAGTTTTGCCGACCTAGTCGGCGCCGGGTGCCGGCGTCTGGGCGACGTCAGGCTGGTGCGAGGTACTTCAGACCCGAGAAGGGTCGAGTCGAACGAGCTCGTACAGGGCTTGGGTGGCGGGCTCCGGGACCACTTGGAACTCGCTCTCCAGGACGTCGCTGCAGAGCCGGTACTGCCGCAGCGCCTGGGCGCGCTGTCCGCGGCGAACGTACGAGCGCATCGCGAGCCGATGCGCATCCTCCCGCAGCGGATCGACGGCGAGGACCTCGAGCGCGTTCGCCAGCGACGCGACGTAGTCGCGCTCCAGGAGGTGGTACTCAGCTAGGCGCGCCCGCGCGTTGATGTAGCGTGCGCGCAGGCGCTCTCGCTCGACCAGGTGCTGGACATCCGAACCGACGGCCAAGTCGCCGTCGTACAGGCCGACCGCGGCGCGGTATCGCTCGATGGCGACCTCCGCATTGCCCGCACGGTCGAGTTCCTCCGCTGAGTCAATGGCTCCATCGAAGCGATCGACATCCACGACAAGTCCGGCCTCGATATTCAGTCGGTAGCGACCGTCGTCCCGGATCACCGGCGCCTCCCCGCCCAGCGCGTCACCGAGCGAACGGTGAAG
>Ga0299913_10001538_pt1 | contig 17244 bp, 15 predicted proteins | sample RVTome_9_FD_201360 | JGI IMG/M metagenome (GOLD analysis project Ga0299913, IMG submission 201360) | Soil microbial communities from uranium-contaminated site in the Upper Colorado River Basin, Wyoming, United States - RVT155D38 (version 2) ... | reverse complement strand
GGTGGCGACGTGGCCTGCGAAGGCCTGCGGCCCGCAGCCGCCGCACCAGGTCACGGCTGTCGATCGGCGTGGCACCGAGCGCGACGGCGTCGTCCCACAGCTGCTCGGGCAGGTCGTAGTGATCGCCCTGGAACCACTCGCGGCGCAGCCCGAGCTGCGCCGCGAAGTCGTGGAGCTCGTCGTAGGCGGTGTCGCTGGCCAGGTGCGACCAGCGTTGACCGCGCCACCGCCACACCGGCCGGTCGATCACGATCACGCCGGCGTGGCGCCGGATCAGACGGTGCGCTGCGGTGGACGCTGCACCTTGCCGGCCTTCATGCAGGACGTGCAGACGTCGGTCCGGCGGGTCCGTTTGCCATCCCAGACGCGGATGCGCTGGATGTTGGGGTTCCAGCGTCGCTTGCTCCGGCGGTGGGAGAAGCTCACCTGGTAGCTGAAGTGGGGGCCTTTTCCGCAGATCTCGCAGACGGCAGCCATCGGGTGGTCCTTCGCGTTCGGTAGGTCGTGATCGTCGCCGGCCCGGTTGCGGTGCGGGGCACCGGTGCCCGCGGCGCGTGCCGCCGTGTCGTCGGCGAGGACTGTCGGCAGTGATCGTGGCCGCAGGGCGTGTGCGGTAGGCACCGAGGACCACGGACGCAGGATGGGTCGCCGAAGCGCGAACCGGCAGTCGGAATAGTAGCGGCGCCCGTGCGCTTCGCAAGGCGTGGGCCCACGGCTGCGTACACTCGGGGGCCATCGCCGACCGACGACGTCGAAGGACCATGGGCGCGCAGGACCAGCTGGACGACGACACGGCGCCAGGCGGCGACGCGGCGACCTGGCTCGACGCGGCGGTGACCCAGGTCCCGGGCGTGAGCTCCCGGGTCGCCGGCGTCCTGCGGTCCGCCTTCGGCATCACCACGGTGCGCGAGCTCCTCACGCACTATCCGGTGCAGGGCAAGTACAGGGATCTGGGTGCGGTCGAGGAGCCCACGCTCGAGCTGCTCGACGAGCAGATCACGATCATCGGCGTGATCGCACGTTGGCGGATCATTCGTCCGCGGGGCCGGAGGATGACGATCGCGCGGGCCCGCGTGCGGACCGACGGCGGGGCACTGGTCGAGGCGCCGTTCTTCAACCAGGACTGGCGGGCCCGGCGCCAGCCCGAGGGCAGCAGGGTGGCGCTCGCGGGCACGCTCGAGCGGTTCCGGGGTGACCTGCAGCTCAAGAATCCCACGGTCGTGGAGCTGGACGACGCGGGCGGCGTGGCGTCCGAGGCACGCATCGTGCCGACCTACCCGGCGACCGAGAAGCTGTCGAGCGCACGGCTGCGGGTGCTCATCGAGTCCGCGCTCGACGAGCTCCCGCCGGTGGAGGACTTCCTGCCGATCGTGCTGCGCGCGGCGCACGGCCTGGTCGAGCTCGACGACGCGCTGCGCACGATCCACCGCCCCGAGTCGCTGGCGGCGGTCCGGCCGGCCCGCAACCGGCTGGTCTACGACGAGCTGCTCACGCTGCAGGTGGGCCTGCAACGGCGCCGCCACCGCCTGGAGGCCGACGAGCTCGGGCTCACCCAGCCACCGGTCGTCGGTGGGCTGGCGGCACAGTTCGACGTCGCGCTGCCGTTCATGCCGACCAAGGCACAGCTGAACGCGTTCGCGGAGATCGACGACGACATGGCCGGGCTCCGCCCGATGCACCGGCTGCTGCAGGGTGACGTGGGTGCCGGCAAGACGCTCGTGGCGGCCCGGGCCATGCTCACGGCCGTCGACAACGGGCGCCAGGCAGCGCTCATGGCGCCCACAGAGGTGCTCGCCGAGCAGCACGTCCGCACCTTCGAGCAGCTGCTGGCACCGCTCGGGCTGAACATGTTCGACGGTCCCCGGCTCGCGCTCGTGACCGGCAGCACGACCACCGCGCAGCGGCGGCAGATCCTCGTGCAGCTCGCCGCCGGCGACATCCAGATGGTCGTCGGCACCCACGCGCTGCTCGAGCCCAGGGTCATGTTCCATGACCTCGGCCTGGTGGTCGTCGACGAGCAGCACCGCTTCGGCGTGCGTCACCGGGCCCGGCTGAAGGACAAGCGCGACGACGGTCGGTCGCCCGATGTGCTCGTGATGACCGCGACGCCGATCCCGCGGTCGCTCGCGCTGACCATCTACGGTGATCTGGACGTGACGATCCTCGACGAGCTCCCGCCGGGGCGTCAGCCGGTGACGACGACGGCCCTGCACAGCGACTCGCCGCGGCGGGCGCGCCTGTACGACTTCGTCCGCGAGCGCGTGGCGGCGGGGGAGCGCGCGTATGTGGTCTGTCCGCTGGTCAGCGACTCCGAGGCGCTCGAGGACGTCGCATCGGCCGAGACGACCCACCGGCGGCTGGTCGAGGAGGTGTTCCGTGACCTCGACGTCGGCCTGGTCCACGGCCAGCTGGCATCGGCCGACAAGGACGAGACCATGGCCGCCTTCCGCAGCGGTGCGGCCCAGGTGCTGGTCTCGACGACGGTCATCGAGGTGGGCGTCGACGTGCCGGAGGCCACCATCATGATCATCGAGGACGCCGACCGGTTCGGGCTCAGCCAGCTGCACCAGCTGCGCGGCCGCGTCGGGCGGGGCAGCGGCCGCAGCTACTGCGTGTTGTTCTCGCGAACTCCCGAGGACAACGACCGCCTGGACGCGCTGGTGAAGACGAGCGACGGGTTCGACCTCGCCGAGACCGACCTGCGCCTGCGTGGCGAGGGCAGCCTGTTCGACACGCGGCAGTCGGGCCTGCCGGACCTCAAGCTCGCCAAGCTGATCCGCGACGAGCGCTGGGTCAGGCAGACGCGTGACGATGCGCGAGCGCTCGTTGAGGCCGAGGGAGGGCTGGCGCCCTACCCGGAGCTGGCGGAGGAGGTTCGCCGGCGCTACGGCGACGAGCGCATCGCCGAGCTCGAGACGTCATGACCTCATGCAGCGTCAGCGGTAGGCCGTGTGGCGTGTCCTCATGCACGTCAGCGGCAGGTCATATCTCATGACGCGGGTGGTGGCCGGCGCACTGGGTGGACGGCGCCTGGAGATCCCGCGGGGCCGTGCGGTGCGGCCGACGAGCGACCGGGTGCGCGAGGCGCTGTTCTCGACGCTGGGCGGCCGTGTGGCCGGCGCATCGGTCCTCGATCTGTACGCCGGCTCGGGCGCGCTGGGCATCGAGGCGCTGTCGCGCGGTGCGAAGCACGCGACGTTCGTCGAGCGTGACCGTGCTGTGGCGCGGGTCCTGCAGACGAACCTCGAGGCGCTGGGGCTGGTCGCCGAGGTGCGGGTGGTCGCTGCGGCCCGGTACGTCGAGGGGCTCGCCGCGGCCCCCGGGGCGCCGGTGTTCGACCTGGTCCTGTGCGACCCGCCATACCGTGCGGCCAACGCCGCCGTGGTGGCGTTGCTGGTCTCCCTGACACATGGCGGCCACCTGGCGGACGATGCGATGATGGTCATCGAGCGCGCGCGGCACGGCGGCGCGTTCGTGGCCCCGACCGGCGTCCTCGACGTCGCAGATGTGCGCACGTATGGCGACACGGTGCTGTACTACGTGCGGAGCGGTTCAGTCGGCGAGCAGGAAGGTGGTCCGGACGCGTGAGTGCCATGGGCAGCGGCAGCGGAGGACACAGGCCATGAGCAATGCGGCGGTGTGCCCCGGGACGTTCGATCCGGTCACCAACGGCCACGTCGACGTCATCGAGCGTGCCGCGGCGCACTTCGACCGCCTGCTCGTGGCGTGCCTGCACAATGTCGGCAAGCAGCCGCTGTTCGAGCTCGACCGCCGCGTCGATCTGCTGGCGGCGGCCACTTCACACCTCGACAACGTCGAGATCGCGACCTTCGAGGGGCTCCTGGTCGACTTCTGCCGGGAGCGCGACGTGCGGATCGTGGTGCGTGGCCTGCGCGCGGTCAGCGACTTCGAGAGCGAGCTCGAGATGGCCCAGATGAACCACCGCCTGGCCGATGTCGAGACGTTCTTCGTCGCGACCAGTCCACTGCACTCGTTCCTGTCGTCCACACTGGTGAAGGAAGTGGCACGCTTCGGCGGGGACGTGACGCCGTTCGTGCCGCCGGCGGTCAACGACAGCCTCCGGGCGCAGTACGCCAGCAAGGGGAGCGTCAGATGAGTGAGATCACGCTGGGCGAGCTCGAGGAACGCCTCGACGAGCTCGAGCTGGCCCTGGCAGAGGCCCGGCCGATGCCCCTGTCGGCCTCGGTGCTCGTCAGCCGTGAAGCGCTCACCCAGCTGATCGGCGAGATCCGCGAGCTGCTGCCGGACGAGCTGCGCCAGGCCCGCTGGGTGCTGCGGGAGCGCGAGAGCCTGCTCGAGGAGGCCGAGCAGGCCGCGCAGCGCATCGTCGCCGACGCGCGGCAGGAGTGCGTGCGCCTGGCGGGGGAGACCGAGGTGATGCGCACGGCCGAGCGTGAGGCCAAGCGCGTCCACCGCGAGTCGACGGAGCAGGCGCGCACCATGAAGCTCGAGGCCGAGGACTACATCGACGGCCAGCTCGCGCGCTTCGAGCTGATCCTGACCAAGACCCTCAAGACGGTGGCGGCGGGTCGTGACAGGCTGCGCGCGGACGGTGGTGACACGTCGATCGACCTGACCGGCAACGACCAGGCGCTCTTCGACCACGAGCGCGCCTGAGGCCCGCGCCCGGGGGACAGTCGCGCGTACCACTGTGATAGGCTTGGGTGTTCGTACGATCTGACGCCTGCTGCGTCTTCTCCTACCGTCTGCACCGAACCCATGCCTTCACCTGCCGACACGCTGATCGACGTCCGCTCGTTGATCGACCGGCCGGGAGCGACCAGGTCGCTCGACCGGCATGTCGCCGTGCCCGCGGACCTCGCCGACGAGCTGGTCGAGATCGGTCCGCACGTGACGGTCCTGGCGATCATCGAGAGCGTGGTCGACGGTCTACTGGTGCGTGGCACGGTGACGGCACCGGCACAGGTTGCGTGCGCGCGGTGCCTCGGCGAACGCGAAGACGAGGTCCGTGCCGACGTCGTCGAGATGTTCAGCGCCCCGGTCGGCGAGGAGGGCGAGGTCGAGCCCGGGTATGACATCGTCGATTTCGCCATCGACCTCGACACGCTGATCCGTGACGCGCTGGCCACGGTCATGCCGGTGCGGCCGCTGTGCCGTCCGGACTGCGCCGGGCTGTGCCCGGTCTGCGGCGCCGACCGCAACGTCGCGCCGTGCGGCGGCCACGCTGAGGAGCAAGACCAGCGGTGGGCCGCCCTGTCCGAGCTGCGTCTGCCAGACGCCCACTAGCAACGAAAGACCATCATGGCTGTCCCGAAGCGCAAGAAGTCACGCTCCCGCACGCGGCATCGCCGGTCCAATTGGCTCGCGTCGCGCAAGCCCACGATGGCCACCTGCGCGCAGTGCTCGTCGCCGCTGCAGCCCCACACCGTGTGCGGTGTGTGCGGCTACTACCGCGGTCGACGCGTCCTGGAGGTCGACGCGTAGGTTGACGCGACGTACACCTACGGGGGGACCGTGACGGTCCCGCGGCTGTGATGCCGACCTGTGGCGGCATCGCGCTGCAACGTGCACTGGCGGTCGAGGTCGCCGACCCGGACCTGTGGGACCGCGCGCTGACACACCGCAGCTTCGCCTTCGAGGCGGGTGGCACGCCAGACAACGAGCGGCTGGAGTTCCTCGGTGATGCGGTGCTCCAGCTCGTGATCACCGACGAGATCTTCCGCGGGCTGGCGGACGCCCGCGAGGGGCGGCTCGCCAAGCTGCGTGCGGCCATGGTCAACACGGCCCGCCTCGCGGAGCTCGCCCGCGCCGTGGACCTCGGCGCCGCGGTCAAGCTCGGCCGTGGCGAGGAGCAGTCGGGCGGGCGCGACAAGGACTCGATCCTGGCCGACACGCTCGAGGCCGTGTTCGGTGCGATCTACCTCGACCGGGGCCTGCAGGCCGTCACCGAGGTCATCCGCACCCTGTTCCGTCCGCTGATCGACGAGCTGTCGACCCAGCACGCGGCGTTGGACTACAAGACCTCGCTGCAGGAGCTCGCTGCTGCCCGCCTGTCGTCGCTGCCGGTGTACGAGGTGACCGACTCCGGGCCCGACCACGACAAGGAGTTCGTCGCCGAGGCCATCCTGGACGGGAAACGGCTCGGACGGGGGCAGGGACGCAGCAAGAAAGCGGCCGAGCAGGACGCCGCGCGCGAGGCGTACGCGGTCCTCGCCGAACGCTTCGGGGAGACGCAGGACCGAATTGACGTTGCCGGTACTGTTGCCGGCAGCCGGCCGGAAGCAACAGGAGAGCACGCGTGACCTACCTGCCCGAGGTCGAGGTGATCCGCAAGGAGCTCGAGAAGGAGGTCCAGGGAAAGCGCTTCAAGACGATCAACGTCAAGAGCGCGTCGTCGGTCGGACGTCACCGCAACCGCCCGGAGTTCTACAAGGCGCTGGACGGGCGCAAGATCGAGTCGATCACCCGGCGCGGCCGGTTGCTGCTGTTCGAGCTCGATGAGGAGCAGACCCTGGTGATCGCCCTCGGGTCGCGTGGCGCGCTCTCGCGGGAGACCGCGACCGAGGATGCAGGGCCCGACACACAGTTCACCGCGTCGTTCACCACCGGCGGGGCGTTGCACCTGGTCGACCCGGTCAAGGACGCCGAGCTGTTCGTGGTGCCCACAGCAGAGCTTGACGCGCTTCCGGAGCTGTCGACCGGTGGCATCGACGCGCTGGCCGACACGTTCACCTGGCACGCGTTCGGCCAGGAGCTCGTGCTGCGCCAGCAGCCGCTCGCGCTGCTGCTGCGCGACGAGACGTTCATCCTCGGCCTCGGCGACCTCTACGCCGACGAGATCCTGTGGGCGGCCGGCCTGGCGCCTGCACGCCCGAGCAACAGCCTGACCAGCCAGGAGGTGCGTCGGCTGTACCGGGCGATCTTCGAGGTGCTGTACGAGGCCGTCAAGCAGGGCGGTGTCGAGGTCACCGAGATCGACGCCGACGAGGACGAGATCGAGTACGCCGACTTCGTCAAGGTCTACGAGCGCGTCGGCGAGCAGTGCGTGCGGTGCCGCCGCCCGATCGGACAGGTCGAGGTCGACGGGGTCGAGGTGTTCGCCTGCTCGGGCTGTCAGACCTGATTTTCCTCGCGGCCGCTCGTCGTCGCTCCGCTCGTTGGTCACACGCAGCTCTTCGTCGCTGCGTCCTCAACGGCGAAGGTGACCACCTAACGGCGGACGCGTTCAGCCGGTCACGGCGTCGACCGCGACCAGCAGGGCCGGAACGAAGGCGTCGGCCCGCGCAATCATGGCGTCGTGGTCGACGTCGAGCTCGATGACCGTCGTGCCGGGACCGAGCCGCGCGGCCAGGTCGCGCTGGTTGGCGACGCCGACCAGCTTGTCGCGCGTCGTGACGACGACGGCGGCAGGCACGTCCACCGTCGACACCCACCCCCGCGCGTCGAACCGCGACAGCTCGCGTCCGGCCTCGGCGATGTCCTCGGCGCTGCCGCGGTCGGCCTCGCCCACCATCCAGGGCAGCAGGCCGTCGAGCTGGTCGGGCAGGTCGGTCCCGATCATCCGTGTCAACTGCAGCGGCAGGCGGCGGTCGACGACCGCCTGCGACACACGCTCCCACCAGTGGCGCGGGAACAGGCGCATGACCAGCTGCAGCACCCCCATGCCGCGCCACAGCCAGTGGTCGGCGCGGGTGACGTTGAACGTCGCGCTCGTGGCGCACAGCACCAGGCCGGACACCAGGTCGGGATGGCGCTGCCACAGGAGCAGCGCGATCGGGCCGCCCATCGAGTAGCCGACGGCGGTGACCGGGCCGGCGGCCAGCGCGCGGATCAGCGCTGCCGTGTCGTCGGCGACGTCGGTCAGGCGGAACGGTCGTGACGGGCGCGTGCCACGGCCGTGACCGCGGTGGTCCGGCGCCAGCACCCGCGCGCGGTCCGACAGCGGCCCGTACGACGTGAACCAGTGCATGTCGGCCGGGAACATCCAGCCGTGCAGCAGTAGCACCGTGGGCGCGTCCGGCCCGGGACCGGCTGCGTCGCGGAGGAACAGCTCGCCGTGACCGCGCACGGGGATGATCCGCGCCGGCGGGAGCTGCGGTGGAGGATCGGGGCTGGCGTCTGCCGGCGGCTCGGGGCGCGAGCGCCCAGCGGCCCACAACGCCACCGCGATGGTCGCCAACGTCGAACCGGCCCACCACATCAGCAGTCGTTTGAGTGCCCGCATGCGGACAGCGTATGATCGGCCCACCCGGCGGAGCATCACGAGACACGCGTTCGGGCCGGCTCCGCCGGGTCATGAAGCAGGCACGATCGTCGTGCGACGGTTGCGTGAGATCACGCGCGATAGGGTATAGTGCACTCGTGAAATGCGACGCGCTGGCGGATTGCGCTGGGATCGCGTCGCTCCATCGCACGGCGGCCATCGCCGCCGCCAACGATGTGTGGTGCACCGAGCCGAGTAGACCTGAGAGGACGACCTGCATGAAGGCGCTCATCGGAGCCATGGATCATCGGCCCTACCAGATGCTCGCGGAGCTCACATCGCTGCGGGCGCGGGTAGCCGGCCTGCGCGAGGAGCTTGCGGCCAGCGAGGCCGAGAAGCTCGCGTTGCAGGAGGAAGTTGCACAACTTCGGGCGGTCGCCGAGCGTGAGGTCGTTCTCACCAGCTGATCGCACCATACGACCACAGAGCGGCAGCACTGCCGCTCTTTTTCGTGCCCGCACATTGCCCGTCGGGGGTGTTTGGTCCGCTCCGGACCGCTGCCTAGACTCCGACGCGTGCATCTGCTGTCCCTCACCCTGCGCGGCTTCAAGTCGTTCGCCGACAAGACGACCCTCGCCCTCGAGCCCGGCGTCACGGTCATCGTCGGCCCCAACGGCTCCGGCAAGTCCAACGTCGTCGACGCGCTCACCTGGGTGCTGGGGACCCAGAGCCCCCGCTCGCTGCGCAGCGGCGCCATGTCCGACGTCATCTTCGCCGGCGCGCCCGGCCGGCCCGGACTGGGGCGGGCGTCGGTCGAGATCACGATCGACAACTCCGACGGCGCCATCCCGCTGGAGTTCAGCGAGATCACGGTGGGCCGCGCGATGTTCGCATCGGGCGAGACCGAGTACACGATCAACGGCAAGTCCTGCCGCCAGCTCGACATCGCCGAGCTGCTCAGCGACACGGGCCTGGGGCGCGAGAGCCACACGATCGTCAGTCAGGGCCAGCTCGACGCGATCCTGACAGCCCGTCCGGAGGATCGTCGCGCGTTCATCGACGAGGCCGCGGGCATCACCAAGCACCGCCGCCGCAAGGACCGTGCCGTCCGCAAGCTGACGCACATGGCCGAGCACGCCGAGCGGCTGGCCGACGTCTCGCGCGAGCTCACGCGCAGCCTGCGCCCGCTGGAGCGCCAGGCCGAGGCGGCGGCGCGGCACGCCGAGCTGACGGCGCAGCTGCGCGCGGTCCGCATCGAGCGCGTCACCGACATGCTGGTGCGGTCCACGCGCCGGTTCGCCGAGGTGGCTGACCGCCACGCCGACCAGGCGGGTGCGACACGGCGTCTGCAGGAACGGCTCGAGCGCCTGCGTGCCGAGCAGGAGGCCGCCGAGGACACGCTGGCCGACCTGCGCCCCGCCGCCGAGCGTGCGGTGTCCGCCCACTTCCGCCTGGCCAACTGCCTTGAGCGGCTGCGGTCGGTGCGGACGCAGATCGCAGAGCGCGAGATCGGCCTCCAGTCCGCACTCGACGAGCCGGTGATGCTGCGCGACCCCGCCGACCTGCGCAAGGTCGCCGCTGAGGAGCGTGAGGCGCTGTCGGTGGCCGAGCGCGAGGTGGCCGAAGGCCAGGCCGTTCTCACCGACGCCGTGGCCGCACGCGAGGAGGCCGATCGCATCCGCCGGGCGCACGCCCAGGCCGCGGCCGCCGAGGCCCGGCGCCGTGCCGCCGCGCGGGAGCACCGCCTGCGCTGGGAGGGCGAGGTCGCGGCGTTGCGCTCCACGCTGGCACGCGCCGTCAGCGAGCAGGGACGCATCGGCGGGCGGCTGAGCGCGCTGCAGGAGCGCGAGCAGCGGCAGACCGACGACACCGATGCGGCCCGCGCGGCCTACGAGGAGCAGCGGGCGCGGCGCGAGGCGCAGACCGCCGCCGCCGCCGCGGCGGACACCGACGTCGACGCGCGGCGGGCGGAGCTCGACGACGTCATCGCCGAGGAGCGTGACTGCGAGCGGCGGCGTGCCGCCCTGGCGGCGCGCGTCGACGCGCTGGCCGCCGCCGCTGCCGACGTCACCGATGGAACGCGCACCCTCCTGGACGCACCGCCCGAGGGCGTCGTCGGGCTCCTCGCCGAGCAGCTCACGGTCGCCCCGGGCGACGAACGGGCCATCGGCGTCGCCCTCGGCCCGGCCGCCGAGGCGGTGCTGGTGGCGGACCCCGACGCCGCGGAGGCCGTGGCCCGCCGGGTCCGCGATGGCGACGATGGGCGTGTCCACCTGCTGGTCGCTGGTGACACCGGGCCGCGTGCCGGTGCGGTGCCCGACGGCGCCCGTGCCGCGGTCGATCTGCTCGACGGCCCGCCGCCGGCCGTCTCCGCGATCGCGTCGCTGCTGCGTGACACCGTCGTCGTCGACGACTACGACACGGCGTGCCGGGTAGCCCGGGAACGGTCCGACCTGACCGTGGTCACCACGGCCGGGGAGCTGGCCGGCGCCACGGGCTACGTGGTCGGCAGCACCCCGCCCGGCAGCACCGTCGAGCAGCATGCGGCGCTCGCCGAGGCGCGCACGCAGCTCGTCGCCGTCGACGACGAGGCGGTCGACATCGCCCGGCGGACCGCGGCTGCACGGTCGGCGTTCGCGGCGGCCGAGGAGGCCAGGTCCGCGGTCGTCGCCGAGCTGCGCGCCGCGACGGTGGCGCGCGACGAGCGGGCGGAGCAGCTGCGCCGGCTCGAGGCAGAGGCCGCCGCCTACCGGCGTGAGCTGGAGGCCGTCGCGCAGGCTGCGGAGCAGCTCGACCGCGAGGTGGTGTCACGCGGCAGTGAGCTCGCTGAGCTCGAGGAGGCCGAGCATCTCGATGACGCCGCGGAGGATCACGACGACGGCGCCGACGTCGAGGCCGAACGCCTCGTCGACGCGCTGCGGGCGGCCCAGGAGTGCGAGGTCGACGCACGGGTGGCCGTGTCGTCCGCGGTCAGCCGCCGCGACGAGATCGCGCGGCGCATCGCCGTCGCCGAACGCGAGGCCGGGGAGCTCGAGCGCGCCTGGGCGGCCGCTGACGAGCGTCAGGAACGGCGGCGCATGGCCGTCGAGCGGTGCCGGGGGCTCGCCGAGTTCGTCGAGCACGCACTGCGGGCCGGCAGGGACGCGCTCGAGGCGTCCGCCGTCGAGCGCTCGGCGGTCGAGGCGCGCCGCGACGAGCAGCAGGAGGCGCTCGGCGCGTTGCGGTCGCGATCGTCCGACGTCGAGCGTGAGCTGACCGACCACACCCGCAGCCAGCACGCCGGCGAGCTGGCCGTCGCCGAGGCGCGCCACGCCCTGGACGACGCCCGCACGCGCGCCCGCGACCTCGGCCTGGATCCCGACGGGCTGCTCGACGACGACATGGCGCCGGTCGACGACGATCGCCGTGCGGAGCTGGCCTCGACTGAGGAGGACCTGGCTCGGCAGGTCGCGCTGCTGGGACCGGTCAACCCGCTCGCGGTCGACGAGTTCGAGGCGCTCAAGGAGCGGCAGCGCTTCCTCACGGAGCAGCTCGACGACCTCGAGCGGTCACGCCAGGACCTGCTCGAGATGGTCGCGGCCGTGGATGAGCGGATCCGCGAGATCTTCGGCCAGGCGTTCGCCGACGTGGCCGTCGAGTTCGAGCGCCTGTTCGAGCGCCTGTTCCCCGGTGGTGAGGGACGTCTGGAGCTGACCGACCCCGACGACCTCCTCACGACCGGCGTCGACGTGCGGGCACGCCCGGCCGGCAAGCGGGTGTCGCGGCTGTCCCTGCTGTCCGGCGGGGAGCGCTCGCTGGTGGCGCTTGCGCTGGCGTTTGCGATCTTCGCAGCCCGGCCGTCGCCGTTCTACGTGCTCGACGAGGTCGAGGCGGCGCTGGATGACATCAACCTCCAGCGGGTGCTCGACGTCATCGGCGAGTTCCGGGCCACCAGCCAGCTGATCGTGGTGACGCACCAGAAGCGCACCATGGAGGTCGCCGACGTGCTGTATGGCGTCACGATGCGGGCAGGCGGGGTCTCCAAGGTGCTCAGCCAGCGGCTGTCCGACGTCGCCTGACTGCACCGCGGCCCGCGGCGCGGCACGATCGTGCGTATCCGACGCACACTGGAACGAACAGGTTCAGGTTCTCCTCACATGACAGCACCAGCTCCCATCGACACCGCGATCGACCGGCGGGCCTTCCTGCGTGCACTGGCCGTGCTGGGTGCAGGCGGGGCGCTGACGGCCTGCGCCGGCAGCGGGCAGGTGTCGGAGGCGTCGAGTCCCGCGGCGAGCGCCGCGTCGGACCCGGGCGCGGAGGCCGTCGCCGAGGTGGCACCCGACGCCGAGGTGTCGCTGGCGGTCATCGCCGCGACGTTCGAGCAGCTCGTCGACCAGCCCAACCCGTTCGTGTTCGGGCTGTTCACGCTCGAGCAGGAGCCGATCGAGGGCGCGTCGGCGCAGGTCTACGCCGTACCGTCGGGCGGCGGCGAGCCGGTCGGCCCGTGGCCGGCGACGCCGGCCGACGCGGACGTCCCACCCGGTGGGCTCTACACCGTCGAGGCCAGGTTCCCCGGCACCGGCCTGCACGAGGTCGTGGTCGTCACCGACGACGGCCAGGCGGGCGCGGTCGCCGTCGACGTGCGTGACGCGTCGTCCAGCCAGCTGCCCGCGCCCGGCCAGCAGGCACAGGCGGTCGCGACACCAACCGAGGCGGACCCGCTGGGCTACACCACGCTCTGCACCCGCGCGGAGCCCTGCGGCATGCACGACGTCAGCCTCGACGAGGCGCTCCTCAGGGAACAGCCGATCGTCCTGCTGTTCGCCACGCCGGCGTTCTGTCAGACCGCAGTGTGCGGTCCGACGGTCGACGTGCTCGAGCAGGTGCGCCGGGACGGGTTCGACGACGTGCAGTTCATCCACTGCGAGATCTTCTCGGACAAGGGGTCGACGCTGGGCGATCCGGTCCAGGCGTGGAACCTGCCGACCGAGCCGTGGCTGTTCCTCATCGGCCCTGGCGGACGGATCGTGCGCCGGGCCGACGGCCCGTTGCTGGTGCTCGCCGATCAGGTACGGTCGCTGATCAACGACGGCCTCTCGGCCTGACCCCTCACACATTCCGAGCAGGAACGATCATGGAAGCTGTCATCCTTGCGACGGTGCTCGGCGTGCTCGTCGCCGTGGTGTTCGTCGCGCTGCTGCGCGTCCGTCGCCACCCACCGCCGCTCGACGAGCAGACCGCGGAGCAGCTTGCCGACCGGGCACCGACACTCGATGTCCCCGAGGCCGACGAGCCACAGCCGGCCGGCGCGCCGGAGGTCGCCGAGGCGGCCCCGTCGGTCGCCGCGCCGCCGGAGCCGGCGCTGTCGCCTGCGGAGCACTTCCGCCTGCGGCTGGGTCGCGCGCGGTCGAGCCTGGGCGGTGCGCTTGCGGTCATCTTCCGCGGTGGCGTCGACGACGACGTGTGGGACGAGCTGGAGGACTCGTTGATCGCCGCTGATGTCGGCGTCGAGGCGACGTTGGAGCTGGTCGCGGGCCTGCGCGAGCGGGTGCGGGCCGAGAACATCCGCAGCGGGCCCGAGGTGCTCGACCTGCTCAAGGAGGTCCTGCGTCTCGAGCTGGGCGTCGCCGATCGCGGCCTGGCGTGGCGTGACGACGGCACGACCGTGTGGCTGGTCACTGGCGTCAACGGCACCGGCAAGACCACCTCGATCGGCAAGGTGGCCGCACGCGAGCGGGCAGCCGGGCGGACCGTGGTGCTGGCCGCCGCCGACACGTTCCGCGCCGCCGCCGCCGACCAGCTCGCGCTGTGGGGTGAACGCGCGGACGCTCGGGTGGTACGTCAGGACGAAGGTGCCGATCCTGCCGCCGTCGCCTTCGACGGGTGGTCCGCGGCCTCATCGTCAGGTGCGGACCTGTTGATGGTCGACACGGCGGGGCGGCTGCAGAACAAGCGCGCGCTGATGGACGAGCTGGGCAAGGTCAAGCGGGTGCTCGACCGCGAGGCCGGCCATGTCGATGAGGTGTTGCTTGTCCTCGACGCGACCACCGGCCAGAACGGGTTGGCACAGGCGAAGGCGTTCGCCGAGGCCGTGGACGTCACGGGGGTGCTGCTCACCAAGCTCGACGGCACCGCCAAGGGCGGGATCGTCATCGCGATCCAGCGCCAGCTGGGCCTGCCGGTCAAGCTGGTGGGGCTCGGCGAGACGATCGACGACCTCGCGACCTTCGACCCGGACGCGTTCGTGGATGCGCTGTTCGCGGAGGTCGGCCAGGACGTCGAGATCGAGCAGGCCGGCGCGACCGAGGAGCGCTGACGTGCTCGACCGCCTCCGGCTCGAGGAGACGCGGGAGGCGCTGCGGCTGCTCGGCGTCGAGGCGCCGACTGGCAGGACGACGGCCCAGCGCACGCTGCGCGAGGCCTTCGCCCAGTTCGGATTCGTCCGCCAGCAGCTCGAGCAGGCGCCTCCGGTCGCGCGCAGCGCGTTCCTGCGCCTGCTCCACGAGGGGCCGCTGTCGGTGGAGCAGCTGCTGGGACGTGGCTGGTGGGCGCGTGGGATGCTGCCCACGCCCCTCGACTGGCTGCAGCGGCGCGCGTTCGTCCTGGTCGACGACGCCGGTCGCGTGGTCGCCGTCCGAGAGGCGCGTGAGGGCTACCTGGCTGGTGCGCACGAGCGACCCGACACGGCCGACGACGAGCCGCTCACGGGCGCCGCGCGGCTGAGCGTCGAGCCCGCCGGCGCTGTCGTCATCTGCGAGGACGCCGACCTGCTGCACCGCGCGGTCGCGCTTGCCGCCGGGCGCCTGCAGCTGGTGGCGCCCACGGTCGCTGTGTCGACCGGGTCGCCCGCCTCCGTCGTGCGCGCGCTGCGCGAGGCGAACCTGCCACTCGTCGAGGACCTGCAGGTCGCGGCGAGCTCCAGCCAGCCCGCGCTGCCGGACCGCGTCGAGCAGGCGGTGGGCCCCCAGGGGATCCGCGCGCTGCTGACGCGCGCGGTAGCCGAGGAGCGCCAGGTCCGGCTCGACTACTATGCGTCGTCCCGTGGCGGGGTGGCGACCGACCGCGTGGTCGATCCGTGGCGGTTCGTCGACGACCTGCTGACCGGCTGGTGCCATCTGCGCACCGCCGAGCGCACCTTCGCCCTGGACCGGATCGGGCGGGCGCGCATGCTGCCGGCGGCGATCACCCACCGCGACGGGGACTGAGGTCGGCCGGCGGCCGCTCCTGGTGCACGGGCCGGCCGCTAGAGTGAGCCGTCACGGCCGCCTTCGCCGGCGACGTCGTCCCGTACCGCCCACCACCTTGGATCCGTCCCATGTTCGACGCGCTCGGTGACCGCCTCGAAGCCATCTTCGCCAACCTGCGCCGCGGCGGGAAGCTGACCGACGAGCAGGTCAGCGCGACGCTGCGCGAGATCCGCCTGGCGCTGCTCGAGGCCGACGTCAACTTCAAGGTCGTCAAGGCCTTCGTCGCCCGCATCCGCGAGCGCGCCGTCGGCACCGAGGTCCACGAGGCGCTCAACCCGGCGCAGCAGGTCATCAAGATCGTCCACGAGGAGCTCATCGAGATCCTGGGTGGCATGTCGGCGCCGCTGGACCTGGGCAGCCGGTCGCCGGCGGCGATCATGCTGGCCGGCCTGCAGGGCTCCGGCAAGACGACGGCCGCGGGCAAGCTGGCCACGCTGTTCAAGAAGCAGGGCCGCCAGCCGCTGCTCGTCGCGTGCGACCTGCAGCGCCCGGCCGCCGTGCAGCAGCTGCGTGTGCTCGGCGAGCGCGCCGGGGTGCCGGTCTACGCGCCCGTGGAGTCGGGCGACCCGATCACGGTCGCGCGCCGGTCGATGGACGAGGCGCGCCGGTTGGGCGCGTCGGTGGTCATCGTCGACACCGCCGGCCGGACGAACGTCGACGAGGTCCTGATGCAGCAGGCCGCCGAGATCAAGGCGGCCGTGGACCCGGCCGAGACGCTGTTCGTGATCGACGCGATGATCGGCCAGGAGGCCGTCACGGTCGCCAAGGCGTTCCAGGAGGCCGTCGACTTCACCGGCGTGATCCTGGCCAAGCTCGACGGTGACGCCCGCGGCGGCGCGGCGCTGTCGGTCGCCGAGGTGACCGGCCGGCCGATCAAGTACGCGTCGGTGGGTGAGAGCCTCGTCGACTTCGAGGCCTTCCACCCCGACCGCATGGCGGGCCGCATCCTCGGCATGGGCGACGTGCTCACCCTGATCGAGAAGGCCGAGGACGTCTACACCGAGCAGCAGGCCAAGGACATGGAGTCCAAGCTGCTCGCCGCCGACTTCACGCTGGAGGACTTCCTCGAGCAGTTCCAGCAGCTCAAGAGGATGGGCCCGCTGCAGGGACTGCTCGGCATGCTGCCCGGCATCGGGCGGCAGCTCAAGGACCTCGACCTCGACGAGCGGGAGCTGGTGCGCGTCGAGGCGATCATCCAGTCGATGACGCCCGAGGAGCGGCAGCGGCCGCGCCTCCTCAATGGCAAGCGCAAGAAGCGCATCGCCCGTGGGTCGGGACGATCGGCGCAGGAGGTCAATCAGCTGCTCGCGTCCTTCGAGCAGATGCGCAAGATGATGAAGCAGCTAGGCGGACCGAACGGCATGAAGGCGTTGCGCGGCATGGACGACCTCGACCTCGACGCCCTCGCCGCGAGCGGGGGCATGCCCGGCGGCCTCGGTGGCCTGCCGGGGGGTATGGGTGGCCTGCCAGGCGGTGTGGGCGGGTCGGCGCCGGGGGGCCCGCTGCCGCCGGGTGCCAAGCCGAGGGGCAGGTCGGTGCCGAAGCGCAAGCGCAAGAGCGGCAAGGGCAAGAAGCGCAAGCGCTGACCGACGGGCACGTTCGATCGTGCCGCGCACCGGTCGAGGGGGCGCTACGCTAGACTGCGACGCTGTGCCGCCAGCGTGTGCGCGTATGTGACCATCCTCGAGCTCCGCCACGGCACGCATCCACATCGACGACAACCACCGTGTCGGCGCACCCGGCCGCCGTGCGGTGCCCCCCACACGGACGAGCACCACCGCGAAAGGACGAGGCAGTCAGATGGCTGTGAAGATGCGCCTGCGGCGCGAA
>Ga0299913_10001537_pt1 | contig 17245 bp, 16 predicted proteins | sample RVTome_9_FD_201360 | JGI IMG/M metagenome (GOLD analysis project Ga0299913, IMG submission 201360) | Soil microbial communities from uranium-contaminated site in the Upper Colorado River Basin, Wyoming, United States - RVT155D38 (version 2) ... | reverse complement strand
CGACTCGACGGCCTTGCCGTTGACCACCGGCATCGCCCCGGGCAGCCCCAGGCAGACCGGGCACACCGACGTGTTCGGCTCCTCGCCGAACGACGCCGGGCAGCCGCAGAACATCTTGGTGTTGGTGTTCAGCTCGACGTGGACCTCGAGCCCCAGCGCGGGGTCGTACCTCTCGAGGACCTCCTCGAACGGGACCAGCGTGGCGGTCATGCGGAGACTCCTTCGAGCGCGGGTGCCTGGGCGAGCAGCGGGCCGCCCCACTGGTCACGGAGCAGCGTCTCGACCGCGGCGCCGACCCGGTAGACCCGGTCGTCGGCCAGGGCCGGGGCCAGGATCTGCAGCCCGGCCGGCAGCCCGTCCTCGTCGGCGAGGCCGCTCGGCACCGAGATGCCCGGCACGCCGGAGAGGTTGGCCGGGATGGTGGCCAGGTCGTTGAGGTACATCGCCAGCGGGTCGTCGACCTTCGCACCGATCGGGAAGGCCGTGGTCGGCGCGGTCGGTGAGACCAGGACGTCGGCCCTCTCGAAGGCGGCGTCGAAGTCGCGGATGACCAGCGTGCGCACCTTCTGCGCCTGCCCGTAGTAGGCGTCGTAGTAGCCGCTGGACAGCGCGTAGGTGCCGAGGATGATCCGGCGCTTCACCTCGTCGCCGAAGCCGGCGTCGCGGGTCGCCCGCATCACCTCCTCGGCGCTCGGGTTCTCGATGCCGTCGGGCAGCACCCGCAGGCCGTAGCGCATCGCGTCGAACTTCGCGAGGTTGCTCGACGCCTCCGCCGGCAGGATCAGGTAGTAGGTGGCCAGCGCGTGCACGAACGTCGGGCAGGACACCTCGACCACCTCGGCACCGGCCTTGACCATCAGGTCGAGCGACTCCTGGAAGCGGGCGAGCACGCCGTCCTGGTAGCCCTCGCCGCCGAGCTCCTTGACCACTCCGACCCGGACCCCGCTCAGGTCGCCGGTGGCGCCGAGCCGCACGGCGTCGGTGAGGTCGGGCACCCGGTCCTCCACGGAGGTCGAGTCCATCGGGTCGTGGCCGCCGATGATCTCGTGCAGCAGCGCGGCGTCCATGACCGTGCGGGTCACCGGCCCCACCTGGTCGAGGGAGTTGGCCAGGGCGACGAGGCCGTAGCGGGAGACCGAGCCGTAGGTCGGCTTCACGCCGACGGTCCCGGTCACCGCGCCCGGCTGGCGGATCGAGCCACCGGTGTCGGTGCCGAGGGCGAGCGGGGCCTCGTAGGCGGCGAGGGCGGCGGCCGAGCCACCGCCGGAGCCGCCCGGGATCCGGTCCAGGTCCCAGGGGTTGTGCGTCGGACCGTACGCCGAGTGCTCGGTCGAGGACCCCATCGCGAACTCGTCCATGTTGGTCTTGCCCAGGATCGGCAGACCCGCGGCCCGCAGCTTGGTGACCACGGTGGCGTCGTAGGGCGGCACCCAGCCCTCGAGGATCCGGGAGCCGCACGTGGTGGGCAGCCCGCGGGTGGCCAGCACGTCCTTGACGGCGATCGGTACGCCGTCGAGGGCGCTCGCGGGCGTACCGGTCGAACGGCGGGCGTCGGCGGCCGCCGCCTGCTCCAGCGCCCCGTCGGCATCGACGTGCAGGAAGGCGTGCACAGCCCCGTCGACGGCGGCGATCCGGTCCAGGTGGGCCCGGGTCAGCTCGACGGAGGTGGTCTCGCCGGCGGCCAGCGCCTCGGCCAGCTCGGCGGCGGTCCGCCGGGTGAGGTCGCCGGTCACTGCTCGTCCCCCAGGATCCGGGGCACCGCGAACCGCTGCTGCTCCACCTCGGGCGCACCCGACAGCGCCTGCTCGGCGGTCAGGCAGGGCACCACGACGTCCTCGCGGAAAACGTTGGTCAGCGGCATCGGGTGCGAGGTCGGCGGGACGTCGTCGCTCGCGACCCCCGCGATCGAGGCGACCGACTCGAGGATCACCGACAGCTGGGGCGCGAGGTGGTCGAGCTCGGAGTCGTCGAGGTCGATGCGCGCGAGCACCGCCAGGTGCGCGACCTCGTCGCGGCTGATGTCAGGCATGTGCGCAATCCTAGGCAGCCGCCTCGTCCTCGCCGCGGGCGGATCCGGTGGGGCCCTGGTGCACGTCGAGGCGCAGCAGCCGGCTGGTGAGATCGACCAGGGGGCCGAGCGCCACGATCACCGCGATCGTCCCGAGCCCGATGGTGGCGCCGAGCAGCCAGCCGACCAGCGCGCCGCCGCCCTGGACCAGGCTGTAGCTCCACCGGAACGGCACCGGCGGGTCCCACGCCAGCGCGGCCGCCTCGGCGGGGCCGGCGCCGGTGTGGCCGCCGAGGTAGGTCGCGATGCCGAGCGCGAGCACGGGGAAGGCCACGGCGAGCAGCGCGAACCGCCACGCCAGGCCGTCCGGAGTGTCCAGCACCTCGATCAGCACCGAGACCGTCCCACCGACGACGACGATCTGGATGACCGTGCCCAGGCCGGGATAGACCCGGCGTACCGCCGCGACCGCCAGGAACAGCATGCTGATCAGCAGGTTGGCCACCCAGAACGACATCCCGGTGCGGATCGAGACGCCGTTGACCAGCGTGGAGTACCCGTCGGACCCGAGGTCGGCGGTGAGCAGCACGGCGACCCCCGTGCCGAGCACGACACAGCCGAACACCACCATCGCGATCCGAAGCGGCGAGTACGGCACCGCGGAAGCATCGCACCCCTCCGGGGGTCGGCTCACATCCAGGCGAGCGTCCGCTCCGCGATCTCGACGCCGACGTCCTCCTGCACGAAGTGGCTGCCGTCGAGGCGGTCGTGCGGCTGGCCCTGGGCGCCCGGAACGTGGCGCTGCAACGGGCCGTCGCCCTTGCCGAGGATCGGGTCGCGGCGGCCGAACAGCGTGAGGAACGGCTTCTCCCACTTGCCGAGCCGGTCCCAGGCGGCCCGGTTGGCCGGCACGGCAGGGTCGTCCGGCGAGGTCGGGACGAGGGCCGGGAACGCGCGGGCGCCCGCCTGGTAGGACTTGTCGGGGAAGGGGGCGTCGTACGCCGCCCGCTCGGCCTTGCTGAGCTTGCGATGCGACCCCGCGGCGACTATCCGACCGGCCGGGAAGATCGGGGTGCGGAGCGCGAACGTGCGCCACACCTTGAAGGCGATCGGCGTGCTGTGCAGGGCGGTGGGCAGGAAGCCGTTCGCGACCACGATCCGGTCGAAGCGCTCGTCGTGCTCGGCGGCGAGCCGCAGCCCCAGCAGCGCGCCCCAGTCCTGGCAGATCAGGGTGATCCCACGCAGGTCGATCGCCTCGATCCACTCGCTCAGCCAGTCCATGTGCGACTGGTAGCTGTAGTCCGCCACCCGGCGCGGCTTGTCGGACCTGCCGAACCCGATCAGGTCGGGCGCGACAGCGCGCAGGCCGGCGCCGGTGAAGACCGGCACCATGTGCCGGTAGAGATAGCTCCACGACGGCTCGCCGTGCAGCATCAGCACGGGGGCCGCGTCCGGCGGCCCCTCGTCGACGTAGTGCAGGCGCAGGCCCTGGCCCACCGTTGCGTAGTGCGGGTCGAAGGGATAGTCGGGCAACCCCTCGAAGCGCTCGTCCGGTGTCCGTCGTGCGTCCATCCTCGCCTCCTTGGCGGCCGGGTCATCATGGTCCCAGACGGTCTCGTACACCGACGGAGTGAAGCCACGTATTGGCCGCTTCGACAAGCGTGATCGAGGCGGACGGGACACACTTACCTCCGTCCGGCTACGCCAAGAGCCTGAGCGACCAACCAATCCGGCTCCCGCCGCATCTGACAGGTGACGAGCAAGGGAGCCGCCGATGCCACGCACACCCACCGACGGGGAGTTCACCGAGTTCGCGCACGCGTCCTGGGCCTCGCTCTACCGCACGGCGTACCTGTTGCTCGGGGACGCCGCGGAGGCCGAGGACCTGGTGCAGACGGCGCTGGCCAAGACGTACGCCGCGTGGCCGAAGGTCCGCGACGTCCAGGCCGCGCCGGGCTACGCCCGCACCGTCCTGGTGAACACCGCGTCGTCGTGGTTCCGCAGGAAGTCGTGGCGCAACGAGCGGCCGACCGAGGCCGTGCCCGACGTCGGCCACGAGCCCGACCTCAGCAGCCGGCCGGCGCTGATGAGCGCGCTCGCCGCGCTGCCGCCGCGCCAGCGTGCGGTGATCGTGCTGCGCTTCTACGAGGACCTGAGCGTCGCCCAGGCCGCCTCCGCCCTCGACGTCTCGGAGGGCACCGTCAAGAGCCAGACCTCCGACGCCCTCGCCCGGCTGCGCACGCTGCTCGGCGAAGCGGTCGTCCCGCACACCCTGGGAGCCACGAATGACTGACCGCCTGAGCCAGCTGCTTCACGACGAGGCAGACCGCCTCGACGTCCCTCCTGTCGCCGCCGATGTCGCGCTGGGCCGCGGTCGCGGGATGCGCAGACGGCGTCGTACCTTCACCGCGCTGGCGGCCGCGGCAGTCGTCGTCCTCCTCGGCACCGGCGGCGTCGTGGTGACCGAAGCCCTTCGCGACGACGGCACGACCAGGCTGAGCGATGCCGCTGCGTACGAGCAGCACGGCGTGTGGATGGCCGACGGTGCGCTCCACATCGGCAACAGCTCGGTCGAGATCGACGCCAAGATCAACGCGGTCTACTACACCGCGGCCGGCGTGGTGGTACGCACCGGCCCCACCGGCGACCACACCAGCCCGGGCGCCGGCTACCTCAGCCTGGTGCGCCCCGACGGGAGCGTGTCACGCCTCTCCCCGCGCCTGGACGACGTGGAGCCCGGCACCTCGCCGGACTCGCCGCTGATCGCGTTCGCCCGCCCGGCCGGATCCGGCTTCGAGGCTGTCGTCTGGGATGTCGACACCAACCGGAAGGTGGCGGCGGTTCCGTTCGACGGCGCGTTCACCTGGGGTGGCTGGGCGGCGCCGCCGGTGTCGCTCTCGGGGGCCCACGTCTTCGCCTCCCTCGACCACCACACCTTGGCGATCAACTGGCGCACCGGGGCCATCGAACCGCTGGCCGGCAGCCCGGGGAGCCGCTGGGAGGAGATCGCCGCCGACAGCTGGGCGGACGAGGAGTCGGGCCGCGTCGTGGTGCGCACCCTGGATGGGGAGCCGCTGCTCACCGTCACCGAGACCGGCGACTGGGGCGAGGCCCTGCTCTCCCCCGACGGCCGCTACGTCATCGTCCAGCCGGAGCTGGAGTTGCCCGGCGACGGCCCTCCGGCCAGCCTGCACGAGATCGCGACCGGCGACTCCAGGCAGCTGGCCGACACCGAGGGGCCCTGGGGTTGGACACCCGACGGGCACGCGCTGACCCTCTCCGGCAACGAGGTCTTGTCCTGCACGGCGATCACGCAGGACTGCACGACCATCGCCGAGGTCGACGACCCGAGCTCGGTGCGCATGGCGGACGCCTACTACGGGTCCTGAGCGCCCTCCTCGGACCAGCCGAGGTTGCGGGCCATCCGTTCGAGGACGGCCAGCGTCGTGGCGTAGTCGTCGTCGCCGACCCCCTCGGCCATGCCGGTGCGCAGCTCGCCCACCGCGTGCCCCAGTCCCTCGAGTGCGGTCACTCCGGCGTCGGTGAGCGAGTAGCCGGGCGCGACCCAGCCACTGCCCACCAGCTCCTCGAGGTGCTCGGCCGAGGACTCGCCGGCCTCCTCCTGGAGGAACGGCGCCACCGCGGCGTCGAGTTCCTCGAGGGTCGCGGGCCCGCGCTGCAGGACGTTGAGCAGCTGCCACTGCCGGCGGGTCACGCCGTGCTCCTCGAGCAGGGCCTCGAACCGCTGGTCGATCAGCCGGTCGACGAGCTTGAGCCAGAACCCGATCGGTCGAGATGCGGTCATGGGCCGACCCTACGACGTAGAAATCCTGCGGCGGCTGTCGAATTCAGTCGGCGGCCGGCGACGAAGCGGTGAAAGATCCGTTTCGACGAAAGGAACCCCCGATGAAGTACGTGCTGATGTTCACCCACGAGCCCGCGTTGCTCGCCGACGTCGACCCCGCGAAGGCGGAGGAGGTCTACGGCAAGATCTACGCCTGGTACGGCGAGCACCAGGCCGAGATCAGCGACTCGGGCGCGGAGCTCCAGCCTGTGGAGACCGCGACCACGGTCAAGCACGGCGGTGTGGTCGTGGACGGGCCGTTCAACGAGGCCAAGGAGGTCGTCGGCGGGTTCAGCGTCATCGACGTGCCCGACATGGACGCGGCGATCGAGCTCGCCAAGTCCTGGCCGCACCTCGAGCTCCCCGGAGTCGGCGTCGAGATCCGGCCGATGGTCGAGGACTACAGCCAGTTCGAGTGACCGACAGGTGACACCGAGCGACGAGCTGCTGGCGACCACGATCCGCGAGGAGTCGGGTCGGCTGGTGGCTGCCCTGTACCGCCGCTTCGGCGACTTCGACGTCGCCGAGGAGGCAGTGCAGGGCGCCGTCGTCGAGGCACTCGCGGCCTGGCGCCGGAACGGTACGCCGGATCGGCCCGGCGCCTGGCTGAGCACCGCCGCCCAGCGCAACGCCATGGACCTCCTCCGCTCCAGGGGGCGGAGGGACAGGGCGGCGGATCGACTGTCGAAGGACGCGGCACGTGAGGCGGGGACGACCGCCGCATCGGCCACGGACGACCGGCTGGCGTTGCTGTTCGCGTGCTGCCACCCGGCCCTCGCCCCGGAGGCCCGGCTGCCGCTCACCCTTCGCGCGGTCATCGGTCTCACCACGCCCCAGATCGCCAGCGCCTTCCTGGTGAACGAGCAGACCCTCGCCCAGCGCATCGTTCGGGCCAAGCGCAAGATCGTCTCGACCGGCATCGACCTCCGGGTCCCCGAGCACCTCGAGGAGCGGCTCCCCGACGTACTCGCGGTGATCTACCTGATGTACAACGAGGCCTTCGTCTCCTCGACCGGCCGCACCCACGACCGCGACCTCGGCGCGGACGCCGTGTGGCTCGCCGGCGTGGTCGCGACCAGCCTGCCGGAGCAGGCCGAGGCCTGGGGGCTGGCCGCGCTGCTCACGATCCAGCATGGCCGCGCGGCCGCGCGGTTCACGTCGACCGGGCGGTTGGTGCTGCTGCGGGACCAGGACCGGAGCCGGTGGGACCGTGGCGCGCTCGACCGGGGCACCCACTACCTCGAGCACGCAGCGTCGCTCCGCTCCCCCGGCAGCTACCAGCTCCAGGCGGCGATCGCCGCCTGTCATGCGGAGGCCGAGTCCTGGAAGGAGACCGACTGGTTGCAGATCGTCACGCTCTACGGCTTCCTGATCGAGCAGGATCCCTCACCCGTCGTCCGCCTCAACGCGGCCATCGCGCTCGCCCAGCTCGGGCCCCGCCAGGCCATCCGAGCCCTGGCCGAGGTCGAGGCGCTGGGCGGGCGGCTGGACGGCTACCACCTCTGGCACGCGACCCGCGCCGAGCTGCTCCGGCTCAACGGCCGGGACGACGAGGCAGCGGCGGCCGATCAACGGGCGTTGGCGCTCACCGGCAACGAGGCCGAGCGTCGCCTGATCCAGACCCGGCTGCGCCGGTATCCGCTGAGCGACGGCTCCTGAGTCAGAGGGCCTCGGGGCCACCATCCAGCAACGCCTTGAACCCCGCCTCGTCGAGGATCGGTACGCCGAGCTGCTCGGCCTTGTCGGCCTTGGAGCCCGCGCTCTCGCCCACCACGACGTAGTCGGTCTTCTTCGAGACCGAGGAGCTGGCCTTGCCGCCGCGGGTCAGGATCGCCTCCTTGGCGCTGTCGCGGCTGAAGTCGTCGAGGGAGCCGGTGACCACGATGGTCAGGCCCTCCAGGGTGCGCGGGGTGGAGTCGTCGCGCTCGTCGGCCATGGTCACCCCGGAGGCGGTCCACTTGTCGACGATGGCGCGGTGCCAGTCGACCTCGAACCAGGCGATCACCGCCTCGGCGATGGTCGGGCCGACGCCCTCGGCGGCGGCGAGCTCTGCCTCGGAGGCGGACCGGATCGCCGCCATCGAGCCGAACTCCTGGGCCAGCGCCCGCGCCGCGGTCGGCCCGACGTGCCGGATCGAGAGCCCGACCAGGACCCGCCACAGCGGGACCTGTTTGGCCTTGTCGAGGTTGTCGAGCAGCCGGCGCCCGTTGGCGGAGAGGACGGGGTCGTCGCCCTCGTCCTTCTTCGGCGCGCGGGTGAAGAGGGGCGCCTGGAGCAGCGCCCGCTCATCGAGGTCGAACACGTCGCCCTCGTCGACGATCACCCCCGCCTCGAGCAGCGCCCCGGCCGCCTCGGAGCCGAGCCCTTCGATGTCGAAGGCCCCGCGGCCGGCGACGTGGAAGACCCGGTCGAGCAGCTGGGCCGGGCACTTCTGGTGGTTGGGGCAGCGCAGGTCCTTGTCGCCCTCCTTCTGCTCCGCCAGCGTGGTGCCGCACGAGGGGCACTCGGTGGGCATCACCCACTCCGCGAGGCCGTCGGGGCGCAGCCCGAGCACCGGCCCGACGATCTCCGGGATCACGTCGCCCGCCTTGCGCAGGATGACGGTGTCGCCGGGCCGGACGTCCTTGCGCTTGACCTCGTAGGCGTTGTGCAGGGTGGCCCGCTCCACGGTGGAGCCGGCGACCCGGACCGGCTCCATGACGCCGTACGGCGTGACCCGACCGGTGCGCCCGGTGTTGGTGCGGATCTCGAGCAGCTTGGCGTTGACCTCCTCGGGCGGGTACTTGAACGCGATCGCCCACCGGGGGGCGCGGCTGGTCGAGCCGAGCCGCCGCTGCAGGCCGACGTCGTCGACCTTGATCACCACGCCGTCGATCTCGTAGGCGACCAGGTCGTGCCGGTGCTCGCCCGCGTGCTCGATGAACCCGCGGACCTCGTCGAGACTCGGGAACACGCGCACCTGGTCGGAGGTGGGCAGGCCCCACGCCTTCAGCGCCTCGTAGGCCTGCGACTGCGCCTTGGGCTCGAAGCCGGCCCGCGCCCCGATGCCGTGGCACACCATGCCGAGCGCCCGGGTGGCGGTGACCCGCGGGTCCTTCTGCCGCAGGGATCCGGCCGCCGCGTTGCGCGGGTTGGCGAACATCGGCTTGCCCGCGTCGGCCATCGAGGCGTTCAGCCGCTCGAAGGCCACACCCGGGAGGAACACCTCGCCGCGGACCTCCAGCAGCTCCGGCACGGCGTACTTCTTCGTGCCCGTGAGCCGGTGGGGGACGTTGTCGATGGTCTTCACGTTGGGAGTGACGTCCTCGCCGGTGACCCCGTCGCCACGGGTCAGCGCTCTGGTCAGCCGGCCCTTCTCGTAGAGCAGGTTGATCGCCAGCCCGTCGACCTTGAGCTCGCACAGCAGCGCGGCCGACTCGATGCCCTCCCGCGCCAGACGGGCGTGCCACGACTCCAGCTCCTCGAAGCTGAAGGCGTTGTCCAGGCTCTCCATCCGCTGCAGGTGGTCGATCGCGGTGAACTCCGTGGACACCGTGCCGCCGACCTTCTGGGTCGGCGAGTCGGGGGTGCGCAGCTCGGGGAACTCCTCCTCCAGCGCCTCCAACCGCCGCATCTTCTGGTCGAAGTCGGCGTCGGACAGCGTCGGGTCGTCCCGGACGTAGTAGCGCCACCGGGCGTCCTCGATGACCTCCACGAGCTGCTGGTGCTCGTCGCGGGCCTCGGCGGGGGCTGGGGTCGGCGCGGGGGTGGGCGCTGGGGTCATGGGGTTATCTTGCCGCAGCACTCCGACAGCTCGTCGGCTCCGAAAAGGCAGGTCGTGACCGCCCTCTGCGGAACGCCGCCCGGAACAGATGCGCGGCCGACGGCGTTCTGGAGCTGCTCGACTGAATGCTGGTCCAGACCTTGATTTCGAGACGGGTCGCTCAGCTCCTCACTTCGTTCGGACCTGAGCCGAACCCTCCTCAATCTCCCGCCCCTGATCACGGTCCTCGCAGGCTCGGACCGTGGGGCGTGAAAAAAATTGACTTGGCGGGAATGAAACGGATCCGTACTCTGTTCGACGAAACGAAACCGTACCGTTTCATCGTCGAGCAGAGGACCCTGGATGACCACCGTCGAGCACCACCGCCCCCGTGTCGAAGGGGACCGCGAGCAGGAGATCCTGACCGCGACCCTCGACGTGCTGGCGGACGTCGGATACGACCGGCTCACGATGGACGCGGTCGCCACCCGGGCCCGGGCCTCGAAGGCCACGCTCTACCGGCGCTGGAACGACAAGGTGAGCCTGATCATCGAGGCGCTGCTCTCGCAGAAGGGGCCCACGGTCGTTCCCGACACCGGCTCGCTCCGCGGTGACCTGCTCGAGGCCTTCTGCGGCATGGGCGGACTCACCGACGAGCGCCAGATGGCGATCCTCGGCAGCGTGATCACCGCGATGACGCGGGACTCCGAGTTCGCCGAGGCCTTCCGCCGCGAGTTCATCGGACCCAAGGTCGCGGCGGGTCGGGCGATCTACGAACGCGCCCAGGCGCGCGGCGAGGTCCGCGACGACATCGACCTCGACCTGATCGCCCCCGCCCTCCCGGGCATCGTCCTCCACCGACTCTTCCTGATGGGCCAACCGCCCAGCGAGGAAGTGATCACTCAAGTGATCGACCAAGTCATCATCCCCGCCGCTACCCGCGGCACCGTCCCACCGCCCCCCACCAAGAAAGCGGACTCATGACCGACGTACTCGAAACCGAGGAGGCAGCCCCGGGCAAACAGCCCAAGGAGCTGCACCTCGGCTGGGCCCTCGTGCTCATCACGACCGCCCAGCTGATGGTCGTGCTCGACGGCACGATCACCAACATCGCCCTGCCCTACATCGGCAGCGACCTCGCCATCGACCAGGCGAACCTGTCCTGGATCGTCACCGGCTACGCCCTGGCCTTCGGTGGCCTGCTGCTGCTGGGTGGCCGCCTCGGTGACCTCTACGGCCGCCGGCGCATCTTCATGGTCGGCCTGACCCTCTTCGCGGTCGCGTCGCTGATCGGCGGCTTCGCGCAGAACGAGGCGATGCTGCTCAGCTCCCGTGCCCTGCAGGGACTCGGGGCCGCGCTCGCCGCGCCCGCGGCGCTCGCGCTGATCACCACAACGTTCCCCGCCGGACCCGCCCGCACCCGGGCGTTCGCGGTGTACGCCGCGATGTCCGGCGCCGGAGCCGCCGTCGGGCTGATCCTCGGCGGCTGGCTCACCGGCCTCGACTCGGTCTTCGGCATGGAGTTGAGCGGCTGGCGGCTGACGTTCCTGATCAACACCCCGATCGGGCTCGCCGCCGCGGCCCTGGCGACCCGCTTCCTGCCCGAGTCGAAGTCGCACCCGGGCGAGATGGACTTCCCCGGCGCGATCACCGGCACCCTCGGCCTGCTCGGCATCGTCTACGGCCTCACCCGGGCCGGCGACGAGCAGTACGGATGGGGCGACACCTGGACCCTGGCCAGCCTGGCCGCTGGTGCGCTGCTGCTGGCGGCGTTCGCGCTGATCGAGTCGCGGGCGGCGCACCCGTTGCTGCCGATCCGGATCCTGAGGAACCGGACCCGGGCCGCCAGCTTCCTGGCGATGATGCTGGCACCGGCCGCGATGTTCGCGATGTTCTACTTCCTGAGCCTGTTCGTCCAGCAGGTCGTGGGCTACAGCCCGCTGCGGGCCGGCTTCGCGTTCCTGCCGTTCTCGGTGGGCATCGTGATCGGTGCCGCCGTGTCCACCAACCTGGCCGCCCGGGTCAACCCGCGCTACATCGCGGGCACCGGCACCTTGCTGGCCTCGATCGCGCTGTTCGCGTTCTCGAGACTCTCGATCGACGACTCTCCGGAGCACGTGCTGGAATCGCTGGCCAACAACAGCACCGCGGGCGCCGGCCTGAACTACTGGACCGACCTGCTGCCCTACATCGTGATGATGGCGATCGGCATGGGCATGGTGTTCGTGCCGCTGACCCTGACCGCCGTGCACCACGTGCAGGAGCACGACCGCGGCATCGGCTCGGGTGTCCTGAACACCATGCAGCAGGTCGGCGGCGCCCTCGGGCTCGCCACCCTGAGCACGGTGGCCCTGCACGCCTCCCAGTCCCAGGCCGACAAGGTCGTCCCGGGGCTGACCAAGGCGGGCCTGGACGGAAGGGCGCTCGAGTTCGCGACGTTCCAGGGGACCTTCACCGAGGGGGCGACCAATGCGTTCCTGATCGGCTCCGTGGTGATGCTCGGCGCCTCGCTGATCGTCTGGATCTTCCTGAACGTGAAGCACGAAGAGCTGGCGACCGACGGTCCCGAGGCGGTCCACGTGGGCTGACCCGATGCCGGCCGACCGGCGGTGGGTCCGCCACCGTTGTGTGCGGCCGAACAGGTGGCACGCCCACCGCTGACCCGGGGCAACCCGGCGCGGCGGTGGGCCTGTCACGTTTTCGGAGCTGAGATCGGTGGCAGAGGCACCGCCGGGGCGCCCTCAGTCGGTCAGCTCGGCCGCGACCCGACTCGAGATCTCCAGCACTCGGCGGGCCCACCCCTGGGATGCGCCGGCGAGCCCACAGACCGCCGAGATCCCGAGGCGGTCCCCCACCGTCGCCGGATCGAGGCCGACCATGTCCAGCCAGCGCAGCACCCGCTCGACGACCTGAGCCTCGCCGATCTCGGCCTCCGTGGACGGCAGTACGCCGAGCACCACCGACTCGCCGGCGTCCAACGCCTCGGCGAGGATCTCGTGGTCGGCCGCCGACATTTGGTCGAGATCGACGGACAGCCCGCCGCTCCCGGTGGTTCCTGAGGAGCCCGCGAGGGACGAGCGGGCGTCTCGAAGGGCGCCGCGAACCAGGGCCAGCGGGGTGCCCGACGCGCAGCTGTGCACCCACGGCTCGGCGCCCTCCCCCGCGATCGCCGCGAGCACCCAGCCGAGCGCATCGGAGGCCTCCGGCGGGTGCACGACGCGGTGCCGGCCGAAGCCCGACGCGGTCGGCACCCGCCCGGCCAGCACCGCGGCCAGCGCCGGCTCGTCGACCTGGACGACGAGGCGTTCGACGCCGGGCAGCCGCCGGCGTACGTCGCGGACGTGGTCGCGCAGGCCCTCGGCCAGCGCCTGCGCCAGCTCACGACGGGCGCCGTGGTCGGCAAGGATCTTGTCCCCGCGCGGACGCTCGACCGTCGCCGCCAGCGTCCAGGGACCGGCGACCTGGAGCTTGAAGGCACCGGTGTAGCCCTCGGCGCGCTCCTCCAGGGCATCGAGGTCCTGGCCGAGCAGGCTCCGGGCCCGCCGCTGGTCGATGCCGGGCGCGTCGGTGAGCCGCCAGCCGGCGGGCTGCAGGTCGGCGCCGAGCTCCGCGACCACGGCGAGCGCGCGTCCGGTCATGCTCGCGGTCGCACCGCGACCCGGCACCTCGGGGAGGTGGGGCAGGTCCGACAGCTGGTCCAGCACGACTCGCAGCGCCTCGTCGTAGGCGCGCTGGTCGTCGCCCGGCATGGAGCCGACGCCGGTCGCAAACGCCATCAGGCGGTGGCGGAGATCGTCGCGGAGCCGACCACCCGGGTGCCGTCGTAGAGCACGGCCGCCTGCCCCGGCGCGATGCCGTACGCCGGATCGAGCAGCTCGATGGAGATGGTTCCTGAGGAGGCGAGGGACGAGCCGTCTCGAAGGGCGGCCGTCTCCTCGGCGGTCACGACGGCCCGGTGCTCGCCGCCGTGGGCGCGGAGCTGGACGGTCCCCTCCAACCGGCGCGGCACGGTGCCGCACCACCGGGGCCTGATCGCCGACAGTCGCTCCACGGCCAGCCGCTCGCGCGGGCCGACGGTGACGGTGCCGGTGACCGGCTCGATGTCGAGGACGAACCGCGGCTTCCCGTCCGGGGCCGGCCGGCCGATCCGGAGGCCCTTGCGCTGCCCGATCGTGAACCCGTAGGTGCCGTCGTGGCGGCCGAGCACCTCGCCGGTGGAGTCGTCGACGATGTCGCCCCCGTCGTTGGGGGCGCGGTCGCCCAGCTTCTCCCGCAGCCAGCCGGCGTTGTCGCCGTCGGCCACGAAGCAGATGTCGTGGCTGTCGGGCTTGTCGGCGACCAGCAGGCCACGCTCGGCCGCCTCGGCCCGTACCGACTCCTTGGGGGTGTCACCGAGCGGGAAGAGCGAGTGCGCCAGCTGGTGCTGGTCGAGCACCCCGAGCACGTAGGACTGGTCCTTGCCGTGGTCGACGGCGCGGTGCATCTCCACCAGCCCGTCGGCGCCGGCCCGCAGCCGGGCGTAGTGACCGGTCGCGACCGCGTCGAAGCCCAGGGCCAGGGCCCGCTCGAGCACCGCCGCGAACTTGATCTTCTCGTTGCAGCGCAGGCACGGGTTGGGCGTCCGCCCGGCGGCGTACTCGTCCATGAAGTCCTCGACCACGTCCTCGTGGAACCGCTCACTGAGGTCCCAGACGTAGAACGGGATGCCGATCACGTCGGCGGCGCGGCGCGCGTCGTTGCTGTCCTCGATCGTGCAGCAGCCGCGCGCGCCGGAACGGTAGGACTTCGGGTTGCGGGAGAGGGCGAGGTGGATCCCGGTGACGTCGTGGCCGGCCTCCGCGGCGCGAGCCGCGGCGACCGCCGAGTCGACGCCCCCGGACATGGCGGCGAGCACCTTCATGACGATGCCCGAGCGCCCCTGGCCCGCTCCACCACGGCCGCGATCTCGCGCACCACGGCGTCCACGTCGGCGGCGGTGCTGGTGTGCCCGAGGGTGAACCGCAGCGAGTGCCGGGCGGCCTCGTCGGTGCAGCCCATGGCGAGGAGGACGTGTGACGGCTGGGGTACGCCGGCCGAGCAGGCCGACCCCGTCGAGCACTCGATGCCGCGGGCGTCGAGCAGCATCAGCAGCGAGTCGCCCTCGCAGTCGGGGAACCCGAGGTGGGCGTTGCCCGGGAGCCGGCGCAGCTCCCCCGAATCCAGCAGAGCGCCGTGCAGGTGCGCGTCGGGCACCTGCTCGATCACCCGGCGGACCAGGTCGTCGCGCAGCGCGGCCACCCGGGCGGCATGCACGGGCTGCTCCTTGACCGACAGCTCGACCGCCGCCGCCAGGGCGGCGATCCCGGGGGTGTCCAGGGTGCCGGAGCGGATGTCGCGCTCCTGGCCGCCGCCGTGGGAGATCGGGGTGACCTCGACCTCGCGGCGCACCAGCAGCGCCCCGACGCCGTACGGCCCGCCGAGCTTGTGGCCGGTCAGCGTCAGCGCGTCGACCCCGGAGGCGGCGAAGTCGACCGGCACCGCGCCCACCGCCTGCACGGCGTCGGTGTGCACCGGGATGCCGTGCGGCGCGGCGACGGCCACCACGTCCTCGACCGGCTGCAGGGTGCCCACCTCGTTGTTGGCCCACATCACCGAGATCAGGGCGACCGAGTCCGGGTCCCGCTCGACGGCGGCGCGCAGCGCGTCGACGTCCAGCCGGGCGCGATCGTCGACCGGGATCAGCTCGACATCGGCGCCCTCGTGCTCGGCGAGCCAGTCCAGCGGGTCGAGCACGGCGTGGTGCTCGATCGTGCTGGCGAGGATCCGGGTCCGGCGCGGGTCGGCCGCGCGGCGGGACCAGAAGATGCCCTTCAGAGCGAGGTTGTCGGCGTCGGTGCCGCCGGAGGTGAAGACGACCTCGGCGGGACGGCAGTTGAGCGCCTGCGCGATGGTCTCCCGCGACTCCTCGACCACCCGTCGCGCGTGCCGCCCCGAGGCGTGCAGGGAGCTGGGGTTGCCCACCTCGGCAAGGTGCGCCGTCATCGCCTCGATCGCCGCCGGCAGCATCGGCGTCGTCGCGGCATGATCGAGGTAGACCGTGGGCGCGCTCATGGCATCCCCCAGGGTACGCGGGCCGTGTCTCGACTCATCGGGCCGCCACCGTGGCGATGACCGGCTTGTGGTCGCTGCCGTCGAGCTCTGTCGTTTCCGTCGCGGTCACCGCCCAGTCGTCGCTGACCAGGACGTGGTCGATCTGGGCGACCGGCCCGAGGAATCCGATCGGGCCGAACGGCCCGTCGACCGGCCAGGTCGGCTGGAAGCCGCCGTTGGTCAGCTCGACCGAGTCGTGGTAGCCGGCGTCCTCGAGGGCACGCATCGGAGCGTGGTCGAGGGTGGCGTTGAAGTCGCCGACCACCAGGTCGGGACGCCGGTCCTCGACCGCGGTCAGGATCGTGGCGTGGTCGTCGCGCCACGTCTCCGGCGACACGGGGCTCGACGGATGCACCGCGAACAGACGCAGCCTGGCGGTCTCGACGACCAGGGAGTCCAACGCGGTGTCGAGGGAGTCGACCAGCTCCGTCGACTCGCTGCTGAACACCATGGTCCCGGCGACGGCGTCGTCGACACCCGGTCGCCCCTCTCGGAACGGGAGCAGGGTCTTCAGGCCGGCTGCCTCCATCGCTGCCAACGACGAGTCGGTGATCTCGTTGACCACGAGCAGGTCGACGTCACGGTCGCGCACCTGATCCATCAGCCCGGCGACGTCGGCCCTGCCCCGCAGCACGTTCGTGGTCATCACGACGGTCGGCTCGGCATCGGGGGCGGCCGCCGGGACGTTCCCGGTGAGCTGGGGAGCGAACCACCAGGCGTGCACCACCAGGCCGGTGACCGCGAGTCCGGCGGTGGCCGCGTACGGCACGGCCACGGTCCTGCGCGCCACCATCACCCCGGCGACCAGGATCAAGGTGGCGGCGTACAACGGAAGCGCGTAGGGGGTGAACGCCACGGCCTGCACCGCCCTGGCCCACGGCGGCTCGGTCAGCCGGAGGAAGGTCAGCAGGCCCGCCGGAGCCAGCAGCACGACGCAGGCCCCGGCGAGCGCCGCGTCGCGAGGCCTCACAGCAGCACGAGGTCGTCGCGGTGCACGACCTCACGCTCGTACGCCGCTCCGAGCTCGCGCTTGAGGTCGTGCGAGGACCGCCCGACCAGATCCGGGATCTCGGCGGCGTCGAAGTTGACCAGGCCGCGGGCGACCGCGATCCCGTCCGGGCCGGCGAGGTCCACCGGGTCGCCGGCCACGAAGCTGCCGGTCACGCCGGTGATCCCCGCGGCCAGGAGCGACGCGCGCCGCTCCACCACTGCCCGCACGGCGCCGGCGTCGAGCAGCACGGTGCCCTTCGCCTCGGTCGCGTGCGCGAGCCACAGCAGCCGGGTGGGTCGGCGGCGGCCGGTCGCGTGGAAGAGCGTGCCCACCGGCTCGCCGACCAGCGCCGCCCCGGCGTACTCGGCGGAGGTGAGGACCACGGGGATCCCCGCCCCGGTCGCGATCTGCGCGGCCTGCACCTTGGTCTGCATCCCCCCGGTGCCGACGCCCGCCGCCCCGCTCCGGCCGATCCGTACGCCGTCGAGGTCGTCCGCGGACGCCACGTCGGACAGCAGGGTGCTGCCGGGG
>Ga0299913_10001535_pt1 | contig 17253 bp, 14 predicted proteins | sample RVTome_9_FD_201360 | JGI IMG/M metagenome (GOLD analysis project Ga0299913, IMG submission 201360) | Soil microbial communities from uranium-contaminated site in the Upper Colorado River Basin, Wyoming, United States - RVT155D38 (version 2) ... | reverse complement strand
ACCGACCTCCCCCCACCGGTGGAGACTCTGCCACCACCGAGCTGGCAGGTTCAGGAATGCTGCGGCGCGGACGGCGCGCGTGCCGCTCTGCGGCACGGACAGCGCATAATGCCTGCCGCCGCGGACTGCTACGAGCCGATGGCGTCGAGGGTTGTCTGCGAGATGCTCGGGGGTGCCTGCAGGACGACTTCCGGTTCGTGTACGTAGTGGCCCTGCATGTAGTTGACGCCGAGTTGGAACAGGACGGCCATGGCGTTCGCGTTCTCGACCCGTTCGGCGATGGTCTCGATGCTGCGATGTTCCGCGGCTTCGGCCACCAGGCGGATGCTCTCCTGCATGGCGGTGTCTGTCGTCAGGGTGTGCATCAGTTCGCCGTCGATCTTCACGAAATCGGGGCGCAGGATGTCCAGAATCTGGAAACGGTTCTTGTCCACGCCGTAGTGCTGCAACGCAAAGCCGACGCCGATCGTGCGGAACTGCTCGACGACCTGTTTTGTAAACTTGATGTGCTTGGCCGCTTCCTGCTCTGGTACCTGGATGCAGATTTTCGAAGGCTCCACTTTTCGTTTGCCGCATTCCTTCTTCATCCAGGCACACAAGGACGTGTCCTGCAGTGATTGGTAGGACAGGCGCACGAAGACGCGTGTCGCTTTGTTTTCCACGCAGAAATCCATGGCGGCGCTGACGATCCAGCGATCGATGGTCTTCATCAGGTTATTGCGTTCGGCGGCCGGCAGGAAATCGGAGGGGAGCAGGGCGTTGCCCTGTTCGTCGATCATGCGTATCAGAAGGTCGTACATGCCTTCGCAGTCGCTGCGGAGACCGGCGATCGGCAGCTGGGCAAGCCTGAAACGGTTTTCCATCAGCGCGCTCTTGATCAGCCGTACCCAGATTGCGTCGTACTTCCGCAGGCGGGTGTCCGGATCCGTCGAGTCGCTCGAAATCACGCAGTTGCCGCCTTTCTTCTTGCCCTGCTGCTGCGCCTCGGCGAGTGCGACGATGAGTTCTTCCAGGCTCGAGTAAACGCCGCTTACGGAGCAGATTCCCACCGTGCAGGTCAGGTTTATGCTGCGGTCGGCAATCCTGAAATCGAAATCGTGAATGTGTTCGACAAGCTGCTGCGCCCAGGACTCGGCGTCGCGGTCGCTGCCGCGTTCCAGGAGGGCCATCATGACGGTGCCCTCGAAGCGGCCGGCGACGTCGCGAGGGTGCATACGCTTGCGCACTTCCTCTGCCAGCTGCGACAGAATTTCCTCGGTGGGCAGAATGCCCACGACTTTGCTCAGTTCCGAGAAGTGGTCCGGCTTTATGTAAGCAAGAACGTGAAGTCCGGACTTGGGTTTTTTCGCAATGCGCCGGGTCAGCCGTTCCAGAAATTCCGCGCGGTGAAAGAAAAGTGTCGTGGGATCGCGCTGCAGCGCTTCGTGCACGAGTTTCGTCGGCTCCTCGGCTGCGATTTCCGGCGGCGAAATCTTGATCTGGACGTGCGGGCTGCCGTCGAAGTCGGTCAGGTTCAACTCCAGTTCCAGGGTCGTCGATTCCTGCTGACCGATTCTCGCTTTGGCGACAAGCTTTTCGTTGCGGTCCCATTTTCCCTTCATCGTGGCGACGATCCCGCCCTTGATCGCGGCCTGGCTTTCGGGATCGAAGATATCCATCAGCGGCAGGCCGGCCACGTCGTCCCTGGTGCGCAGGTGGAACAGCTTGAGCCAGGCCAGGTTGACGTCGGTGACGATGCCTTCCTGCACGTAGGCAATGGCAATGGCCGAGTCCTGCATGTAGTCGTTGAGCTGCCGGCGGTAGGCGCTGGCCGAGTTTATGGTCGTGTTGAGCGCGCGTTCGACGCGGTAAGCGCGAAGTTCGCGTGTTACGACGGCCTGCAGGCGGGCCTTTTTATCGATCGAGACCAGGTCGCAGGCACCCTGTTTCATGGCCTCCTGGATCGTTGCTTCATCGACGGATGCGCTGATGGCGACCACCGGAACTTCCGGCAGGTACGCGTCCTTCTGTTCGATTACCTGGCGGATCGTATCCGCATAGCTGTCCTTGTTGACGATGATCATCTCGACCGTGCGGGATTCGAGCGTTTCGTCGAGCGTGTTCGGATTCGCGACCCAGTGGCAGTGCGCCGCGTGCCCGCCGTCCCGGAGCGTCCTGTTGACGAGCTCAACGTCGTCCTGACTGGCGGTCAGCACGGCGATGGAAATGCTCTGTCGGTCGTTCAAATCGCTTCCCCGGGGAAGGTGACAGCAGGCGGTGACAGTCGGCTCTCGCGCGGCAGCCGGTCTGTCAAGCGAGTGCGAATGGATACCGAACGAGTCTATACAACCGTGGCAAGCCAGTCGCTGACCGGCCGGCAAAACCGTGACGAGTATCAAATTACCGAAGGTGACGGGTGACCGTCGCGATTTCGGTCAGCTGCCGCGAGGCGAACCCGGCCCCGGGGGCGGAAAATGAGGAATGTCCTCACGGCCGCAGGTATTATAGCGCGTCCCTGCCTGCCTCAGGCGGAACGAAAATCTCTGAAAGATTTGTAAAAACAAGCGGTTCCGGCGGGAGGCCGCCCACACAGTATGGCGAACTACTTAACGAGCGAATTCCGGGCGGGACTCAAGATCCTCATGGACGGAGACCCCTGCGTCATCGTCGAAAACGAATTCGTCAAGCCGGGCAAGGGACAGGCGTTCAGCCGCGTGCGCATCAGGAACCTGAAAACCGGCCGGACAGTGGACAAGACGTTCAAGTCCGGCGAGAGCGTCCCGGCGGCCGACGTGGTCGACACGGACATGCAGTATCTCTACACGGACGGCGAGTTCTGGCACTTCATGGTGCCGGACACGTTCGAGCAGTACGCGGCGGATGAAAAGGCCGTTTCCGAGGCAAAGGACTGGCTCAAGGAACAGGATATGTGCCAGATCACTCTCTGGAACAACGTGCCCCTGGCAGTCTCGCCGCCGAATTTCGTCGAACTCGAGATCGTGCAAACCGACCCGGGCGTGCGCGGCGACACTGCGAGCGGCGGCGTCAAACCGGCAAAGCTTACGACCGGCGCCGTCGTTCGCGTGCCCCTGTTCGTCGAGCAGGGCGAGGTCATCCGCGTCGATACGCGTACCGGGAGCTACGTCTCCCGGGTCAAATAAATCTGGCGCCGCGAGGCGACCGGGTTTTCCTCGATAGCTCCCTGGTAAAGGTCCTGCACAGCATCTCTATGCCGTGCTGGTCGCTCTCGGTAAACCTGTCGGCAACGGGGCTGTCGATGTCGAGCACACCGACAACTCTTTCGCCCAGCATGAGCGGCACGACGATTTCGGATCGGGACGCCGGGTCGCAGGCGATATGGCCCGGGAATTCGTGCACGTCGGCGACGCGCAGCGTCTGCAACCTGCTTGCCGCCGTGCCGCAGACGCCCTTGCCCAGCGGCAGCCGTACGCAGGCGGGCTTTCCCTGAAAGGGGCCGAGCACCAGTTCGTCTCCACGCAGAACGTAGACTCCGAGCCAGTTGATCTCCGGGATGGCGTCGTGCAGCAGCCCGACGAAGTTCGCGGTGTTCGCGAGCGCGTCGGGCTCGGATCCGATGAGTGCAACCAGCTGCTTTTCGAGCAGCGCGAAGTCCACCGCGGCAGTGCCCTTCATGCGTCGTCCTCGTCGAAGGCGAAAGACTGTACCTGGCGGATATCCTGGGACATCCCGTCGATCATTAACAGCCGGTCGAAGCCGACCGCGACTCCTGCGCATTCGGGCAATCCCGCCTGCAGCGCGGCGATGAGGCGCCGGTCGGCCGAATGCACCGGTTGATCCCTCTGCCGGCGTAATGAGCGGTCTCTCTCGAAACGGCGCGCCTGTTCGTTCGCATCTCCGAGTTCCACGAAACCGTTCGCCAGTTCCAGATCCCCGTAGAAGACTTCGAAGCGATCGGCGAGCGCCGAATCGGTGGGACACAATCGCGCAAGCGCCGCCTGGCTCGCCGGGTAGTGATAAAGCACGGTCAGTCCCCCGGTGGCGAACTGCGGCACGACGCGCATCGTCAGCAGGAGGTCGAGCCACGCGTCGCGGTCTTCGCCCAGCGATTGGATCATGCGCCGGTCGGCGCCCGCAGCTTCGGCCAGGGCGTCGACCGGCGACTGCTGCGGATCGACGTCCGCGTACCTGCCGAACGCGTCGCGGTACTCGATAAACCCGGGCGGCGTCGTCGTGCGTCGCGGCTCGATCAGCGCCGCGATGAACGCGACTGTCTCTTCCATTATCTGCCGCATCGAAAAGCTCCGCCGATACCATTCGACCAGTGTGAACTCGGGGCTGTGCCGGCGACCCGCTTCGCCGTCGCGGAAGGCCTTGCAGATCTGGTAGATGTCCGGATAGCCGGCGCAAAGCAGGCGTTTCATGAAAAATTCCGGCGACGTCTGCAGGAAGTACGACCGCCCGGGCTTGCGCCCTAGAGTCGATGCAACGCTTTCGATGTGCGGATCGCTCACCGTGGTACGGGACAACAGGGGCGTGTCGACCTCCAGCACCGCGCGTTCGGCGAAGAACCTTCGCGCCGCGTCGAACATCCGCGCGCGCCGCGTTGCTGTGGCGACGGACGACGAAGGACGCCAGTCAGGCCGGGTCATGCGCGACCAGCGTGCCTATCGACTCGCCCATGCGAAGGCTCGTGCCGTTCGCCAGGCCTTCACGCCACGTACAGGTCCCCGGCGGCATCAGTACGATGACCGTCGATCCCATGTTGAACCAGCCGACCATCTGACCCCTTTCAACGACCGCGGGAGCGCCGGCCGCATCGACGTCGAGATCGTCGACGACGCCGGTCTTGCGCGGTCGAATTCTGCCGGTCCAGGGCGTGCTGACGCTGCCGACGTTCAGTGCGCCGACGAAGATGAGCGCCATCGGGCCGACTTCGCTGCTGAAATGGCAGATCAGGCGCTCGTTCCGCGTGAACAGGCGCGGCAGCAATTCCACCGTCGTCCGGTTGACGCTGTACAGGTGGCCCGGGACATACCTCGCCGCGGTGAGACGGCCCGCGAGCGGACTGTGGACGCGATGGTAGTGGTAGGGCGCGAGGTACATGGTCGCGAAGCTGCCGTTTTCGAACAGTGCGGCATCGGCAAGGTCGGTTGCGAGAAGATCTTCGAGTGTGTAGTGGATTCCCTTGGCTTGCAGCAGGGCGGGGCCATCGATGCGGCCGGCCGCGCTCACGATACCGTCGACCGGCGACACGATGGAGAGCGGGGAGCTGTCCACGGGTCTCGCGCCTTCCTTGAGTTCCCTCGTGAAGAAATCGTTGAAATGGACAAAGCCGTCCGGCACGGCGCGCCCGGCTTCGTTCGAATCCACGTCGTACATGCGGACGAAGCTCCGGATCAGGAAGTTCTTGACCGCGCGTATCCTGATTTCCGCGATCCAGCCCGCCAGCGCCATCAGGCGATGCTGCGGCAGGATCCGCTGCATGAGCAGAAAGGACTGTGCTTTCAGGCCGGCAATCCGGCGTTTGACGAAGCTCGAGTTCATGTCAAGCCACGGTCACCGCGACTGGAGCGGCGCGCGCACCGCGAGGAATCCGCCTTCATCCGTTCCGTCGGGTTGCCGTTTATCGTCCACGGCGTATTCCCCGTAAACAAAGTGAAACTCGAGCGTGACGACGTCCCCGACGGAGAGTCCGTCCACCGCCTCCATGAGCATCAAATGCGGGCCGCCCGGGGCGAACGCAATGCCGGAGTGTTCCGCAATCGTCAGCGAGTCGAGCGCCATCATGCGCGCGAGCCCGTCGTCGACCAGCGTCGTGTGCATTTCCACCCTGGCGAACTCGGGGCTGGTGACCTGCCTCAGGGTTACGGCGGTTGCCCCGGAATTCGTCAACGAGAAGTAGGCGACGCCCGCCGGCTGCCCCGGCAACGGCGCATACGCGGTGATCTCCGTCGCCGTGAGCGACGGTGGGTCCTCCCGGGCACAGGCTGCCAGTACGAGCAGGAACGGAAGCAGGGCCGCGGTGCGCCGGGTCCTCACCGCGTGGCCATCAGCAAGGGCAGGTCGTGAACGAAATATTCCGTCCTGTGCGGCGCGCTGAACACCGCCCGAAAAGTCGCGTCTTCGCCGATGACGAGAACCGCGGTGGAATGACTTACGGTGTAGTCGTCTTCGCCCTGAGGCTCTTTCTGGAACCAGACGCCGAGAGCCGACGTGATCTCCCGGATGGATTCCAGGCTGCCGGTAGCCGCGACCACGCCTTCGCCGAAGTGCGACACATAGGCCTTCAGCTTTTCCGGCGTGTCCCGTTCGGGATCGACACTTATTAATATGATTGTCAGTGCGTCGGGCGGCGGCGCTGCGGTATCCGTCGTCGTCGACGCTTCTGCACCCTGTTCCTGCAACTGCTTGCGCGCGAGCGCCAATTGCTGCAACGTCGCCGGGCAGATGTCGGGGCAGTGCGTGAATCCGAAGAACAGCAGGCTGGTCCGGCCCAGCAGGCGTTCCCGCGTAAACGGTTCATTCTGCTCGTCGTTGAGCGTGAATGCGGGCAGTGGCAGGGGTTCCGGCAGCACCGTCGCATGCAGAGGCTCGCCCGCGGCGCCCTCGAAATTCGAATGGCATGAGGCTGCCAGCCCGAGTACGAGCGCGACAGGCACGGCAGCTGCGGCTATTCGCAAATAGTTTGAGTACGGCATGGAGCTGCCATTTTAACCCGCTTTCAGAGACGAACGAGACGCTGATGCGCCCATCCTCGCCTGCCGTCACCGTTGCCGATTTCATTCAGCAGACCGCCGGGCGACTGGACGCGGCGGGCCTTGCTTTCGGCCACGGCACGGACAATGCCGTCGACGAGGCCGCCTGGCTGGTCTTTGCGCGACTCGGCCTTCGTCACGACGACGCCGAACGCCACTACAAAAGACGGCTCGAGCCGGCGGAACAGGAAGACCTCGCGCGGCTCGTGCGACTGCGCGTCGAACAGCGCGTACCGGTGGCGTACCTCGTAAACGAGGCGTGGTTCGCCGGCCTCGCCTTTTACGTGGACGAGCGCGTGCTCATCCCCCGATCGCCGATCGCCGAGCTGATACGCGGGAAATTCAGGCCGTGGATCGGCGGCGTGCACCGGGCGCTCGACCTCGGCACCGGCAGCGGCTGTATCGCTATTGCCGTTGCCATGGAGTTCCCGCTGGCTCACGTCGATGCCGTCGACGTGTCGCCCGATGCGCTTGCGGTCGCCGCCATCAACGTGGAGCGATACGGAATGCATGAGCGCGTCAGCCTCATCGAATCGGACTTTTTCGAAGCCCTGTTCGATGCACCGGCGGAGCGCGGAATGGCCGGCGGTTACGACCTGATCGTCAGTAACCCTCCGTACGTCGATGCCGAAGAAATGTCACTTCTCGCTCCCGAGTATTCGCACGAACCGCAACTGGGACTTGCCGCGGGCGACGACGGTCTGGATTCAGTCCTGACGATCCTGCATGATTCCTCCGCGTTTCTCTCGGACGGTGGGATACTCGTGGTGGAAGTGGGCATGAGCGAGCAGGCATTGCAGATGCGTTTTCCGGAAGTGCCCTTCCTCTGGCTTCAGTTCGACACGGGGGACAGCGGCGTGTTTCTGCTGACGAAAGAGCAACTCGTGCGGCACCGGGACGCCTTCGCGGCCGCAGCGAAGGCCAGGCATCGGTCGAGCCAGCCTGATGTCGGGTAACAGCTTCGGGCTGCTTTTTACGGTTACGACCTTCGGCGAAAGCCACGGGCCGGCCATGGGTTGCGTGGTCGACGGTTGTCCCCCCGGTCTCGAACTCGATTCCTCCGACATCCAGACGGACCTCGAGCGGCGGCGCCCGGGCCGCTCCCGGCACACGACCCAGCGAAGCGAGGCCGATCGCGTGCAGATACTCTCCGGCGTATTCGAAGGTCTCACGACCGGCACGCCAATCGGCCTGCTGATCGAGAACACGGACCAGCGGTCGCATGACTACAGCGAAATCAAGGACAAGTTCCGTCCCGGTCACGCGGACTACAGCTACCAGCAGAAATACGGAATACGCGACTATCGCGGCGGCGGCCGCTCGTCGGCACGCGAAACGACGATGCGCGTCGCGGCGGGCGCGATTGCGCGAAAGTATCTTCGGATGCGCCTGAACATCGAAATCAAAGGCTACCTGGCACAGCTCGGCCCGATAGTGCTCAAAGCCACGGACCTTGATGCCGTCGACCAGAATCCGTTTTTTTGCGCCGAACCCGCACGGGTCGGTGAGCTGGAACGCTTCATGGACGAGCTGCGCGCGGCGGGCGATTCGATCGGCGCGAAACTGAGCATCCTGGCCAGCAATGTACCCCCGGGCCTGGGCGAGCCCGTTTTCGACAAGCTCGAGGCCGACCTGGCGAAGGGGCTCATGAGCATCAACGCCGTGAAGGGCGTGGAACTCGGCGCCGGGTTCGCGGCCGTCAGCCAGAAGGGCAGCGAGCACCGGGATGAAATCACGCCCCGGGGATTTGACAAGAACGATGCCGGCGGTACGCTCGGCGGCATTTCGTCCGGCCAGGACATCCTGGCCAGCATCGCGCTCAAACCCACATCGAGCATTGCCGTACCGGGGCGGACCGTGGACAAGGCCGGGCAGCGCTCGGAAATCGTCACCACCGGCCGGCACGACCCGTGTGTCGGCCTGCGTGCGGTTCCCATCGCCGAGGCAATGGTTGCGCTGGTGCTGATGGACCATTACCTGCGGCACCGCGGCCAGAACGCCGATGTGGAGTCCGGCACCCCTGTAATTGCAGGAATCATTGCAGGAACCGTCGACTGAGCACTGTTTTTAACGTCGCGTGCTGCGGACAATGCCGGGATGTTCAATCCGGATTTCAAGGCGACCGAACGAGGACTGACACACCCTGATGACAGAGCGATACGATGTTGCCGTGGTCGGCGCAACCGGAGCGGTTGGCGAGGCAATGCTGGAAATACTGGCCGAGCGCAAATTCCCGGTCGGCAAGGTACATGCGCTGGCGAGCGAACGGTCGGTGGGCAAGGAAGTCCGGTTCGGAACGCGGATGCTGCCCGTAGCCAACCTCGCGGAGTTCGATTTTTCGCAGGTGAGGATCGGTCTGTTCTCCGCAGGCGGCGCGATCTCGGCGGAATACGCGCCGAAGGCGGCGAGTGCCGGCTGCGTGGTCATCGACAACACCTCGAAGTTTCGACTCGAGGCGGACGTGCCGCTGGTGGTGCCGGAAGTGAATCCTTCGATGATCGCAGGCTACCGCGCCACCGGCATCATCGCGAATCCGAACTGCTCGACGATTCAGATGGTGGTTGCGTTGAAGCCCATATATGACGCCGTGGGCATAAAACGCATCAACGTGGCCACGTATCAGGCGGTGTCGGGCGCGGGCCGCAGCGCCGTCCTGGAGCTGGTTCGCCAGGCGTCGTTATTGCTGAACGGCCGGCCGCTGGACATGCGAGGCGCCGCGAAGCAGATCGCCTTCAATGCCGTTCCGCACATCGACGAATTTCAGGAGAACCGCTACACGCGTGAAGAAATGAAAATGGTGTGGGAGACGCGAAAGATTCTGGGAGACAATACAATAGCCGTGAACGCGACGGCGGTGAGAATACCCGTGTTTTACGGGCACTCCGAAGTAGTGAACATCGAGACTGAAAAAAAGATTTCAGCGGGCGAGGTGTGTGATTTAATGCGCCATGCTGAGGGGGTCGAACTGATCGACGGGACGGAAACGGGAAAATACCCGACGGCAGTGACGGATGCGTCCGGCAAGGACTCCGTATTCGTCGGCCGAGTGCGCGAAGACATTAGTCATCCGCACGGCATCAACCTGTGGATCGTGTCCGATAACATACGTAAGGGCGCCGCTCTAAATAGTGTCCAAATAGCTGAAATATTGGTCAAAAACCATTTATAAGCTATAGTTCACCGGCAAACCGGACGGCGTCTGCAATCGAAACACAACTGCCGAAAAATCAACTGCCGCGACTGATGGGGCCATTGCCAGGGCAATTGGGCCGATACTTGCCAAGGCGAATGGGAAGGCAATTGGGGAGCTGGAGATAATGGTTATGTCGCTAAGACACAATCGCGGGTGGCTCATGCTCGGGCTGCTCCTCGCAAGCGATGTCTGGGCGCTGGGTCTCGGGGATATCCGCTTGAGCTCGGCGCTCAACGAGCCGCTCAGGGCAGAGATCCAGTTACTGTCCGCAACGCCCGAAGAACTGGCCAATCTGAAGGTAACGCTGGCGCCGCCAGCGACGTTCGAGCGCTACGGCCTCGATCGACCGTTCTATCTGACCCGTTTGCAGTTCTCGGTCGTGGATGCGGGCCCGAACGGCCAGAGCAGGGTGCGCATCACCTCCCCGGAGCCGATGACCGAGCCCTTCGTCACGTTCCTGGTGGAAGCGACGTGGTCCCGCGGCAGGATGCTGCGTGAATACACGGTATTGCTCGATCCGCCGACCTTTGCGCCGCCGCCGTCCGCCCGGTCGTCGCAGTCGGTTACGGCGCCGAGCCGCGCGGTGCAGGCCGACAGCGGCCGCATCGAGCGTCCGGCAGAGCCCGCGGCAACCCCTCTGCCTGCGCCTGCTGCGCCCGGCGACACGACCGTGTTCGATACCGCCCCGGGCAGCGACGTTCATGTTCAGCGCGGCGACACGCTCTGGGAAATTGCATCGCGCGTTCGACCGGACAACCGCGTCAGCATGAACCAGATGATGGTTGCGATCTATGAAGCGAATCCGGAAGCATTCGTCGGCAATCTCAACCGGCTGAACGCCGGCGCCACTCTCAGGATCCCGAGCGCGGACGACATCTTCCGCATCAGCCGCGGTGACGCAACGAGCGAGGTGCAGCGGCAGAACGCCGCCTGGGGTGGCGTTGCGACCGCCGATACCCGCACGCAACCCAGCCTGACGCTGGTTCCGCCCGATGCCGACCAGCCGGGCTACGAGGGTGCTTCCCCCCGCCCGGCCACGGGAGCCGACAGCGCCGCGGCGAACGAGCGTATCAGGCAGCTGGAACAGACGATTGCCGAACAAAACTCGTTGATCGAGATCCGCGACAACGAGCTCGCACAGTTGCGCAACGAACTGGCGCAGCTGCGGGCCGCCCAGGCGGCGGATCCCGGGGCAGCCGACGTGGCGCCCGATCCGGCGGTCGCGGATGAACCCGTCGACCAACCGGTTGTGGACGATACGGACGAGCTGTTCGCCGACGACGAAGACGTCGCAGCAGAAGACGAAGCGGTCGACGAGGAAGCCGAACCTGCGCCCGCGGTAACGCCCGAGCGGCCCGCTCCGCGGGTGGTCGCGCAGGATGAACCCGGAATCGTCGAACGTATCGTAAGCGCGCTGACAGGCTTCTGGGGAATCCTGGGTCTGGTACTGCTGCTCGTCCTCGCGATTCTCGTCTGGCTGGCGAAGCGTGCCGCCGGACGCGGCGAAGAAGAGTCGACCGGCGTCTGGGAAGCCCTGGATTCCGACGACGACGATATGGACTCCGAATCGCGGGCGTCCACGGAACGCCTGCGAGCGCTTGCCCGTGACGACGACAGCTCGATCGTCGTGGTCGAGCAGGAAACGGACCGGCGCCGTTCCCGCCGGCACGCGGCCACCGGCACCGATTTCCGGTTCGACGACGAGTCGACGACGGCGACCACCGCGCAGCATTCGCTCGAAGATACCTTCAGCAGCGAAACCGCGATCAACCTCGACCAGTCGGACCCGGTCGCCGAGGCCGATTTCCACATGGCCTACGGCCTTTACGACCAGGCTGCGGACCTGATCAACGGCGCACTCGCGGTCGAACCGGAGCGCCTCGACCTGATGGCGAAACTGTGCGAGATCTATTTCGTCTGGGGAAACCAGGACGCATTCATCGAGGCGGCGACCCGCCTGCACGACCAGCTGGGCGGCGAGTCAAGCCCCGACTGGGACAAGATCGTCATCATGGGGCAGCAGATCGCCGGCAGCCACAGGCTGTTCTCCGGCAAGAGCGCCGCGGGCGCCGCCAACCGGACCGTCGACCTTTCGTTCGACAGCGACGGCGACGCCGGGGCTCTGGATATGGATTTCGGCGGCGGGCCTGACGGCGAAGTCAGTGAGGTCGTCGACCTGGGCGCCGAAGACGAACCGGGGACGTACAGCGGCAGGAGCGGCATCGACTTCGTGTTCGAAGACGAACCCCATAGCAGCGATACCAGCGCCTCGATTACCCGCGATATGCCCGGGCGCGAGCGCTCCGACGATGCAACCCAGGAAAGTCCAACCCAGGAAAGCCCGACCATCGAATCCGCACTGGGAAACACCATGGAGTCCCCGACGATGGAGCTGCCTGCCGACGATGCCGACGGAACGTCGGAGCTTCCTGCGATGTCGGCGGACGACGATGCGCGATGGGCCAGCGATGCCACCGCGGAAATCGATCTTGCCGATCTCGGCCTCGACCTCGACGGTCTGGCGAAGTCCGGCCTCGACGGGAATTTCGAAGACGACGAGCTGGCAGCGAACACCGACTTCCCCGACATCGACGAAACCAGCGAACACCGCACCGTGCAGAGGGATCTCGATGAAACCGGCCGGAACACCGGCCTGGCGGACGACGACGAGGACGCCGACACCGGCGTGCGCGAACGTTTCGACACGGACGACGCGACGGGCGCAACCAGCGAAATGCCCGGCCTCGATGAGGAAACCGGCAAGAACCCGGCCATCCGCGACGCGCTCGACACTACCGACGCGGACATCGATTTCGATTCCAGCCTGCTCGACGCCACCGGTCACACGCAGATCCTTGGCGAGGACTACTTCGGCGAGACCGGCAAAGACTTGAAGGACGACGACAAGACTCTGCTGTCGGCCGCATTCGACGACAACGCGGAAACCCTGCTGGCCTCGCTCGACGAGGAAGACTACACCGCGACGGCCAAGCTCCCCGGCGGAGACGTCGGCGGAGACTTCGACTTCGCGAAAACCGAGGCTCTGCCGAAAGGTGCCTTCAACCGCAACGGATCCGGAGACGATGAGACCGGCGAGATGCCGGTCGGCAGCACCGACCTCGATCTCGACCTCGACGACCTGACCAGCGCGCTGCGCTTCAGCGAAGGCGATACCGTGGACCAACCTCGTGACGACGCCACCGTCGAGCAACGGCTCGCGGGTCGCGATCACAACCTGGTCGATCTGGACGTCGGTGACGCCAACGGCATGGGCGACGACGCCCCTACGGAAGCGTTATCACCTGACGATCTCTCCGACGACCTGCACGATGCGCGCACGATGACCGAAGTCGGCACCAAGCTGGATCTCGCGCGTGCCTATGTCGATATGGGCGATCCGGATGGGGCGCGCAGCATTCTCGAGGAAGTGCTGGACGAAGGCGACGAGGGGCAGAAGCAGCAGGCGCAGAGGCTGATTGAGTCCTTGCCAGCGTAGCGCGTCCTTTTCTGCGTACGCTCGAGATTAGTGGTGCGTGCATTATTCACGAACGTTTGAGGTCGGCGCAGGCGAAGCCTCGGCCGGGGGGAGGGCTTTTCAGGAACGCCGTGAACCCATCCATGGGGGCTTCGCGCAAACATCCCTGTTTGCGACGATCCTGAAAAGCCCTCCCCCGGCCGAGGCTTCGCTTTGACGTTGTGCGGCTCGTGAATAATGCACGTTGTGCCAATCTGGCAGGGAATGCGATTCTTCGATGCGTATCGCACTGGGCGTTGAGTACGACGGAACGGCCTACAACGGCTGGCAGCGTCAGCGGAACGGCACCGGCGTGCAAACAGTAGTGGAGCGCGCACTGGCGAAGGTGGCGGATGCTCAAGTCGAGGTCGTGTGTGCCGGGCGTACCGATGCCGGCGTGCATGCGGAGGCGCAGGTGGTGCATTTCGACAGCACGGCCAGGCGTTCGCGGCGCAGCTGGGTGCTCGGTGTCAACAGCAATCTGCCGCCGGACATCAGTGCGCGTTGGGCGGAGTTCGTTGCCGATGACTTCGATGCGCGCTATTCGGCAACATCGCGAACCTACCGTTACCTGATACTGAACCGGCCGACGCGCTCTGCATTGTATCGGGACCGCGCGTGGTGGATACACCGGCCGCTCGATGAGTTGCGCATGCGGGACGCCGCGGTTCACCTGCGCGGTGAGCACGACTTTTCCGCCTTCAGAGCCGCGGGTTGCCAGGCGCTGACGCCGAATCGGGAGGTCTTCGACCTGACCGTCGAGCGGCGCGCGGAATGGCTTGTCGTTACAGTGCGGGCCAACGCGTTTCTTCAGCACATGGTGCGTAACATCGTCGGTGTGCTGGTGGCCATCGGTGCCGGTGACGAAGAGGCCGGCTGGGCCGGGGAGGTTCTCGAGAGCCGCGACCGGACTCGCGGCGGCGTGGCGGCGCCCGCGCATGGTCTTACGCTGATCGAAGTCCGGTATCCCGGGGGTGCCGGCATCCGGGCGCCGGCCACGTCGATGCTCGTGCCCCTTCCTCGTCCGTAAACGGGCTTTCGTTTATGATGCGGCGCTATGAGCTGGTTTGAAAAACTGATGCCGTCGCGCATCAATACCGAGAAGCGCACGCGCTCGGTGCCCCAGGGTGTCTGGATCAAGTGCCCGAAATGCGACGCCCAGCTTTATCGCACCGAGCTCGAACGGAACCTGAATGTGTGTCCGAAGTGCGACCACCACATGCGTATCGGCGCGCGGACCCGGATCGAATATTTCCTGGACCCGGAATCGCAGGAAGAAATCGCAGCCAACCTCGAACCTCAGGACCCGCTGCGCTTTCGCGACAGCAAACGGTATCGGGACCGGCTTTCTCAGGCACAGAAGGCGACCGGCGAGAAAGATGCGCTGGTCGCCGTCCGCGGCAACCTGTTCGGCCAGCCCGTGGTGGTCTGCGCCTTCGAGTTCGCGTTCATGGGCGGCTCGATGGGGTCTGTCGTCGGCGAGCGTTTCCGTCGCGCGGCCGCCCACAGCGCGGAACACCGCGTTCCGCTCATTTCCTTCTCGGCGAGCGGCGGCGCCCGCATGCAGGAGGCGCTGTTTTCGCTGCTGCAAATGTCGAAGACTGCTGCCGCCCTTGTCGTGCTCGGGCGGATGCGTATTCCCTATATTTCCGTCATGACCGACCCGACCACCGGCGGCGTGTCGGCGAGTCTCGCCATGCTCGGGGACGTCAATATTGCGGAACCCCAGGCGCTGATCGGCTTTGCCGGGCCGCGGGTGATCGAGCAGACGGTGCGGCAGAAGCTGCCGGAGGGCTTTCAGCGCAGCGAGTTTCTCCTGGATCACGGAGCGATCGACATGATCCTGGACCGGCGCAGGATGCGCGACGAAATCGGCGACCTGCTGGCCAAACTGGCCAATCGTCCCAGGCCGTCCGCCGACCCGCCGGCGGTCGTCAAATCGGAGTAATGCGTTCCTTGCCAATAGCGGCAATACCGGCGGCAAAATCCTTGCAGTCTCTTCCGGACTGGCTGTCCTGGCTCGAGACGCTGTCCCCCCGCGAAATCGATCTCGGCCTCGAGCGCGTGCTCGAGGTGCTCGGGCGCCTCGAGCTCGAAGAGCCCGCTCGCGTCTTCCATGTGGCCGGCACGAATGGCAAGGGCTCCTGTGCCGCCATGCTCGAAGCCCTGCTGTTGGACGGCGGCCGGGGCGTCGGCTGCTACACGTCGCCGCATTTGCTGCGCTACAACGAGCGCATCCGCGTAAACGGGGTTCCGGCTGACGATGGCGAGATCGTTGCCGCGTTTCGGGCGGTCGAGTCCGTGCGGCAGGGCCTGCCATTGACGTACTTCGAATTCGGCACGCTCGCGGCACTCGTGGTCTTCGAACGGAGCGGCGCGGACACCCTCGTGCTCGAGATCGGGATGGGCGGTCGCCTGGATGCCGTCAACGCCGTAGAACCGGATGCGGGCATCATCACCAACGTCGCGCGCGACCATTGCGAATGGCTCGGCAGCGACGTCGAGACGATCGCCGTCGAAAAGGCGGGCATCATGCGCCGGGGCAAGCCGGTCATTTTCGGCTCCGACATCGTGCCGGCGGCGATCACGGCTGTCGCGGCCAAAGTCGGCGCCGACCTGCGCATCCTGGGCCGCGACTTTTCTTTCGTGCGGGATGCGAAGGCGGGTTTCTGGACGTGGCGCGGCCGCGGCGTCGTGCTCGAAGGCCTGGCCGTGCCTTCCCTCACTGGACGGTTTCAGCTGCAGAACGCTTCCGCCGTGCTCGCGTTGCTGGAGGTTACCGGAGAGGCCGACCTGCTGAACCGCGATTCGGTCAGTGGCACGCTGCAGCGCCTGTCGGTGGCGGGGCGATTTCAATGGCTCGGGGCCGACCGGCGCTGGCTGCTGGACGTTGCGCACAATCCGCACGCGGCCGCCGCGCTTGCGGAGTCGCTTTCCGCGCTCGCGCCGCGGCGCCCCGTGACTGCGATTATCGGCGTACTGGCCGACAAGGAACTTGCCGGCATCGTCGCGCCCCTGGTTCCTCACGTCGATCGCTTCATTGCGGTCACTGCGCACAGTCCGCGCGCACTGGAGGCCCGCGCGCTGGCGCAGTCGATTGCGCACCTCTCCAACAAGCCGTGCCTCATCATGGAGGACCTTGCGGAGGCAATGAGCTACGCGAATCATGTCGCCGACGAAGATGCGCTCATTCTCATCACCGGATCGTTCTACACTGTCGGACCGGCACTGGAAGAATGGCACCGGAAACATCACGAAACCGGTTGGTGAATCGAGCGGGGTGCCGCGAATACCGCAGCACTTGCGATATACTCCCGAGGGGAAGTTCTGCACAAGTCGCAAGGGTGCGCTGTAGTAGCCCGACCGCCATGGATGGCGGGAGTGCAGATCACGCAGGAGCGGTTATCTGCCGCCATTGCGGGCGACATGCGCAGGCGTCAATCGAAGGCGGTGGTCGCCCGCAGTGGCGGGCTCCTACACCTCTGTAACGACAAATGGATCGAGCATTGAAAGAACGTGTCATTGGTGCGATTGCGTTGGTAGTGATCGCCGTCCTGGTCGTGCCGGTATTTCTCGACGGCCCGTCCACGGAAGCCGAGATCGTCAGCGAATCGGTTACGCTGCCGGGCCAGAACGAGCAATCGCGCAAGCGGCAGACGATCGTCCTGGAGCGCGACCGGGATCAGCCGGTGCCGGTGTCCAACAGCCGCAACCTGCAGGCGACGACGGCTGCTGAAAAACTGGCCGCCGACGACGCGGCGCGCAAGGCTGCGGCCGACGCGGCATCCGCAGCCGAATCCGCGGCCCGGGCGAAGGCGACTCCTCCCGAA
>Ga0299913_10001534_pt1 | contig 17254 bp, 17 predicted proteins | sample RVTome_9_FD_201360 | JGI IMG/M metagenome (GOLD analysis project Ga0299913, IMG submission 201360) | Soil microbial communities from uranium-contaminated site in the Upper Colorado River Basin, Wyoming, United States - RVT155D38 (version 2) ... | reverse complement strand
CGTCGCCGTCGGCCAGTGCCTGCTCGAGCACCGCGAGCTGCTCGGTGGTCTCCTGCACGAACGTGCCCATCAGGCTCTCCAGGAACCCTGCGCGGGCGCTGCGTCCGAGCGTCTGCAGCGTGCCGACGACGTCGAGATCGAGTACGTCGACCGGCGCGGCCTGCTCGACCGGTGCGCCCGACCCGGGTCCCTCAGACCCCCTCGGCCCCGAACCCGCCGGCCGCGCATCACCAGCGCTGTCGCGGGACCGCTGCGACACCACTCCCGAGACGAGGCCGACTCCGCCGCGTGGGCCGTTGCCCTCCCCGCTGGCGGCCCAGCGGCTCACGATCGCGGCGAGGTCCTCGAAGCGCACCGGCTTCGTGATGTAGTCGTCCATCCCCGCGGCCAGCGCCTTGTCCCGGTCACCGGTCAGCGCCCCCGCGGTGAGCGCCACGACCGGAATCTCCCGGACGGCCGCGTCGTTGTGCTCCCGGAGCCGTCGGGTCGCCTCGAGCCCGTCCATCACCGGCATGTGCACGTCCATCAGCACGAGGTCGCAGGGCGTCGAGGCGACCATGTCCAGGGCGTGCGCACCGTGCTCGGCGGTCACCACGGCGTAGCCGAGCCGCCGGAGCATCAGGCTGGCCACCTGCCGGTTGACCTCGTTGTCCTCCACGAGGAGCACCCGCGCGCCACCCCCGCAGGGCGGCTCGGCAGCAGCGTCCGGGACGACGGCGGCAGCATCCGGCTCAGCGGCTGGCTCAGCGGCCGCAGCCCCGCCGGACAACTCGCGCGACGTCGCAGGAGTCAGCGGCAGCTCGACGTAGAACTCGCTGCCCGACCCCACCTCGCTGGTGCCGCCCAGCCGGCCGCCCATCATCTCGGCGAGCTGGCGGGAGATCGCGAGGCCGAGCCCCGTCCCGTCGTACTGCCGGGTCGCGGAGTCGTCGGCCTGCGCGAACGGCTGGAACAACCGGTCCCACTGCTCGTCGGCGAGGCCGATCCCCGTGTCGCGCACCAGGAAGCGCATCAGGACCGCGTCGTCGTCGGGGAGCTCCGAGCAGTCCACGGTCAGGCTGACCTCGCCGTGGTCGGTGAACTTGATCGCGTTCCCGAGCAGGTTCGTGAGGATCTGGGTGATCCGCCCCGGGTCGCCGAGGAAGCGTCCGTGGAGGTCGGGCCGTACGTCGACGGTGAACCCGAGGCCCTTGCGACGGGCCGAGTGCGCGAGCAGCGACGCGGTCTCCTCGATCAGCGCGCGCAGGTCGAAGGCGACGGTGTCGAGCGTCATCCGGCCGGCCTCGATCTTCGACAGGTCGAGGATGTCGTTGATGATGTCGAGCAGGCGCTCGCCCGAGCGTCGTACGGTCCGGGCGTACTCCCGCTGCTCGGGGTCGAGGTCTGTGGTCAGCAGCAGGTCGATCATCCCGATCACGCCGTTCATCGGGGTGCGGATCTCGTGGCTCATCTTCGCCAGGAAGATCGACTTCGCCCGGTTGGCCTCGACCGCCTCCTCCTGCGCGAGGCGCAGCTCGTCCTCGCGCTGGCGGCGGCCGGTGATGTCCATCATCGAGCCGACCAGGCGGCGCGGCTCCCCGTCGGGGCCCCGAACGACGTGGCCGCGCTCCAGGATCGCGGTCCACCCGCCGCCGGCGCGCTGCATGCGGTACTCCCCCTCCCAGCTCTCTTGGTCGGAGGCGAGGACGTCGTTGAGCGCGCCGACGAGCCGCACCTTGTCGTCGGGGTGGATGTGGTCGAGCCACCACTGCTCGTCGAACTCGAACTCGTCGCCGAGGATGCCGAACATAGGGAAGATCGCGCCGGTCCACCGTGTGCGGCCGGTCGCGAGATCGGTGTCCCAGATCGTCTCCCGGGTTGCCCGGGTGACCAGCCGGAAGCGCTCGTCGCTCTCCTCGAGTCGGCGCCGGGCCTCCTGCTGCTCGGTGAGGTCGTGCACGACGCTCAGCACGTGACCGCCCTCGAGCGCGGTCAGCGAGACCAGGTGCGGGAACCTTGTCCCGTCCGCGCGCAGGCCGATCGCCGTACTCTCCCAGTGTCCCTCCTCGAGGAGCGCCTTCGCCGCGGCCTCCCTGAGCCGCTCGACCTCCTCCTCGGGGTAGAACTCCGTCCAGTCCATGCCCCGGAGGTCCGAGGCATGGGCATAGCCGAACATCCGCGCGCGGGCAGGGTTCGCGTAGACGATCGTGCCGTCCTGCTCGCGGATCATCATCCCCTCGGAAGCGGCGCGTACGGCGGACGACAGGCGGGCGTTGTCGGCCGCGAGGCGGTCCCGCTCGGTGATGTCCTTGACGAGTCCGTGGATGCCCACGATCTCGCCGTCGACGCGGACCGGCATGCCGCGCATGAGGACGGTGCGGCGGGTGCCGTCGGGGAGGTCGAGCTCGATCCGGCTCTCCTGGGTCTCCCCGGCACGGACGGCTTCGAACATGCGCGTGGCGATCGGCAGCTGGTCGGGTGCGATCGTCTCCTCGAAGCGGACCCCGATCAGCTCGTCGCTGGTGAGCCCCACAAGTTGGAGCGCGATCTCGTTGGCCGCGGTGAATCGACCCTCGAGGTCGACCGACACCGCGGCGTCACCGTTCTGGTCGAACAGCGAGCGCCAGCGCTGGACCTCGGCTTCCAGGGCGCGCAGTCGAGCGTCGTCCAACCCGAGCACCTCCCTGCGCCGCGTCAAGGCCACCCATTCTCCCCTGCCTCGCGCGCAGCGTCAGGCCATTACGGAAACCGTCGCCGCGGCTGGTGGTGGGGACCGACCAGCCGCATCTCGCCGAGGAGCAAGTTGGACAGCGGCGACAGCTCGTCAGCGGCGGGTCAACGAGCGCAGAGCGGGTCGTACGTCGACCAGGTACACGATCGACGCGACGGCCCCGATGATGTTGAGCAGGTGGATCGGGTGCCAGATCAGCATGTGCGCGGCCAGCGCGACGCCGAGGATCACCAGCCACATCACCTTGGTCTGCTTGTTCGCGGCGACGAACTCCTCGCCGCGGTGGGAGACCGCGTCGACGAAGGCCCACGCCTCGAGCGCGAAGAGCGCGAGGGTGGCCACGAGAAGGATGGCGTTCTGAATGTCGAAGACGCTGAGCACGGGCACAATCCTACGTTCTCGATGGCGATGCCCCCGCCGGACAGGCAGGGGCACCGCTCACAGTGTGTCACCGGAGACGCTCGACGAACATCCTCAAAACAGGGTGAGTTGCCCGTCGTCAGTTCCGGAATCGAGAGCCGGAGCTGTTCAGTCGCCGACCTTCTCGGCGCCGTCGGAGACGGCCTTCGAGGTGGCCTCGGCCGACTTCTTGGCGGCCGTGGTGGTCGACTTGGCGTTGGTCTTCGCCGTGCCGGCGGTCTTCTTGGCCGACTGACCGGTGGTCTTGGCGGCGTTCGACGCGCTCTTCTTCGCCGTCGAGCCAGTGCTCTTCGCCGAATTCGAGGTCTGCGTCTTGGCGGTCTTGGCCTTCGCCTTGGTGGTCTTGGTCGCAGCCTTGGCGTCCTGGGTCGCCTGCTGGCGGCGGATCCGGGCGACGAGGTCGCGGCCGCGGGTGGCGAGCTCGCCGTAGGTCTCGTTGACCTCGGCGACGGTCTCGTTCAGGTAGGCCTCGACCTGGGTGCGGGCGCCCTTGGCGTCCTCGGCCAGCTCGTCGATGCGCGTGGCCACGACGGCGACGGCCTGGTCGCGCAGTGCCTGCGGCTCGAGCTCGACCTTGGCAAAGCGGGCCTGCACGTCGGCGGTGTAGGTGCGGGCGAACTCGACCGCGAGGTCACCGGCGCCGACCACGGCGTAGAGCGGGCGGGTTGCGTCGATCTTGACAGTCATGGGTTTACCTCCTGGGTTGCTCCGGTGTCGCCACCGGAAGTCGTGGGTGCGGCCGGCGGTTCCGGCGCCGGGCCGTTTGTTGCGCGGAACGACTGGTAGATGTCCAGCAGCGACTGTTTCTGCCGCTCGGTCAGTCCCTGGTCGGCGAGGATCGCCAGCTCCACGGACCTGACCCCGTCCTCGTCCGGGTCGAGGATTCCAGCCCGGACGTACAACGTCTCGGAGGAGATGCGCAGCGCCTTGGCGAGCTGCTGCAGCACTTCCGCCGATGGCCGGCGCAGACCGCGCTCGATCTGGCTGAGGTACGGGTTCGACACGCCGGTCTGCTCGGCGAGCTGACGCAACGAGAGCTGGGCGCTGACGCGCTGCTCCCGGAGGTAGTCACCGAGGTTCTCGACGGTCTTGCCGACCTTCGATCTGGCCATGTCCCCCAGTGTGCTAACTCCTGCAAGCAGATGCAAGCGAACAGTAGGTGAACCAGGACACAAGGAGCCTTACCTGCAAGGAGAAGCGACTTGAGACAGGCTGCTAGCAGACCGGCAAGCGGGACTCGGCCTCCTAGAGAGTGCCCCATGCCGCGCGGATGATGCCGACGGGGCGTCCACCGCCCAGGAGCGGCACCTCTCCGGTGGCTTCGACCTCGGCCATGTCCACTCCGGGGAGGTCCGCGACGCCGAGCCGGCGCAGCGCCTCGGCCATCAGCACCGGCCGCACCCGAGCGGCGCCGTCGTCGGTCTTGAGCGCCACCGCGCGTCCGTCGGGCAGGCCGACCGCGTAGCAGGACTCCGCGCCCGCCTTCCCGATCGAGCCGGGCACCGCGCGCAGCAGGCGGACCTCGTCACGTCGGCTGCCGGAGACGTACTCCGGGAACGCGCGGATCGCGCCCGCGACCCGTGCCTCGAGCCCGTCCTCGGCCACCGACAGCGTCCGGAAGGCCCGTGCCAGCCCGACCAGCGAGGCCGAGAGCAGCGGTGCCCCGCATCCGTCCACGGCCACCATCCGCACCGGCTCGCCGGTGAGGTCGGCGAAGGTCTCCGCGATCGCGCCCTGGAGCGGGTGCTCGGGGGAGAGATACGTCGCGGTGTCCCACCCGTTAGCGACACAGGTGGCGAGCATCGCGGCGTGCTTGCCGGAGCAGTTCATCTGGATCGGGGTCTTCTCCCCGCCCTCGCGGACGACCTTCTCGCGGGCCTCCTCGTCGAGGGGGTAGTCCGGCGGGGTCTGCAGCGCGGACTCGTCCAGGCCCGCCCCCGCCAGGATCTTGCGGACCCCGTCGATGTGGAAGGCCTCACCGGAGTGCGAGGCGCACGCCAGCGCGAGCAGCTCCCCGTCCAAGTCGAGGCCGGCGCGGAGCATCCCGAGCGCCTGGACCGGCTTGTTGCACGATCGCGGGAAGACCTGCGACTCCGCGTCGCCCACGCTCCATGCGACCGACCCGTCCCGCTCGAGCGCGACCACGGACCCGTAGTGGTGTCCCTCGACGAATCCGGAGCGGACGATCTCGGCCACGACGACAGGTGTAGGCATAGCCCCGACCCTAGGTCCCGGTGGTTGAGCCTGTCGAAACCACCAACCGCCAGGTGCAAAGATGGCGCGGTGCCCGAATCGACGCCCGCTCCCCCGCAGCACTCGCCCTCCCCGCGCGAGCTCAACGACCTCGAGCTGCTGAGCCACGGCGCGCTGGCGCCCCTGAGCGGCTTCGAGGGCCCCGACGGGCTGATCGCCCTCCACGTGGACACCGACGTCGCCGCAGCGGCGACGGCGGCGGGGGCCCTCGAGCTCGTCGACCCCGAGGGAGTCCCACTCGCCACCGTCACCGTCGACTCCGTCTACGACGTCGGGGGCCGGACCCGCGTCGGCATCGCCGGCCCGGTCACCCCGATCTCGCACAACGAGTTCGGCGCGTTCCGCCGCCTCTACCTCACTCCGGAGCACGTGCAGAAGGAGTACGGCGAGAGCGCGGTCACCGTCCCGGTCGCCGGGCCGCTGACCGTCGAGGACCTCGACCGCATCCGCACCGCCGCCCACGGCGCGCCGGTGGTCCTCCTGGCGCTGGTCGGCACCGGCACCCCCGACCTCCCCGGGCCGGCGCTCATCCGGGCCACGCTGACCGCAGCGCAGCACCTCCCCGACGCCCACGTCGTCGCCGTCCCGCTGGCCTCCCGCGGCGACGCCGCGCTCGACCACGAGCTCGGCCGGCGCGTGGTCGACGCCTACGCCCCCGGCGAGGTCGTCGCCGTCACCGGCGAGGGGAACCTCCCCGACGACGTGGCCGACATCGTCAACACTGCGCTCCCCGGACCGGACTCCCAGGGCCTGGTGCTGTTCTTCACCGGCCTCTCCGGCAGCGGGAAGTCCACCATCGCCCGCGCGCTGCACGACGTGGTCCTCGAGCAGGGTGAGCGCACCGTCACCAGCCTCGACGGAGACGTCGTCCGACGGAACCTCTCGGCCGGGCTCACCTTCTCCAAGGAGGACCGGGAGACCAACATCCGCCGGATCGGCTGGGTCGCGGCCGAGATCAGCCGGCACGGCGGGGTGGCGATCTGCAGCCCGATCGCCCCGTTCGACTCCACCCGCAAGCAGGTCCGCGCGATGGTCGAGGAGGCCGGTGGCGCGTTCGTGCTGATCCACGTCGCCACCCCGCTCGAGGAGTGCGAGAAGCGTGACCGCAAGGGCCTCTACGCCAAGGCCCGACGTGGGGAGATCCCCGAGTTCACTGGCATCTCGTCGCCCTACGAGGAGCCCGAGGACGCCGCGGTCCGCGTCGACACCACCGGGCGGACCATCGAGGCAGCACTCGAGGACGTGCTCGCCCACCTCCGCGACGAGGGATACCTCGCGTGACCGAGCTCCTCACCCTCTCCGCACTGTCGGTCCTGGTCGTCAGCTTCGCCGTCGGCATCGTCGTGGGCCTCACCGGGATGGGCGGCGGCGCGCTGATGACGCCCGCCCTGATCTTCCTCGGGGTCAGCCCCACCGCAGCCGTGGCCAACGACCTGGTCGCCGCGTCGGTGAACAAGTCCGTCGGGGCCACCGTGCACTGGCGCAAGGGCTCCCCCAACCTGCGGCTCGCCATGTGGCTGGTGATCGGCTCGGTGCCCACCGCGTTCGCGGGAGCGTTCATCATCAGGGCCGTCGGCGGGGGCGAGGCCGAGCAGGACAGCTTCCTGATGGTCGCGATCGGCTTCGCACTGCTGTTCACCGCAGCCACCTACGCCGTGCGGATGTACCTCAACCTCCGGATCGTCACCGACGGCGGAGTGCTGTCCGAGGACGACCCGGTGGTCAAGCCCGTCCCGACGATGGTCGTAGGAGCGATCGGCGGCCTCCTGGTGGGAATCACCTCGGTCGGCTCTGGCTCGCTGATCATGGTCGCGCTGCTGCTGCTCTACCCGACACTGTCCGCGGTCAAGCTCGTCGGCACCGACCTGGTCCAGGCGGTCCCGCTGGTGCTCTCGGCCGCGATCAGCCACGTCCTGGTCAGCGGCGTCGACTGGGCCGTGCTCATCCCGCTGATCCTCGGGGGGACGCCCGGGACGTTCCTCGGTGCGCGGCTGGCCAACTGGGTCTCCCAGTCGGTGATCCGCCGCGGCATCGTGATCGTGCTGACCCTCACCGGCCTGAAGATGCTGGGGCTCTCTCCAGAGCTGGTCGGCATCATCGGTGCGGGCATGCTGATCCTCGGCCCGGTGCTCTGGGGGTTCATCCGCCAGTCCCGCGGCCTGCCGGCCTTCGAGAGCATCCCCGTGCCGACGCCCGGCGCCGACCGGGACCCCGACCCCAGGCCGTAGAGCACTCACTCACCTCGAGGAGCAGAAGCCACCATGGACCCAGCCGGAAACCGTGTCGTCCTGACCTACGGCACCTTCGACCTGTTCCACGTCGGCCATCTCAAGCTGCTCCACCGGCTCGCGGAGCTCGGTGACCGCCTCATCGTCGCGGTGTCCACCGACGAGTTCAACGCAGGGAAGGGCAAGCGGACCATCATCCCCTACGCCGACCGCGCTGCGATCGTCGAAGGCCTGAAGGTCGTCGACAAGGTGATCCCGGAGAACTCCTGGAACCAGAAGGCCGAGGACATCCGCCGGCACTCGGTGGACGTGTTCGGGATGGGACACGACTGGGAGGGCAAGTTCGACGAGCTCAAGGAACTCTGCGAGGTCGTCTACCTACCGCGCACCGAGGGCGTCTCCAGCAGCGAGATCAAGCAGCTGCTCTCGGTCCTGGACCGCACCCACATCGAGGACCTCAAGACCGCGCTCGACCTGATCTCCTCCATCGTCGATCGCCTGGAGTAGCCCAACCCCGCGGGTGACCGCGATAACAGACCCACAAGCGTCGGTTATCCCTGATCGGGGTATGTAGATACGATGCTGGCTGATCCCCGATGAGAGGTCCCATCCACTGATGACCGAAACGCATGCGGACTACCGCCTGAGCCAGCTCGACGAGCTGGAAGCGGAGTCGATCCACATCTTCCGTGAGGTCGCCTCGGAGTTCGAGAAGCCGGTGCTGATGTTCTCCGGCGGCAAGGACTCCATCGTGATGCTCCGTCTGGCGGAGAAGGCCTTCTACCCGGCGAAGATCCCCTTCCCGGTCCTCCAGGTCGACACCGGCTACGACTTCCCCGAGGTCCTCGAGACCCGGGACCGTTGGGTCAACCGCCTCGGTGTGCGTCTGATCGTCGCCTCGGTCGAGGAGGCGATCAAGAACGGTGTCGTCGTCGACGACGGCAAGACCAGCCGCAACCGCCTGCAGATCGGCACCCTGCTCCACGTCATCGAGGAGGAGGGCTTCACCGCCGCCTTCGGTGGTGGCCGGCGCGACGAGGAGAAGGCCCGCGCCAAGGAACGCGTCTACTCCCACCGCGACGACTTCGGCCAGTGGGACCCCAAGATGCAGCGCCCCGAGCTCTGGTCGCTCTACAACGGCAGGATCCACGGCGGCGAGCACATGCGGATCTTCCCGCTGTCCAACTGGACCGAGCTAGACATCTGGGCCTACATCGGCCGCGAGGAGATCGACATCCCCTCGATCTACTTCTCCCACCAGCGCCGCGTCTTCGAGCGCGACGGGATGCTGCTCACCGAGAGCGAGTTCAACCCGTGCAAGAAGGGTGAGACCGCCGAGGAGCGCACCGTCCGCTTCCGCACCGTCGGCGACCTGACGCTGACCGGTTGTGTGGAGTCCGAGGCCTCGACCGTTCCCGAGATCATCGACGAGATCGCGATCGCCCGGGTCACCGAGCGCGGCGCGACACGTGGCGACGACCGGTTCTCCGAGGCGGCCATGGAAGACCGCAAGAAGGAAGGCTACTTCTGATGGACCTCCTCCGTTTCGCCACCGCCGGCTCCGTCGACGACGGCAAGTCCACCCTGATCGGCCGCCTGCTGCTGGACTCCAAGGCCATCTTCGAGGACCAGCTCGACGCGGTCGAGGCGACCTCGAAGTCGCGCGGCTACGACTACACCGACCTCGCGCTGCTCACCGACGGCCTCCGCTCAGAGCGCGAGCAGGGCATCACCATCGACGTGGCCTACCGCTACTTCGCGACTCCGACCCGCAAGTTCATCATCGCGGACACCCCCGGGCACGTGCAGTACACCCGCAACATGGTCACCGGCGCCTCCACCGCCGACCTGGGACTCGTGCTTGTCGACGCCCGCCAGGGCCTCACCGAGCAGTCCCGTCGCCACGCGGTCATCCTCTCGCTGCTCCGGGTCCCGCACCTGGTGCTCGCGGTGAACAAGATGGACCTCGTCGACTACGACGAGAAGATCTTCGACGAGATCTCCAAGGAGTTCACCTCGTTCGCCACCAAGCTCAACATCCCCGACCTCGAGATCATCCCGATCTCGGCGCTCAAGGGCGACAACGTGGTCACCCGGTCCGAGCACATGGACTGGTACGAAGGTCCGTCCCTCATGCACCACCTCGAGCACGTCCACGTCGCCTCCGACCGCGACTTGGTCGACGCCCGCTTCCCCGTCCAGTACGTCGTCCGTCCGAAGTCGGATGAGTTTCACGACTACCGCGGTTACGGCGGCATGGTCGCCGGCGGCGTGTTCAAGCCCGGTGACGACGTCCTGGTCCTGCCCAGCGGCATGACCTCGAAGATCGCCGGCATCGATCTCTTCGACAAGGAGATCACCGAAGCCTACCCGCCGATGTCGGTGACGATGCGCCTCGAGGACGACGTCGACGTCTCCCGCGGCGACATGATCTGCCGCCCGCAGAACGCGCCGAAGCCGAGCCAGGACATCGACGCGATGGTCTGCTGGATGACCAACGAGCCGCTCAAGCCGCGGCAGAAGCTAGCCATCAAGCACACCACCCGCACCGGACGGGCGCTGGTCAAGGACATCCAGTACCGCCTGGACGTCAACAGCCTGCACCGCGACCAGAACACCAAGGAGCTCAGCCTCAACGAGATCGGGCGGGTGCAGCTGCGCACCACCGTCCCGCTGCTCTGCGATCCCTACAACAAGAACCGCACCACCGGCTCGTTCATCCTGATCGACGAGGCCACCGGCGTCACCGTTGGCGCAGGAATGATCAACAGCGCCAGCTGACTGTGGCCGTGGGGCCTACCGAGCGGGTCCTGAAGTGATGCATCAAACCTCAGCGAAGGTTGGGACGTACGTGCATGCCCGCCTCGGGGTCGACGACGACCTCCTGTGCGGCGGGGATGCCGTCGGCATCGAGCGTCGTCGAGAGGTCCACGTTGCGCTTGACCATGGCCAGCGCAATCGGACCGAGCTCGTGATGGCGGGCTGACGTACCGACGAAGCCGACGCTCTTGCCTGCGTCGTTGAGCAGCTCCGCGCCACGCACCGGAAGCCGGTTGTCCGACCCGTCGAGGTGGAGCAGGGTCAGCCGGCGAGGTGGGCGGCCGAGGGTGTGCACGCGGGCAACAGTCTCCTGCCCGCGGTAGCAGCCCTTGTCCAGGTGGACAGCGGTGCCGATCCAGCCGGCCTCGTTCGGGATGGTGCGGTGGTCTGTGTCCAGGCCCAGGCGGGGCTCGCCGCGGGCGATGCGCAACGCCTCGAAGGCCCACATCCCGCACGCCGGGCCGGCGGCCTCGGCGTACACCTCGAGGTCCTTGCGCGGGACGAACGCGTAACCGGCATAAGGCTTGGTTTCGACAGGCTCAACCACCGTTGACGGCTCGACTGCCAAATTCTTGGGGCGCCAGGTGACGGCGAGGTCCTCGGTCACGTCGGCGACCTCGACCCGCATCATGAACCGCATCCGGTCCAGCCACTCCACGAGCGCGGGCGCCTGACCTGGCTCGACGTGGGCGGTGAACGACTCCCCGTCGTCCACGCCGTACATCGCGTGCTCCACGTGCCCCTGCGGGCTGAGGATCAGCGCGGCGGTGGGGACGTTCGGGGCGAGGCTCTCCAGGTGCTGCGAGGTCAGCGAGTGCAGCCAGGTCAGCCGGTCCGGGCCGGTCACCCGGACGACCCCGCGGTGCGACAGGTCGACGAACCCCTCCCCGGACTCCAGGACCCGCTGCTCGATGTTGAAGGAGCCGTAGTGCGCGGCCACCGGTGAGTCGATCCCGTCCCCCGCGACGGCGTCGGGAAGTCGCAAGAGCGGACTGGGCGGCGGTGTTGCTGGCATGCTTTGAGCGTACTCGCGACACCGATCACGGTCGTGCCAGCACCCCCGGGACCCACCTGCTGTGGCCATCGCCGTGCGCCGCACTGCATGGACGCGCCGTCACAGCTGGAGGTGCAGACGCAGCGTGTCGTCGAGTTGCGCCATCAGCTGGGCAGGCAGCCGCCCGAGGACGGGGCCGATCCGCTCGACCGCGACCGAACGTAGCTGCTCGGCTTGGGCCTTGGAGTCCCGATGAAGACCAGTGGCCTCAGCAGGAAGGAGCGTCTGGAAGGGAAAGACCCGCTCCACGCTGCTCGTGACGGGCACCACCGTCACCACGCCCCGGGGTGAGCGGGCGGCGGCGGCATTCGCCCGGTCGTTGCTGACGAGGACTGCGGGACGTCGTTTGTTCGCCTCGCTCCCGCGCGTCGGGTCGAGGTCGACGAGCCGGATCTCACCGCGCAGCATCGTCAAGGCCGTCGGCGACAACACCCTCCCACGCGGTCCGATCAGCGGAGGAGTCCCACTCGTCCCACGCAGCGGCGTAGTCGAGCTCGAGGTCGACCTGTCGCAGGAGGCGCACCGCGTGCTGAAGCGCGGCCGAGCGGGAGGGCAGGCCAGCGGTGCGCGCGTACTGGTCGAGGAGGGCGACGTCCTCCTCCGACATGCTGACGCTGAGCTTCATACTCTGATGCTACCCGAGTACTACCGTCGGGCGGGGACGGTCAAGCCTGTTGCGTCTCGGCCGGCGGTGCGCCCTTGTCTCTCCTCGTCTCACGGAAGGTCTGCATCACGCCCCAGGCGACCGCTGCGAACGGGACGGAGAGAATCGCCCCCACGACGCCGGCGACGATCGTGCCCGCGGTGAGCGCGAGCAGGATCGCCAGCGGGTGCAGGGAAAGAGCCTGTCCCATCACGACCGGGTAGAGGAGGTCCCCTTCGAGCTGGTTCACCGCGACCACGATCCCCACCACGATCAGCGCGATCAGCGGTCCTTCGGAGACGAGGGCGACCAGAGCGGCCAGGGTGCCCGCGGCGGTTGCTCCGACCAGCGGGATGAAGGCACCGAGGAAGACCGCCACCGCCAGGGGCAGGGCCAGTGGTACGCCGACGATCAGCAGCCCGAGACCGATGACGACCGCGTCGACGGTCGCCACCACCGCGGTGCCGCGCACGTACCGGCCCAGCACCCATGCCGAGCGCGTCGCCGCCTTGTCCCAGGTCGCCCGGTGACGGGCAGGGAGGAGCTCGAGCACGAAGGCCCAGATCTTGCGGCCGTCGCGCAGCAGGAAGAACAGCAAGATGATGCCGAGGAGCAGGCCGGTGAGGAACTCGACGATGGCGTATGCCCCGGAGATCGCGCTCTCCTGCACCTGTCGTCCGGTCAGGAAGCCGCGGACCTTCTCCTGCATCCCGGCCAGGTCCTGCTGCTCGATGGGCAGCGGGCCGCTGATGAGATAGCTGCGCAGCTGGCCGAAGCCCTTGACCGCCGACTGGCGCAGGTCGTCCCACTGAGCGGCGACCGCTGTGCCGATCCACCAGCCGAGCCCGCCGAGGATCGCGAATCCGCCGAGCATCGTGACGATCGTCGCGAGCGACCTTGGCACACGCTTGTGCGAGAGCCAGTCGACGAGCGGGTGGGCGGCCGCCGCGATGAGCGTGGCAATGAGAAGCGGGATCACGAGCAGCCGGAGCCGGATCGCGACGTCGGTGATGACGTACACCACGGCGATGACGACGAGGATCTGGACGCTGCGGATCGCCGCACGGCCTAGCGTGTCCTGCCAGATCTGACGGACATCGGGTCGGGCAGTCTCGGCCACCGCGCCTCCCTCTCTCGGTCCCTCGGTTGCTGCGCTATGCGTCGACGGCCTGTCGGTCGGCACGCCGCAGATAGGGGTACCCATGGGACCGTGTGGCATTCGAGGATCGTCGGGACCAGCTGGGCGGGAACGCAGGCGGCCCGCCCCTGCAGGGGCGGGCCGCACGTCGTGGGCGAGGGGCTACCGATCGCGGACAGGCCGCCACCGGAGCGTCCTCACCCGATCTGGTCAGAGCGGGTCAGACGGCGATGTCGTCTGCGTCGTCTTCCTCGTCAACCTCGTCTTCGGTGTCCTCGTCCTCTGCTTCGTCGGCCCCCTCCTCGGCCTCCTCGAGCAGGGCTTCGAGCTCCGAGAGCAGTCGACGGGTCTCGCGCAGCTGGTCGCGCAGCGTCTCGGCGTCGTAGGTGCCCAGCGACGAGATCAGCTGGTTCAGCAGCTCGAGGACCTCCGGCGACAGGGTCGACTCGGCGAGGCTGCCGGCCTTCTGCGCCTGGCTTGTCACCTGGTTGTAGACCGCGGGGCGAATCTCGCCGAGCGCTGCCGCGACAACCCTGAGCTCCGGGCGGGTCGCCGCAACCTTTGCGGCCTCCTTCAGCTCCCCGAGCTTCGTCCGGTCCGCGGCGATGTTGTTGGTCACCGCCGCCTCCAGTCCGTCCTCGAGACGGATGACGCGCTGGTGCGTGCTGAGCCTGCCGAGGTAGCGGTCCTTACGGGTCGCGGTCTTGACCAGCCTGCGCTGGCTGGTCGCGAGCTTGCGGTCACTCTTGGCGTTGCCGGCCTTCGCCGATGACGCGGCGGCTGCCTTGTCCTTGCCGCCGGGGCCCGCGAGGGCGGGGGCGGCGGTGCTGCCGAGGGCGACGGCAGCCGCGACGGCGACAACCACCACGTGACGAGAAAGACGGTTCATGAAGTGGCCTCCCAGACACTCGCGCGCAGGGGGCCCACCCGCGGTGGCCCTCCTGAGACTTCTGATACCAAGGTTGTCGGCATGCCCGGGCCGGGACTGAAGCCCCTGGCCGAAGTCATTGAGCCGCTCCAATTACGGTGGAGGGGTGCCTCTGAAGCCGATGACCGACCGGCACCGGAGGCTGCTCGAACGGGCCGCAACGCTGAAGGGCGAGCTCGTGGACTTTGCCCTCGCTCCCCCCTTCCAGCGACTGCTCCGTGAGCAGCTGAAGCGGTGCGCACATCCCGAGCTCGACGGTGACTCACAGGTCATCGAAGCCGTCGACGCGCTGCTGTTCGAGCACCGCTACGACGACGGGAGCATGGTCCTCGACCGTTTCCTCGCCAAGCGCCGCAGTCTCACGCCCGGGGACCGTGGGCTGGTGGAGTCCTGGCGCGAGTCCGTCCACGGGATCTTCGAGGTTCTCGAGGTCCGGGGCGACCAGCTCGAGCTGTGGAACCTCTTCGACGAGATGGGCTACCCCGTCCACGCCACTGCCGGGCAGGACGCGATCGAGGGTGTCGACCCGGGCACCTTCCTCATCACCCGAGTGCTGCCCGTGGATGACGTCTGGTTGCTCAGTGGCACCCAGGGGCTCTTTGGGGCCGAACACCGGGCCGGGATGGCCAAGGTGGTGGCCGAACGGGCTCTCGAGCACCCCGACCTCGTGCTGAGGAACCCGGACAAGCGTCGCATGGCTCTGGAGACGGCCCGCTCGATGCACGAGAGCTTCCTGGCGTGCTTCGACACCGACCTCCTCGTGGTCACAGGTCGAGAGGTCGCCTCGACGTACCAGCGCTTCATCGCCTGCCACACCGCACGGGTGAACCCCGACGCCGACGCGGACGAGCGCGCCCGCCGCCTGGTCGACACAGCGGTGTACGACGAGGCCTTCGCCCACCGGGACAGCGTCGCGGTCCGGCACTACCCCGACCACGGACTCTGGTTCTTCGCCGACTACGCCCTGGCCCTCGAGGCGTTCAAGGACCCTGATCTGCTCACCCAGGGCGATGCCCACCGCGAGGTCGTCCAGGGTTACCTGGAGGAGGAGACCATCCCACCCTGGGTCCTCGAAGAGCTCTCCCGGGCACACCCGCACAACGCCGACGCGGTCTTCGGCAAGCTCCTGGGCGACCTCGGTTTCCAGTGGGAGACCGATGGGCCCGGGCTTTGCAGCGGTACAAGCCCGACCACACCCGGTCGGCGTTCTCGACCGGCATCGTGCCGATGCCGGCTCTCGCACGCGAGCACCTGGAGAGCCCCAGCTTGTAGCTGAGCTCGGGGCGCTCTGGAGGTGGCGGGCGACGGTCGACGTTGACCGATGCCAGGTCAGCTGACGGTCCACCTGGCCGGTTCGGCAAGCTCAAGCGATATTGACTGGCCAATGTGCTACGACGTGCTACGGTTGATGTCGTGAAGACGATCAGCCAGCGTGAACTGCGCAATGACAACGCTCAAGTGATGCGCGGCGTGGAAGAGGGTGAGAGCTACACGGTCACCCGACGCGGCGTTCCGGTCGCACGTCTGGTTCCGCTGACCGAGGAGTCGGACCTGCGGTGCGACCGTCCGGCCAAGACGCGCCCCTCCTACACGTCCTTGGTACGCGTCCGGTCCAGGGCCTCCACCGAGGAGCTTCTGGACGACCTGCGCGGTGACCGGTGAGCCGTTGGTACCTCGACACGTCAGCGGCGTTGAAACTTCTCATCGAAGAACCTGAGTCTGATGCGCTCGCGTCGACGATCGACCAAGCACAGCCAGACCTCGTGGCTTGTTGGCTACTGGACACCGAGATGCGCCGTGCCGCGCAAAGCGAGAGCGCGCTCGCGCTCACCCAGGAGATGGTCTCTGGCCTTCTCGACGGCGTCGGGCTCTACGAGGTCCCACCCTCGCTGTTCCGAGAAGCGGGCCTCCTGCCCGGCGAAGGTCTGCGATCACCTGATGCGCTACATCTTGCTGCGGCCATCCGGATCGGCGTCGACCACGTCGTCACCTATGACACGCGGATGGGCCGCTCGGCCCGACTCTTCGGGCTGAGCGTCCTCTCTCCGGTGTCGACAACCTCGTGAGCAGCAGGTTTCTACCGTCCCCGAAGGGGTGCCCATCCGCTCCACGGACCTCAGCGCAAGTTCGGGCGCACGTGGTGCCGGGCCGACGTACCCGGGGGCAGCCGACGCGTCGGATGCGGCGGCGTGTACACCCGGGCCACGGTCTCCTGGCCGCGGTCGCAACCGCTGCTCGATGTTGAACGAGCCGTAGTCCGCGGCGACGGGTGAATCGATCCCGTCTCCGGCGCCAACGGCGGGAAGGCGGAGCAGCGGGCAGGGGGAGGCGGTGACGGACGCCCTTCGAGGGTCCGCGGGACACACCCCGCGAAGGGTGGCACCATCACCCCACCGTCTCGCATACTGAGATCCCTCGGTCGAACGTGCCGACGTCACAGCCGCGGGTCTCAGACGAGCGAGGGCCGGACCAGGCGGAGTGCCACTGCCCTGCTCGATCATTTTCTTGTCGGTGCCGTGGTGTTGAGTGCTGACATGGACGGAGAAGACGACATCGCAGGCAGCGAGAACGCCGGCGGGGCGCGTCCGCCCGAGGCGCATTCGCACGCGGAGTCCCCCTGGCCCGAGCTCGCGGCGGCCCTGAGCCGGATGCGCGAAGCGGTGGAGTGCGCGGCGGCGGTCGAGCGTTCGCACCTGGACCGGTTCGAGCTCGGCGAAGCGGTGGCACAGGTCGCCGAGCTCGAGGCACAGCTCGCGAGCATTCGCCTGGGCCTGCTTGCCGAGGCAGAGGCACAACGGGTCGCCGAGGAGGCCGGCGACACCGGCACCGATGCCTGGGCGGCTCGACTCACCGGCAACACCCGCGCGGTGATGGCCGGTGGGATCTGGCTGGCCACGCTCCTGAAGGACCGCTACCACGCGACACGCGACGCATTCGCCGACGGTGGCATCAACGAGGCACAGGCGCGGGTGATCGTGAAGTGTGCGGAGAAGATGCCGGCCCGGGCCACCCCCGAGCAACGTCGTGCGGCCGAGGAGGGCTTGGTCGCCAAGGCGGTCT